>Ga0065720_1019823_pt1 | contig 19714 bp, 23 predicted proteins | sample Thericmetagenome_FD_59107 | JGI IMG/M metagenome (GOLD analysis project Ga0065720, IMG submission 59107) | Thermophilic microbial communities from the Joint Bioenergy Institute, California, USA of rice/straw/compost enrichment - eDNA_2 v2... | ecosystem: Engineered > Solid waste > Grass >...
GGCACGAGCCGGCATGAGTGCAACTGCGAGCTTCTTTGGTTGGTGTTCTGTGCATTGGCGGTCACGGCAGTATTGGTTAGCTGATTGTTAGAGGCTTGGGGAGTTAGTGTGGTCTTGCGTACAGGGGGCAGCGTCGGGACGGGCCATTGTGTGTCTTGAGCCGCAGGCTTCTGCTGAGCGGATAGAGAAGCAGTGTCGGTCGTGACAGGGTTAGTTGGCTGCTTGTAAGAGACTTGGAGAGCCACGGTGTACTTCGGAAGAGAGGCAGGATTGGAATGAACAGCCGTAATTTGAGTAACTGGCATGTTTCGACCGCATTTGAGAGCATTGCCGGTTGTGGCAAGATTGAGTCGTTGCTTCGACGATACCTGAGAGGCTACAGCCGAACTTGGACACAGCGGTAAGCTGGGAAAAAGCCATCATTCCTTAAACAGCAGGCTTTTCCTGGGCCTTCTTGGGCGCATCAGCGGGAGTTAGAATGTTCTCTTTGGCTCGACAATCTTGACATTACTGGCAGCTGTCTTCCGCTCAGCATCAGGAGCAGTAATGTTGGCGACAAACTTCTCGTCCTCGGTACTGTTGAGCTTCTTGTTGCCCTCGTTTTTCGGTCCTTATTCATATCTATGCCATGACCGTCCGGACTGACCTCGGCATTCAAGACTCCACTGGGATTCAGAAAAGGCTTTGCTTCGCAGTAGCATTCCTTCTGCCAGTTTTCGTACCACTTCTTGAGGGCGGGATTGTTCTTCAACACACACTGAACGTTGCGGGAGACATAGATCGATGTCTCGTTGGTTTCCTTGTCGGAAAGCTGGATAAGGCCTGAGAAATCTTTATACGAAGAATGCGCAAACTGCGCTGGCTCCTGCTGTGTTTAAGGCTCTTGGGCCCCCTGCCGCTGTCACCATCAGTCTCAGTACTGGCAGCGTAGGCAGTTTCAGCTTCTGCCTTGGAAGAAATGGCTTCAGCATAGCCGGAATCATTGGCACTTTCTTGCTCTGACTCAACAGGAGGGTCCTCCTCAGCACTGATATAGGAATCCTCATGGGAATCCACATTAGGATTTTTAGCACATTTCGTTTCAGCTTCCTCGGAGGGAACGCTAGAAGCCTCATCGAAAGATTTCTCGTTATTTGTGTCGTTATCTTTGGCGTACTGGAGATATTCGGCGCAGTTATCGCCCCTCTGAATCGGTGCCTTGAGCACAGCAAGTTTCCGTGAGACAATTGTAATCGCTTGCAGCGTTCATCTCATTTCATCCAACAGTCGAAGCTTTGTCACTATGTTCCTTGTCCTTAGCGGCCTCTTTCACGTCCTCCAGAGTGCCATCTCTCTTGTTGCCGTTACGGTTGCCATCATCACTGTCAACATCGGACTCTTCGTCCCAGTCGGCTTGCAGCCAGTACTTTACTCATCGACCAAAAAACATGGCAATGTGGTTATTCTTCATGTTTCCATGGACATTCTGACAATTGGAGAGGGAATTCACTGAATCGTCTTGAGCCCAGCCGTGATTTTGAGCCTCCGAGTTTTCTATGGCTTTTTTGTGGCCATCTCGTCGTCCTTCTCGAGAATCCACTTAATTGACAGGATCTTCGATCAGCGAACGTACTCGCAGGTCTTGAATACCAAGCCCCTAATCAAGGACTTCTGCTCGGCCCTTTTGATGAGTGCTTCATGGATATCTGTGATTTCCCGCTCCGTGTGGTAACCAACGATGGGGGCATGCTTGAGACGGTGTTCGCGGCAGTAGCTCTCGACATGAAGGGGATCCCAACGCTGACCAGTCCCGATGTCGATGTTGGAGAAGACAAAGAAATCATGCACCCCAGGGTTGAAGTTGCAAGGGTTACGCTGAACGAGGGCATTCGACCAGCTCGCTCTGAATGGCAATACTCATGCCAAGCTTGGCGAGAAGACGGTGCAAACGGTTCTCGATGGCAACCCGCTAATAGAGGAGCTTGAGTGAGTACAAGACGGGCTTCCTTTGGATAGAGAGGGATCAAATGCGGCATAATGTCGGCATTTTGAGAATAACCTCCCATGCGGCCCTTCCAATGAAGTGCGAAACCGAGAAAGGTATCCTCATATTGCAGAGAATCGGCCAGAGGAAGCTTCGGAAGGTTGTGGTAGTGCTTAGATGTAGAAGCAACAAAATATACCGTCATGCTAGCTCCATCGAGCTTGATGGTCTTCTGGAAGATCATCTCGCCGTACTTTTTTGATGAAAAGGTTGGGGCAGTTCTGCGCCCACTCCAGGTCTGTCTCCTTGACAAAAGCAGGAAGTTTGATGTCTCAGTCATGAAGTCCAGCATCGAAACTGTCGAGTTAATATTCATTTCAAAGAGAGACTTGCGGGTACCAGTTATCCTCGATTCAAGAGTGGTGCTGGCCGTGGACAGAGTACTCGCCTTTTGAGCATGGAAGCCCGAATCGGGCTCAGCTTGCCACTTTTGAGCGTCGAGGAGGTCGGAGAAATCCACATCACGCAAAAAAATCAGCAAACTGGCTGTCAGTGTACGGAAAAAAGCAGCAGCGATACTCCCGAACCTTATCTTGGATTCGTGGAAAGTCGTCCAGCTGATAAATGCAACCTCAAATGACTATAGTAGTGGTGTTGTTGAAGCGATGAGCCTGGGTAATAACTCTGTAACCTTGACGGCCATGAAGCTCGATCTGGGGACCGGCCCGGGAGAACAGTTTCTCAAACGAACTTTTGGCCGGGAGCCAAGTATCGGCTTCCATGAAGACAACCAGAGTGCCCTCGAGGAATCTGCCAGTCTTGGGAACAAGAACTCGCCAGTCGTCCACAGCAGTAATGGCGATGTCGTCATTGGGAGATGCGATGGCCGTCAGACGACGAACCGTGACGAGCTTACTCTTATACTGCTCGACTTTCTGCGAGCGAGAAAGCCAAGCATTTTGATCTTTCATGGCCTGCCGAAAGAAGTCGAGGTTGGGGGGGGAGGGCAGCCTGCTCTTGAACTGACTTAACCATCTTTCCGACTTTCAGGCTCGACGGATAATGTTGACGATTGAAGGTGAGAGAAGCTAGAAGATAATTTAATCCAGGAAACGAACAGATGGAGCGATTGGTATGACGTTGAGAGGATGACTGATATGAGCGTAAGGTTGATAAGTGTTGACTGGGATCAGGCTGTGGTGTAATGGCAGTCGCTGTTAACTTCGCAGAAGTTGAAAGATATGAAAGCTAAAAGCGAAAGAATTGATGGGAAAATTACGGAATAGTGGTAATGGGGAAAAACTTGAGAGGATTTACTATTGTCCCTGGGCTGGCAAGTTTCGCAGGAAAGTTGTAAGAGGAGCTGAGAAAAAAATAGGAAGAGACCGGGAGGAGGTTCATCTTCACGAAGCATTTTGCGATGTCATTATAAATTGTGAATAGATCGCGACTAATTGGAAAAAGGCTGTGCCGTCGGGGCAAGAAGAATTAGGGTCTGAGAGGCCCTGTGAAGCAGACGTAGAAATGGTCCTCGACAGAACGGCGCGGAAGAGGGGGAGTTCCGGGCTACTTTATCAATAACTAGCTATTCAAATTTAAAACAATAGCACAGAGAACTAATAGCACCATACACCGTGGTCTCCAAGTCAGTATACAGTAGTTTTGCGACTTGACTTGCCCCGTGCCTTTCCATTTCTCAACTCCACGTTTGTGGTCTAGGAAAACATAGAAGAAAAAAGGGGGACCTAGTGCAAAGTAATCAACAGCCCGAGAGTCGAACTCACGGCACATCTTGTCTCCTTGCAAAACAAGTCTCTACCACAGCATCACATCTAGTATTGAAGACAATTAGCACAGATTGTGAGTTTAGGCGGTTCAACTTTCAACGGCACCTACACCTCCCGTTTGCCCCCCCACCCCGGGCAGCCGCATGAAACGGAGTGACGGATGACGTCCAATCGTGGGGAATCTTTCGCAGGCGATTACATAAGCAGGTACATGCACAATCCCTGTCCAGTGTCAGCCAATCATTGATCGCGGACCCACCTGTGGTTGGTCGCGTTTTGATGGCGATTCACTTTGCATCGAGAAAGTCGCAGGCACGCTCTTTGCTCTGTGCACGCCTCGACATCCTCGACCAGCGTTGTCGTCTCCCATCTCCACGTCAGAAACCGATAATCGTGTGCAGCGCCTAAATTAAGAAGGCAGCCGCGCGACCCATCCTCCATTTTAGATCCATCCATAACCTCGACGACGTGCAAAACTCCCCGTCCCTGCTACCGCCTGGCATCGCACCGCGTCGAGCCCCGCGATCTCTTCGCTCGACTGTGGTCGACCGTCACATTGCACCATCGCGACCTTGATGCCCTGGCCCCTGCCGACATGAAATAAACAAACCGTCACCAATTGCACCAGTCTTATCTCCGATTCTACAATGGCAGTCCGGTCAGACTCACAGCAGGCCGTGTTCTCGTCGTACGCGCCTCGCCTGCGCACATACAACAACGCTCTCCTCCAGCCCATTCTCCCCGGCTCCGGCCAGGGCCCGCTGTCGCGCACCACCAAGCGCGGTACTGCCATCATAAACTATGCCGAGGACGGCTATGATGATCTCGACGACGATGAGGATGATGGTCGCCGGCGCCCGACCGGCCTGCGCAGCTTGCGCCGCGACGACAGCACCTCTAAGGTCGACCCCAGCGAGAAAGTCGGCAAGGATACGTCGGTGCCTGTCGAGATGCAGGGCTATTGGCGCGACTGGATGGGTAAGAACAAGCCCAATCGGTCAGATGTCCATAACTATGTGCAGGCTTGTCTTCCACTCACCCTCATCCCCATCCGCATCGACCTCGATATCCCGTCTTTCACTCCACAACCTCCGCTGCCGCCCGTTCCCGGCGGTTCCGTCGACAATACTCATCCTCTTTACAAACCTCAGGAGCCGACAGTGCCATACCGTTTGCGTGATACCTTCTTGTGGAATCTTCACGAAAGTTTAATCACAACGGACTACTTCGCCACGCAGCTGGTCCAGGACCTCGACCTGCCCAACAAACAGCAGACCATCGCAGAGATCAGCAAACAGATTCGCACTCAACTCGAGGAATATGCCGGCGTTGCTCTTCACCCCCTCTTTCATGCGCGCACAAACCGTGCCAAGGCGACCGCAGATAATACGACCAAGGGGACGACTCCTGCACCGAACCAGGCTCAGGGAGCCAGTAGAGCCGACACCCCTAACGCTCCCATAACATCTTTCAAGCCTGGAGCTGCCGGCTCCTCGGTGGTGCAGACGGCCCAAGGCGAGGTCTCGGCCCGAGCAACCCCCATTCCCCCAGAGGCGGGCGACGACAGCCCGGACGACACATACCGCTGCATCATCAATCTTAACATCACCCTTTCATCACAGGTCTACACCGACAAATTCGAGTGGTCGCTCCTGCATCCTCCTGGCACTGCTGAAATTTTTGCCAAGCAAACCTGCGCCGATCTGGGCCTCTACGGCGAATGGGTGCCTGCTCTGACGCATGCCATTTACGAGGCCGTGCTCAAGCTCAAGAAAGAGGCCTGCGAAGCTGGAGGGCTTGTCGCTGGATGGACCGCTTTCGGCAGTGGCACCCTCGCCGGCGGTGCCGGCACCGAGTTCCCCAACGATGCAGCCCCTACCGCGGGAGGCGAAGGCGCCGGCTGGCGCTATGATCCCGAGCACCTGGCTGAAGAATGGGAACCTAAACTGGAAACCCTTAGCAAGGAAGAGATTGAAAAGCGTGAGGGCGACCGCGAGCGTCAAATCCGTCGTTTGCGTCGTGAGACGGCCCGTTTTAGCAGTAACACGGGCATGGCTGGTGGTATTCCTATCGGCTTTGCCTTTGGCAGCTTGATTGAGCAGGAGCAGGAGGAGCGCCTGGCCAAGCTACGGCGTCGCAGGCGCTTCCGGAGCCCGTCGCCTGGTCGAGATTCGGTTGCCCCCGGAAGGGGTACGCCTGCTGCTGGAGGCGCAGGTGGCGGCGGAGCAGAAGGGTATGGAGGTGGCGGTGGTACGCTTACGGAAGCGGAGAGGACGACTTGGCGGTGCTCTCATTGTAGGGTGTGGGGCACGAGTGTGTGGGCGGTTAGGGACGGGCCGTTCGGGCCGAGGGTAGGTCTTTTTTGCAGGCACCTTACATGCTGTGTCGCATTCTTCTTGTCTTCATCACATGCTAACGAATCCTCTTCCCACAGTCCCTTTGCAACAACTGCGGCTTTATGTACGAGCGCGACCGCAAGCTTCCCCGCTGGACCAAGATGCTGCATGCCAACGATCCCCGGCCGTTCTAGTCAGGCGGCAGGGGAGGCCAAGGCTCGATTGGCTTTAACAATTATTCGCCAGCGAAAGGAGGAAACTCATGCAGGCGTGGTTCGCTCGTCAACAGATCTGACTACAGTGGTGGTCTCGACTCGGGCTCCGGCTCGCAAATCACACCTCGTCGTTCTCGCCGTTTGGCTATGCAGGCTTCTCCTGCGCATAAGTCGCCGACTGCAAGGCGGCTGTTTTCCTGAGTTGCTTTGACTGCCCTCGATAACGCATTGATAACAGCATTTCTTCGAGGTCAATTGGCTGTATGTTACAGTACCCTGGCCTGAGGGGCATAAAGGAAAGTCTTATTGTTTTTTTTTTTTCATTCGAAAGAAGCAATGAGGCAGGGAGAGTGAGGCACCTACCTGTCAAGTGGGAGGTGTAAGCAAAATATATGAGTGCGCCCTATCGGTCAAAGGAGACTGGAAATAATGGATATACGTACGTCTTAAGGGTGGGGTGAACGAAGGGATGGTTGTCGGTTCTTTTCGGCGTTTGTAGGAGAAAGAAATGGATGAACGGACTGATCTCAGCCCCAGATGTTTACTGCCTAGCTCGGTGTGGGTGGTTTATAATCCGGGTCGTGGTCTTTTGTCCTGGCTCCTTAGCTGTAGTAGTAGTACTAGTAGTAGTGTCAAATGTTGTCTGGAACATGTCCAAGTGCAGGCTTATGACAGATACCAAGCTAGGTGACATATACTTTGGGCATGTCTCAGTTAAACAAGTGGATTGAAGTATATGCACGAGACAGCACCGTTTGTGAAACGTTTACATGCAAGAGTGTAAAGGTAGCTTTGGATAATGGCATTGCTGATTTGAGAAGTTCCTGGCAATTAGCACCTTCTTGAATCTGCATTCTGAACAGGATGGATCCTCCTTTACTGAGATGAGATCATCATCACTCATGCCGAGTTACAGACTCCTACATGACACCGATGTCCAGACAACTCCTCACTTACTCATCCACTCCCTTATGCGTATTTCGGGCTGTTAAACGAAAGTAGTGCTTTTCCAATCTTAATCGTAATGCTTCTGTCATGGACCTTCCTGGGTTATTGCCGACTTCGTGATAATACAAGGTAGTTGATAAGTTTTGGTGCTCGTAAGTTAAAAGATCCTGTTTTAGCGTTGACGATTTATTCTCTCCGTGATTGAACCTTGCTATTATGGACAAACATCCAACATTGGAAATCAGGCAGTTGTTTAGATGCAAGTAGTTACCTAGGCAGCACCATTTCTAGCACTCTAAGTTGCAAGTATTAGGCCACACATCAAAGAAGGCAAAGCCCTTCCTGGTTATGTCTAAGTTACCGCTATGTATTCGTTACATACTAAACTAAGTCACTTCGCTCAGCAATCAACACTCTTAATCGTTTGCTTCTGTAACAGAGGCCTGATGAATCGTTCGTCCCGATGGTGCTCCAGTAACCTGAACTAGATGTACCGAAATAGGATACCCGCTATCACAAAGTATCCTATGGGATGCACAACCGAAGATCAACTGTCCTACATGGTTGAAAAAAATGATCATAAAAGCAATTATCTGTCTTAGTAATTTTGAATCTCCAACGCTCATCCTTCTATGGCAATCGTGTTGGATGGATTTGGATCTCTTACCAGTTAACTCCGGTACTATTCCTCTCTTGCACAGTTTAGTTACACATAACTAGCAGCGTACCTCTTCATTTTTTTTTTATTTCAAAACATCACGATTGACGGGATAAGTGGGGCCTCTACTGACTTACTCTTTCCCATACTCACCACTTTCACATGCTTCCTCCACCTCTCCTGTCGCTCACTCTATCAACTCCACACTTCCAACCCTCTTCCGAGTGCCACCAGCCACGGTGGCGCCTTCTGACTACGCCTGTCAACCTCATTGGCACCACGATCAGGCACTCTTGCCTTGAGTCTACCGCCATGGCACCTTCTCGGCGCTGTCAACCCCGTTACGGCATTCTCCCAAACAAGTTAGGACGTCCAGGCTGACGGCAGCTTGCGCAGAATATGCGGCTTAGGGTATGTAGCAGTGTAGCAGTGCATGAGTTGACAGCACTAGCTGAGCTAACACTAGGGCGAACTGGGGAATATACTGTAGTGACTCTCGGAATGGCAACGGCCGGAGTGGTGTGGGCTGGGCTGGGCTGGGCTGGTAAGTACCTGACTAGGATGTCGGAACGACAAGCCTGGGAAGCTCGGGGGCAATCGGTCCAGAGTTACCCTGATTCCACCATGTGCGAGATGGTAGTACAACGGCGTAGCCTTGGCCCGTAGTTGTCGAGGTTTCTTCTGGGTTGGGGTTGTTGAACGCCAGGTTCCACTAGACGGCTTAGATGGTAAGGAGACTGGGAAAGACTGGCCGGATAGAGCCGAGATGAAACAGGACTATGTGCTTTGTATAGGGTTCAAAGTAATAAGAGCAACGGTTGGGCTCTAGACAGGGACCGACTGTATATCGAGGTTCTTGCAAAGAGTGACTGAATCGGATCCGGGCTCCGGATGGGTAGCACCAAGAAGATCATTCGGATCTTGCTCAGCCGAGTAAGTCTTGAACAAAGATTCCCATACCTGGGCCGTATGAAGTTCGAGAGAGGGTTGGCTGATGTCACATAAAGTGTAGTGGACGTCATGAATCTTTGTTGAGAAATCCGAACAACAGCCAGTAGAGGCTCTTAGGGAGTGTCAGAGCTTAGTTGACCCTCATAGCCGCACCAATTGCCAAGGTTACCAGAATAGCAGGGCTGTTCCCACCCTCCGGCTGCTGTTGGCGTTTAGCACACCAGTCTTGTCCAATGCCGTGCCTACTTGCATATTGGAAGTATATTTTCCGAGTGTCTGAATATAGGAACCATCCCTTTTCCCAGGCAACCTGGGCATCCCACGCCAGCAAACGCGGGAGCGAGCGTGGCGCGCGTTCATTTGAGTCTGTTTCGTCGATCCTTTGCATCTCAACGTTCCTGGATGAAACGATTCCTGAACGGAAGGGAATAGCGGTGACTGACCACCAGAGAATCACCTACAGCCCAGAAATCAGCATCAGGTCAGCCTCGAGTGAGTTGTCACCAGAGTCGGGCCGCCAGCATTAAATCCATGTCACCGTTGGATGGGCAGACGGCTGGTCGTCCCGTTGCGCCTGCCAGGCCGGCGCTTACTATGTCAGTTATATGGGATGGGGTACGGAGGAAGCGCGTATGGCTGCGAGCGGTATAACGTTTTGCCGTATGCTTCTATGCTGTTCACCGATGTGTGCGGGCTACGGGTAGGTTGGAATCTGGAGCCGGCGGGGTCTCCACTGTCACTACGGGCTCATGATCCGAATCTCAGATCCGGCTGTCCCAGTTGATACTAGCGCACTTCGGGCGTTTTGAAGGCTCTATGCTCTAGCCGCGTGAACGAGGTGGGAAGCCTTAAGCAAACAAAGAACGATGTGGTGAGGCTGAGAGGATGCACTGGGTCACTGGGTAGCATCTTCAGATGGCAGGCTGCTGTATGCGACTTGTATCTCAGGTATCTGCCGAAGGATGCCCCCTCGTAAGGATGCCAGTTTTTTTTTTTATTATTATTATTATTTTTGTGCAGAGAGTCCCATCTTCCTCGTGATCAGTGCAAGAGTTGCTGTTGACAGGAACTGACAGGAACCATGCGCAAATTGTTGAGCGTTGAGAGGCACTATGTCCCTTCATGCAAACCTAAAGCTCCGCCACACGAGGGGATATGGGAAACAAAATCACAGGGGACACCATCGAGATCGCATAAAGCAGACGCTTGTTTCAGTTTGTAGACCAAGCCCACCACGGCGATCCGTGGATAATTGGCGGCCCCCCGGGGGGGGGGCGCCGAAACAAAACAGACGGCTGTCGAAGGGCATGGAAACTGAAAACTGCTGTGGAGAAACACACCCAGACAAAGAATTTCGACGTGAATTACCAGTTTCCACCTGACCGCAGATTTCTGTTAAGAGCCGACAAGAGCAGAGCCCGGGAGTTGTTGCCGGCGTTGCAAGTTGCAATGCTGGAATGCTGTGGGCGGCGAGTTCCTTCCTGTCGTCCCCTTGGTCTTGGCATCACGAAGAAGGAAGCTGCGGCGAAGCTTTGCAGAACAGATGGGCCCTTGCCAAGGACGGTTAGACCCATCTTAACGGAGTGAATGTGGGGTACGGGCGGTGGGTCTTTATCCCATGTTCTGGCGAAACTTCTGCTAGCTGCTGGCTGCTGCATGAAGCCGACCAGATTTTGATGTGGGGCGGACTGGAGGTCCTGCGTCCCGTCTCGATACTCGATTCGCCTATTCCAGGCATCGAGGCTCAGTCCGCTTCCCGTTTCTGGCGATGAGCGTGCCATCACACACGGCACAAACCGTCAGCGAGATAAACAGGGAAACACACGGGCATCTCAAGCATGACAAGCATTGCGCCCTCAATATACTAGGTAAATTGCGGTCTTCGCTGCGTGCCCGGTTTTCGCAGTGCCCAAGACGACCCGAGGATGCGGGAAAAATTGATGCCAAAAATTGATGCGCTTGAGCCGCAAGAGTAGGATCCCATCGCTTCGACTTCACTCATTGACATGAAATATGTACTATTCATACACAGCATGCAAGGAGTTGTGATCATGTGCAAGACTGAGTTCGGCGAGTTCTGATGATGAGGCCCCCTAGCGCTAACCTGAATTCCGGAGTCTCGGGCCACCAGGCACGAAATGCGGGGTGAAGGCGGACCTGTCAGGCGCCAGGCCCAAAACCGTTTTTTCTTTTTTTTTCTTTTTCTTGTGGGGGAAGCAACCCTGGAACACGCTGAACGGCGCATGCGCGGCTCATAGCCCCAGACCCCCCACAAAGTGCCATCTAATGGCCCAGGGCTGCCCGTCCTTATCGTCCGCCGGACTAGTGATCGGTGATCTGGGGATGCAATGCGGGAGCTGCAGGTGATGAATCGGACGAGTGCTCGTCACGGGCTCTCGTCGACGAGGCGATGAGGACGGACTCGGGAGGGCCGATATAATCTGTATTTTACACTACCTAGGGACTGTACATACGTGACGACCCTCAAAAAATTGTGGAGGGCCGGCACTTCGGAGCGAGCCTGCGAGGGCGCATTCGCAACGTTCCTGGAAGTCCTGGAATGGCAAGCAAATGGCCAGGTATGGACCAGCTTGAATCCTGGTAGCGGCGTCACCAGGCCCAGCATGGCGCCCAGGATGGCCCACCGTGGCCCATCGTCCCAAGAAACAAGCTGCGTCCTGCGATCCAAAAACGTCGTCTTCGGCGCACGTCCTCCGTGGCTCTCCCCTGAACTCCCTGGACGCCCTGGCCAAGCCCTCCAATGAGCGGCATTTGCCCCTGTCGAGCGTGTCGGCAACCTTAATCGACTCCATCTCTCGGCTCCGCGCCGTCCATCCTGGCCTCGACCTCGTCGTCTGTGCTCTCCTCACCCTTCCTTGCCCTCCGCCACGACGTGCCACAATGTGACCCTGCTGCCCGGAGCGCCCAGCGCCATGCACCGTTTGGGCTTGTCGCCGTGTTGCCAGTCTCCATCGAGCGATTCGAGTGCGTGCCTCTCTCCACCAGCGCTCCCCGCGCTCTCCATAGTCCATTGCTACTCCGGGCCGTTGTCTCACCAGCTGGGGGCGACATGGCCCTGTCGGCCTCGTGTAGCCTTGTCCCGTGAAGTGTGCTGCCCAGTCTTTGAGGCGCCGCTATTCCCAATCGGCCATGGCACAGGTCAACCCGATCCATGTTCGATCGAGCTTCGACGGGCCGTGAGCCGTCTCTCCGGAGTACACTAGCTTGCGAGCCTGCGAACCTGCGAACCTGGCGAAGCATGGCCCATCTCCCTGGATGGAGATGCTGGACGCGCTAGCACCGCGGCGTACCATGGCCAAGCTCCGGCCGACCCAGAGGCGAGAAGAGCGTTGCGTCGCTGTCTTCGGCGACTGCCAGGGCAAAAGGATCACCGTCAATGCGGGAGAAAAGGGCCTCATCTCTATGAGATCCATGACTCGGCCATCGTCTATATAAGTCGAGTCTCCCATCCTGCAACAGCCGGTTCTGCTCACTCATCCCATCACCAGCCTCGTCCACAACCACGCAGTTGTCTATATCAAGACGAGTTCGCTCCTTTTACGTCTTCACCACCACCACCAGCAACACATCCTCTCCTTCCAGTTTTCAAAATGATGTACAAGAAGTTCGCCGCTCTCGCCGCCCTCGTGGCTGGCGCCGCCGCCCAGCAGGCTTGCTCCCTCACCACTGAGACCCACCCCAGACTCACTTGGAAGCGCTGCACCTCTGGCGGCAACTGCTCGACCGTGAACGGCGCCGTCACCATCGATGCCAACTGGCGCTGGACTCACACTGTTTCCGGCTCGACCAACTGCTACACCGGCAACGAGTGGGATACCTCCATCTGCTCTGATGGCAAGAGCTGCGCCCAGACCTGCTGCGTCGACGGCGCTGACTACTCTTCGACCTATGGTATCACCACCAGCGGTGACTCCCTGAACCTCAAGTTCGTCACCAAGCACCAGTACGGCACCAATGTCGGCTCTCGTGTCTACCTGATGGAGAACGACACCAAGTACCAGATGTTCGAGCTCCTCGGCAACGAGTTCACCTTCGATGTCGATGTCTCTAACCTGGGCTGCGGTCTCAACGGTGCCCTCTACTTCGTCTCCATGGACGCTGATGGTGGTATGAGCAAGTACTCTGGCAACAAGGCTGGCGCCAAGTACGGTACCGGCTACTGCGATGCTCAGTGCCCGCGCGACCTTAAGTTCATCAACGGCGAGGCCAACATTGAGAACTGGACCCCTTCGACCAATGATGCCAACGCCGGTTTCGGCCGCTATGGCAGCTGCTGCTCTGAGATGGATATCTGGGAGGCCAACAACATGGCTACTGCCTTCACTCCTCACCCTTGCACCATTATCGGCCAGAGCCGCTGCGAGGGCAACAGCTGCGGTGGCACCTACAGCTCTGAGCGCTATGCTGGTGTTTGCGATCCTGATGGCTGCGACTTCAACGCCTACCGCCAGGGCGACAAGACCTTCTACGGCAAGGGCATGACCGTCGACACCACCAAGAAGATGACCGTCGTCACCCAGTTCCACAAGAACTCGGCTGGCGTCCTCAGCGAGATCAAGCGCTTCTACGTTCAGGACGGCAAGATCATTGCCAACGCCGAGTCCAAGATCCCCGGCAACCCCGGCAACTCCATCACCCAGGAGTGGTGCGATGCCCAGAAGGTCGCCTTCGGTGACATCGATGACTTCAACCGCAAGGGCGGTATGGCTCAGATGAGCAAGGCCCTCGAGGGCCCTATGGTCCTGGTCATGTCCGTCTGGGATGACCACTACGCCAACATGCTCTGGCTCGACTCGACCTACCCCATCGACAAGGCCGGCACCCCCGGCGCCGAGCGCGGTGCTTGCCCGACCACCTCCGGTGTCCCTGCCGAGATTGAGGCCCAGGTCCCCAACAGCAACGTCATCTTCTCCAACATCCGCTTCGGCCCCATCGGCTCGACCGTCCCTGGCCTCGACGGCAGCACTCCCAGCAACCCGACCGCCACCGTTGCTCCTCCCACTTCTACCACCAGCGTGAGAAGCAGCACTACTCAGATTTCCACCCCGACTAGCCAGCCCGGCGGCTGCACCACCCAGAAGTGGGGCCAGTGCGGTGGTATCGGCTACACCGGCTGCACTAACTGCGTTGCTGGCACTACCTGCACTGAGCTCAACCCCTGGTACAGCCAGGTATGTTATTCTTCTTCCCCACGCCCCCTTTCCTCCCTCAAGACTCGCTTGGACTCGAATTGCTAACATTTGCTCAACAGTGCCTGTAAACGACTCGCTTCATCCGCACGACGAAGGAGGGGCCATGAAGAATGGGCAACATAGATCTTTGCGCGGTTGTGGACTACTTGGATATTTTTTTGGATGTACATAGTTTTATGACGTCATGAGGCTGTCATGCGGGGATGTGTATCTTCTTCGCTTCTTCGTATATAAATTTACGTATAGTGCTTGTTCCCCCTAAAAACAGTTCCCTGATTTGCTGGGGATACTTGGTGATAAAGTTGAGAGCTCTTCAAAATGAAAATTTATGATACAGCCAAGCCTTGACACATCCTCTCAAAAGTCTTCGTCCATGACATCACAGTCGATCCTTAAGTACAAGTTCAATAACCCCATGTGGCGTTGCCTTGTCCTGAAATACAGCTGAGATCTTCAGCCCAGCCGCATCGGCAACAGCCTCGAACTGAGCCAACGATCGTTCCTTCCCGCCGATTGAGAGCATCGCGTAGTCCTTGAAGGCAGCGTAGAGAGGAATAGGGGGCTTGTTTCCGGTAGCTGGGCTGCCGGAACTCGGATCTGCTGGGGCAAGTGGGTCAGGATTGATCTGCTCGGCGATGAGGACGCGTCCATCGGGGTTTGTTAGTGCACGAGCGACATTGCGCAAGATGGTGACCGCCACAGGGTCGGAGTAATCGCGGAGGATGTGGCGGAGGTAGTAAACCAGTGCACCTAAAATATGTGTCAGTTTACAGGCAAACGTATTTGACGTCGGAAAAAGACAGTTGATAACTTACCCTCAACAGGAGCTTCCTTCATAAAGTCCATTACTACCCACTTAACCCTCATCAACTCCTCATCCCCTTCTTTCTCAACCTTCTTCTTCGCAGCCTTAACTACCATCTCCAAATCCTGCACGACACACTCCTCAGCTTTCAATCCCCGCTCCCCATACACCCCTAGAAACTCCTTTACAGTATGACCATCGCCCCCTCCAACATCAACCCAAACAATCCCGCTTCCTTTTTCTCCTGCTGCCCGGTCCCTGACCAGCCCCAACACCCTCTCCATATCATATACCCCCACAACTGGCACCCTCCTCGTGCCAATTCCCATTGCGAGCATAAACTCCTGCATGCGCTTCTCATCCCTGCTCAGCAGACTAAAGTAATCGTCTTCGGGATGACCTTCCAGAAATGAGACTGGAATATGCCCCAGTCCCTGGGGCTCCCGCCGGCCGTACAGGTCAAAGTACTCGGGCAGGATTGTTGAGACGTGGATGATGTTAGTGTACAGGACGGAGAACATGGCTCGGAGCGGCTGGTTAGGGAGGAGCAGGCGGGAGAAGGGGGTATGAGAGACGGAGGGAGGGGAGATGCCGGTAACACCGGGGTGATGGGTTAGGATGGAGGCTGCGGTTAGCATGTTCGCAATGCGGACTGCCTAGGTAGTTAGTCATTGTTCCTGTTTTAAGAAATTCCGGGTCAGATATATACCCAATAGCCCCTCTTCAGCCCCAACCCGTCTGCCTAGGTCGCTATAACTGATCTTCTCTCCCTCACCAGCGGGAATGGCCTCGAATGCTCCCCAATGTAGAAACAATCGCACAGCTGACACGATAGACATGCTGCAGAACAGTCCCATGATGAGATCGACAGGCGGTCGAACTAAGCTGGCTAGTTCCAGGGCTGAAGTAGCGACTTTGACTCGTGCCCCTTCATCCAGAGGGATTAGGGGGAGGTTGGTCGTAATTTCTTCGGCGAGGATGTTTAGATGATCATGGTGGTGCTTCGTAGCAGCTGTTTCTGGGACTTTTGAAGGTTTGCCATTGGCATGAGTAGACTTTGGTTGTGGTTGTAGGGCGTCCATGTCGCCGAGTGTCTGAGGGTCGGTGGCAGCTCGATTGAGTGGTAAAGTGAGAGCTGCTCCGGTTGTTACCATGATGGGCTTGTTTTCAATAACGTATAGATATAGGTAGTCTCTTTTGATTGCTTCGGTTGCTTGTGTTGCCGTCGTCGCACAGTTTGTCAGGTCTGTTAGATCAGTTGACTCATATCCCTTTTTTCTCTATTCACAAGATCAAACTGGTGCCAATCAACGTATCTCATACTTAGAGAGCCTATATTTACAGAGTCGTTCCTTGATCAGAGGTCTGGCGCAACGAGAAATCCTGGGGGAAAAACTCTTTAAAAAGTATAAGTCCTTGTTGAGACCCGACTATCAACAACGAACTTGGATGGGATTACCCGGGTGGTGAGGATATACACTTGACAGTTAGCATTTATCCAGGAGGAATCATCCAAAAGCCATGCAAGTCAGCAACAAAAGTGACAGAGATAAAAATTCTGTAGGGTAGTGCAAGACAACATAAGGCCAAGGCCTCAATATCTTCGGGTTCTCCACCTCGATGAAAGCACTGCAGTTTGGCTGGTGACAACCTGTGAGTATGAGGAGGTTTCACTTTGTGTCCGGGTGAAGCACAAGGTTGATTGAATGTACAGTTCCACGGCTTTTTTGTCTTTGCGCCAGCGGAGCGGCCGGTCTGAAGCTTGACTGCGGTTGGTTGGCCGACAAACTGGATGAGCAGTCACAGACAAGACACAAACCCAAGAATCCGGTTAACAATCGCGCCCGAACCTCTGTCGATCTGACTTCCCATGAGAACGTTTCTTGCCGGAAAAAGACATCTGTGTGCATGTGTGTGGCGGTCTCGCCCCTGGCTGCCGGGACCGAGCTCACAGGTCGGGCACGTGGAAGGCGTATAAACTCCGAGAAGCCCTTTCCATGTTATGTCAGCACCCTCTTTTTTGCTCTAAAGAAACCATTTACTCGGAAACGGGGAAGACATACTGAGCGATTTTGGGAATCAAAGAAAATGTGTACCACTTGCCGCATTTGACAGGTCCTGGTGTATTTTTGTCTTTCTCACAAAGGCGGTGCGTCCAACAGCCTTCGGCTCGGACACATCCGGGCGGAACGCATATTTCCGTCGCGAAGTAGAAAAATAAGCTGAAACCAGTTGAAACCGGTGCCGGGTGGCTTGACCTGCCGAGATCCTACCGGATCGAGAATGCTCCTACAGATATTGGCTGACATCCCGATAAAAAGACGCAACTCGTAGTGCGAAAATGGGTTCGGGCTCGACCAACGCCGATTCCTCAAAGATTAAATCTTCTGAAATGGAATCCTGCAGTAATATCAAGCAAATCCACGAAGAAGGCGTAGAAGCCGTGAAACGTGCCAGGACTGCCGACGGCTCCGGTCTTGCCCGATTCCTCCGAGAAATATATACCAGCCAGGAGACGTGACACAAATGCCGTGGAAGGAGAAGTATTCTAGAATATTTCTTTTCATCTGCTTTGACTAGATAGGTATAATCATCCAGAATGATGTCCCCCATGAACTATTCTTGTTAAATCAACATTCATCCACCTTGGATCTTGCCCTTGATATGCCGGTGGTACAGGGTGTTGTTGAGGCATCGAAGGCTGCTGCATGGCCGGGTTAGGGCCCGACACAAACGTCATATGCTGTTGCGGCTGCAGCTGCTGAACTGGAGGATGGTCGACGCCAGTGGCACCCATGTCCCTCATGACCCTTCTCGCCTTCAAGTTTTCCAGAACCTCAGCCGACATTACCTCAAAAGTCCCCTTTAGTCCCAGTGCGTTTTCCCATCTCTCACCATACACCTGTAGCGTCAGCTTCACTCTTTCCAGACACTGAAGGCTGCGCTGCAGATTATCCACACCGTTCCGGTCGTTCCGAGAAGGTAGCGGCGGAGGAGGAATCTGTCCTTGGCCCTGCACATAGAAAGATGCTGGTGTTCGCGTATTGGATAAAACAGTGTCGGCAGCATCGCGCAGAACGGCGACGAATTGCGAGCCCATGAAAAACGCTCGAAGAGCGTCGTGATAGGTCGAAAATGCCGAGTCCCTCGAGGCTTTGGCCATTTCGTACACCTTGTCGATATACATAATGGCATGCTCGAATATTAACTTTCTTCCATGTGCTGTCAATTGAGGGACTCTGGCGCTAGGAGCGATACAGTAGACATAACTGTAGTGCAGTTCAAGCTCAAACCTCTCTCGAACAGCAGCTGGTAAGTCAGTCGGGAGAGACTCTGCCCATTCTCGCATCTCCAAACACTTTTGCCATATGAAGGCAGTACCATCGGACAGAGGGTCGTCTGGATCACCTTGAACAAGTGTTTGATACCATCCTGACTGCAGCTGACGAAGCTTGAAAAGTGGTACAGAAGGGTCAGGTGGGGGGCGATCAGAATCTTTATCAGTATTCGGTGAAGGCAGTTCAACGGATATGGCATCGTCGTAGAAGGAAAAGGCACGTGCATGGACCATACTTATCGCCCTGGAAGATAACACGTTAGACACAGAGTAACGCTCCAAAGGGCGGAATCCCTACCTGTCCAACGCATATACACAGTAGAACACCCGGCGACGAGCATCCAAGTCCTCCTGGTCCATAGAGCTCATATTGGGGGGATCCTGGTGGAGACCCAGGTCAACCACGGCGCGGGCAGTAAATCCGATAAGATTCCAGCTATCGAAATGAGCCGGATCAAGCATCGCATATTGAGTGAGAAGGAACAGTGACTGAATCTGAGTTAGATAGCCCGGCATGAGTGCTCGGTCGGCATGTGGAAGAGCGCGAGCCACATATTCGAGAGCATCCTGGTAGTTCTGATCAGATTTGCTCCGACTCCGTGCTGCGGAAGCAACGGCTAGCACCATCCAGAACAACCAGTACTGTGGACTTGTCAAGGGCCGCGGGCTTTCCTGGTAGAGGCTGTCGACAATGATAGTAAGAGAGGAGGAAGAGAAGGCAGGATAGAGCGCCAGGAAGCTTGATTGATAGAACTTAACCAAGTCTCGAGCCGTCTGCTCAGGAGGGAGAGTAGTAGTTCTGGGCTCTGGGACCGGATCATTGGTCGAAGCAGCCAGCACGACGCGTGCAAAAGTCAGGTTCACTTCAGAAGGTTCGAAGTCACGCGTGGTGGCGCTGACAGATCTGCCGGACGGTTAATACTTAACTCTTAGGGGCTAACTGGAAGGAGACGCACAGGTAGCCAAAATCTGAGACAAGAGAATTTACGTCGGAGTTCTCCCTGTTGCGCGCGGCCTTCCGAAGAATGGCAGCACGAATGAAGGCAAGAGAGTCCTTGCGACTGGGTTCAATGGCTGGAGGGGCATCGGGGTCGTGAAGAGCTACAGAAGCCTTTCTTGACCGAGCGTATGCTAGCCTCTTCTCAAGCTTCTCTATTCTGAGCTCCAAGGCAGCCACATAACTGTGCATTGATAAGTTAGTATACCACAGGCAATGCACAGCTCTCAAGAACAAGAACGCATCAGCGAACTCACCTTCGCTCTTTGCCGCGAGCGAATTGGTCATTTGCTGATGAGCACTCATTCTCTCGACCTGCTTTTTCGCAGGCGGTACATGCTGGGAGCTTGCCATCACACTGAGAAACTGTCAGTTAGCTGAGAAGTTGGAGGAACGCCCATCCTTCGATAAGCTTTGATCTACCTTTACTTTCGCAGCACGGCCTGGACGTAATTTTGCAATCAGCAAAGCTCAAAACACGAAAAAAAAAAAAAAAAAAAAAAA
>Ga0065720_1019822_pt1 | contig 19713 bp, 20 predicted proteins | sample Thericmetagenome_FD_59107 | JGI IMG/M metagenome (GOLD analysis project Ga0065720, IMG submission 59107) | Thermophilic microbial communities from the Joint Bioenergy Institute, California, USA of rice/straw/compost enrichment - eDNA_2 v2... | ecosystem: Engineered > Solid waste > Grass >...
CGCCCGTTATCTCGCCAGAGATACCCAAATTCCAATGTCCGAAGTTGAGCCGCCCAAACTCGTCCTTAGCTTCGCCGCGCACGACAGCGGCATACTCCTTAACCGTCTGCCGCGTGACGTCATCCAGCTCGGATACCTTCTTCTTTTGCAGAAGCCCCTTCCACATGTAGAACGCGACATGGTTTTCCGCCCTGGCACACGCGCCGGGGTCGAGCAGGATCTGGATATCCCACTGGCGCAGACCTCCTTCGTCGTCGGCCGACTGGGGCAGGTCCATGATGACACTACTGACCTTTTCGCGCGTGTCGAGCTCATTGACGAACCGCTGGCCATTAAAGAGCAGGATGCCACCCTCGCCGCGCAGCATTTCGGCTGCGAGGAACTTCAGGCGTGCGTTGGGGTCCTTAGGGTCCACGAAGCCTGTCGGGTGGATCTGCACGCTTTCCATGTCAACCAGCTTCGCGCCGGCAGCGGAGAGGATGGGGTGCGAGCCGGGACGCGGGTCGTTGGTCGAAGGAAGACCGGCCAAATCGGGACGGTACTTCTGAAGTAGGCCGTGCGTGTCGCCGCCGAAGCCGCCGGTTGTGAAGATGACAGGGCCGTGGAGGAAAACGCGTTGCGGGACGGGTGTGGCGTCGGCATCAGTTTCGCTCTCGGCGACCTTGTTGAGTGCACGGTACTCGACACCGGTGACGGCTCCCGTATTAGGGTCGGTCAGGAGCTTGGTCACCTCAGACTCGGTAAGTAGCTGGAACCGATCGCCCTTCTCCTTCAGCCTGTTCAGCAAGGTGGTAACGATGGCCGCACCAGGGGGGGTTTTGCCCGAACCGCGGTGTGTGCGGGGGATGCTGTGGCCACCAAGCATGGTGACAACGCTCAAGTCGACGCCGAGTTCGACAAGGAAATCGATGGCAGACGCAGAACGGTTTGTGAGAGTAGAGATGAGCTTCTCGCGGTGCTCTCTGATCGGCTGAGCCACCGACGCACTGAGCTTGGTGCCCGCGGACACGACGGTGTCAGAGAAGAAGGAAGTGTCAAGGCCGTACAACTCGACATTTTGGTACTTGGTAGGGGCGCCGTTGATACCGGATGAGGCCTTGATGCTATTTCCACCCGCCTTAGGGCCGCGCTCAAGCAGACGCACTGCAGGGGCGCCGGCCTCAAGGGCTGAGTAAGACGCGGCGAGACCAGCCAGACCAGCACCAACGACAATGACGGGAGGCTTCTCAGACGCCATTTTCGTCACGATGGGTGCCGCCTTTTGAAAAAGGGGGACTGTAGCTCTCAAACGCTGATACAAAACCGCAGTGATAGGGATGAAGATGCTGAGAAACACGAGAAAGAGAGCGCGGCGTTTTGTCATGACAAATCGAGGTCGGAAGCCTCGACGCCAAAGCATGCGAATCTGCCTGATAATGATGGAAGGTGGAGAAGGCGAACATTCTGATTCTAAGGTGGGACGGCACTTTCGTTATGTATGGTTTGGCTGTCTCGATGCAAGTCGCCGTGGCGCGTGGCTGCCATCGCGGGGTGCGAGATCAGGTGATCTTGCGTCGTTCTCGAACGGTGCGTCTGAGCGCTCGCCTCTGATTTGACAGGCGGGGACTCTCTCCAAAGTGCCAGTTTGCCGTTTTCCGTGCAGAGTAACAGAATCGTCGATGAGAGCAGTTTGCGACAGCCGCTTGACTCCCCGCATCATCTATTCGGCTCTTGTCAACGGTTAACTATTTGCGCTGAAGAAGGATTATGACATCAACCATGAATTGGCTGCATCCCAAAGTTTGATAAGAGGGAGCAAAAAGACCGTCAGCCACAACCCCGCCCCCGCAATGAATCAACGAGGCAATGTCGCTACTTCGGATTTGGCATAAATCGCAACTCTCGATCTCAATGCATCACGACCCTCACCAAAGCTTAACCAGAGCGAGGATGCATGCACCTTATCGGGATTCGGCATCACCTGCCGCCGACCGGACGACCGATCATCATGACAAACTCCTCTATTGGTGGAGTATTGACTCTTGACTCGAACGTGGTGCCGAAAGTGTGCTCGATGCCAAGCGCCAGGGCTGAGAAAGTATGGAAGAACGTTACGCCTCTGCCCTGGCATCCCATCACGTGCGCCAAGGCCCCATGTCAAGGGATGTCCAGCGAGGGATGAACCCCACACACTCTTATGGGGCTTGCATCTTTTTGCCAATAAAGCCAGAAATTTCTTGTTCCCCCAGATCGGGCCTGGCCATGGGGACCATCATTCCAGCTCCCAACAAGCCCGATCCATCAACACGCCGTCCAAACTGGAGACAGCTGAACCTCGCAGAACCAATGAGGTGGATAGGGCCGCCATCCCTATCCACCTGTTCATCTGGGGCCTGCTAGCAAAGCCGTGACTAAGCGTCGCACCTCCGCGGGGATCATGGCCGCGGCAAATGCCATTGACATGGCAGAGCCGGTGAACGGATTAGTGAGAAGACTGGTAGAAGGCGCGAAGTGTGGAGAGATTCAAGGGAACAACACCGTCCGACGGACTTGGATTGTGGAAATCTCAAGGCTTTTTGTTGACGATCCACTGCCCTGGCCAGAGGTTTGGCTCCAATCCGCCTAGTTTTTTTTGCACGTCGGTCAAATGACAAACAGGAATGACGGATGAGATCCAGAGTTACCATCGTTCCACCCCACGTGTTGTTTGCTGCTGGTCCCAGAGCCCTCGGGCAAACAAGCCCTTGAGGGCTTCTGTCCTTATGATTGGGAGGCCAACGAGAAGATATCCGCCGCACAAATTCAAATCATCAAAAATACAAAAAGGTAGTGAACAGAAAGGGTGATCAAAATTGATGCCACAACGCAGTCGTAACCAAAGCACTAGCACAGCTTGCTTGCTTAAGCCGAACCCTTGCCATCCTCCTCCTCCGTGCGGGTAGCCGTCCGGGCGAGCCTCTCCTCGCGGCCCTTCTCCGACCAGGGGAAGTGGAAGACGGGAACGAGGAAGAACGAGTTGCTGTAGAAAAGACAATTGTGTCAGCCATTATGTTATCCCAAGTATTGCGCGTGTAACGATGCGGCTCTAAGTATAGGAAGTCTTGGGTGCAGTAGCACGCTTGGCAAATGCAACCATCCAGACCAACATCTGGATCGGCGCTAGCCAGCACAAGACCGTTTTCCCTCGCCGAGGGGAAAGAAATTTCCCTTGTAGGAAGGGCAGGGGAGGATCATCAGGAAGACAATGAACATACCTGCTGTCGGCGATACCGGCGAAGGCATTGTACCACGCGAGGAAAGCTGCCACCATGCCAAAGCCACCACCGGCCTGGGTGAGCTTGTGAGCAGCGGTCTCAACGCCGTTGTTGGCGGCGTAATGACTGCAGGCGAGCATGAGGAAGCAGAGGTCGAGAGAAAAAAAGAGCAGGAAGAACATGACGGTCGAGCGCAGCGTGCACAGAAGCAGGATGGTCGTGAAGATGAACCAGCCTGTCAGGAAGAAGCCGAGCGCAGAGTCTGTCATGCGAGGGTCAATCGCCTTAGCAGCGTCGGTCTGATACGGTCCGCCGGCGCCAACAATGTTCCAGTTGGGAGTGAGCATGATGCCGTACGCGATCCAGAAACCACCGTAAGACGAGAGGGCAGTGGCACCGAAAGTGTTGCCAACGGCCATTTCCCTGGAGAGAATGTAAGCTACTGCATTGTGTTGGTTGCCTTTAGTGACACCTACCACATGCCAGCTAGAAGCTGGACGAGACCACCATAGCCGAATGCCAGAGGGACGGCGATGTTGGGAATGTTGACATGCCGCGCGTTTAGGTTGACGCACGACAACACAAAGGTGGTCAGGGCAAAAGCCGACAGCCCCAGAGGCGCCGGGTTGGCAAACTTGCGGTGCTCGATCGGCCGCCAGAGACCAGGCTGGAACTCACCACCGAAGGCGGGAAGCCTAGGCTCGTCACCCTTATGGAGGTTCTTCATGGGATTCCAATGAGGGTCGGGCCGGCGGTGGTGGTGATGCTCATGACCGTGGTGGTCATGACGGTCGATGCCGTTGACCCCAGTGACATGGACGTACTCCTTCTCGCTTGCTGGGTTCACCTGGCCCGTCATTGTGCCGTCTAAGATAAATGGGAAAAAAAAAATAGAAAAATGATATTCAGCACTGGGGTCAATTAGGGTGCCACGGCTGCAAGTACGCCAATTGAACAGACGACTTTTGCAACAGACGATGGGCTCAATGAGTCCTTGTAGAAAGGAGTTGTGACGGGATGACGAGGAGATGGGAGACCCTTCGACGAAGCAAACGAGGATGGGTGAAGGCTTCATATAGAAGGCTGGCCCCGAATGCCTGCCCTCAACGGGCCTGGCTGTCGGTGCGCCGGTTGCGCTGGGGCGCTCTTCTGGGCAGTGGAGGGGCAACAAGCAAGATTGTGACAACCCATCTCCCGTCTCTGGCCTCTGGGGATCGTCAGGGCAAGATAGCGAACATGGCAAGGACGAGCGGTCACGCTCCCCGGTGGAACTGCTGCAGCCTCGAAGACCGGCCGGGGGCTTGTTTCTGTCATCCACCCGCCGGTGTGGGTGGGCACCGGGCAGTGTTGTGTGGGCAGTGATCCCCTGTCTGTTTGGTCCTTCCCAGAGTTCCAGGCCGTGGCTCTTGGGCTGCTCTTCCAGATCTCATTCAATATCATCCCGGCCTCCGGCTATCGCACGGCGCAACGGGATGGTTAGTGGTGTTAAAGAATCCGTGTATCATTAAGCGGCGCACCGTTTTGTTGAGCCAACTGGATAGCTACCTGTGTGCAAGCTGCATGGGATCCTGAGGGGAAACCCAGTCTGTGCGATGATGTGCTTGCAAAACGAGGGATTCCTTGCGGAATCTAGATTGAAGTGGACCTTGTATGGACCTTAGTCTCTGTGCCACTCCGCGACGGAGTTGGGAGACAGGCCGGAGCATGGCCGTGGGTGTTCGGATGGAGGGGGGCTGTCTCAGGGGCTTGAGCCCGTCAAATGCCACAGATCCACGTTTGCGGAGTAGGTGATGGAGCGCGCTAACAAAAGGTTGTCTAATGATGCTGGCTTCTTTTGGTGCTTGTGAAGGGATATTTCCGCTGCTCTCATCCTTCATGTCTGGAGAGCAAGCTATCTTCACGCTGCTCTCCTTGTCAGAGAGAGTGGCAAGGGGTGGCAAGGATTGACAACCTGTTCTGCTGGAGATTGGATACAACAATTTCGAGATGAACCGCACGTGTCCTCTGAGGCACAGAGATACCATTCATCCCCACCAATCACCGGACTCCCTCTCTGAACCTACGGTCTCGCTCAAGACAGGTTCAGCTTCGAATCCACACATGGACGTTGGCGGCTCCAGCAACACACAACCCTTTTGTGCGGGGACTCCGCAACCCCAGAAACGAGTAAACGTTAGTCTGGGGTTGGACATGTTGTTGTGGATAATTCAATTCAGGCGTTCAGACAAGACATGAGTTGTTTTGAGGAGGATTGTCGAAAAGTTATTGTTCTGGGATGTCGGGGGTGACTTGACGATGTCCCCTGGCGCCGGCGCAATGGAAATGTTTAACGACTTACGTCCAGTGAGTCGGGATTCTTGCCTTTCAGAAGGGGCTTCCCCCTAGTTATCTGGTATTAACTGTCATTATGTGTTTCCAGGGGCTGTTCTTCGGCTCGCAAAAGGATTTCGTCACCCTCCAGGCCTTGGCCGTACGCGGCAGAGAGTGTCCCGAGGGAAGAGGCTGTCAGGCGGCCTCGGTCGACCCCCACGGAGTGGAGAGCCCACGACGGGTGCGGCTCTGCCTAACCTCCCAAGCTTGCCGTTCTGGGAATGTTAGCGCCGGCCATCGGGCGGATCTGTGGCCTGTGACGTCGAACCAGAGTTGACTGGGCTGCATCTCGTGATATGCCAAGATGTGCGGCGCGCGGCATCGAAAGTTCCGTGGCGCTAAACAAGCTTGGTGCCAAGGCGGTACTTGAGCTCGGCAACCTCCTGTTTGGCCCTATCTTATCACGCCTACGACGCCATAGGAGCGGTCGCTTGCTGAAGGATCAAACTTTCGGCTGCCTTTCTGGGCTAGCAGCCGACAGCCGGGACAGACCGGGCCCGACAAGGGAGGATTACCTACCGACATAGCCGTCTTGGTCCCATCTTCAATGCCGGAGACTCCACGAATCCCGGGCTTATGGGAGTTCAGGAGGTGGGCCAGGGGGTGGGAGGCGTGTGGGAGGTGAGGGGGAGAGGGGCATGAAGGTGATGATCTTGACTTATGAACAAAAGTTTTCGCACAAGATGAGGGGAATGAGGGGTAAGTCCGTGGTGACACACATGCACGCTCAAAATAAAACCAATATCATAGAAGTTGGAGGCTGTCCTGGGGATAGGCGATGGGGTAGGTGGAGAGTACATGTGATTGGCGTCCCCATGTTCATCTGTCGGTGATGTTTCCATTGTGGATTATGTTGATGATCTCTGGGGCCCCGGGTTGTTTGGCGGTCAAGACTCCACGAACTCGTCAATAGATTCAAGTTTCCCCAGATGGAGGAGATAACGCATGACTCGAGTGTTTCCTGGCTGTCAAAGTCAGCAAGGAGCAAGCCGTTAGAGAAGGCGCAAGAAGTCTGCCGTAAGCTCTAATGTTGACCGCACTCTATCTCTTGAGGGGCACAGTATGCCTAGCGTATCCAAGTTGCGGTCGCGTCACGCCACAGGCGTTTGACAGTTCTGGATTCGAACTGAAGACCCTGCATCTCTATAGAGGTATCCTGATCGACTTTCACCCTTTCTCCTTTGAGCAATTCTTGACTCCTGAATCAGGTTGTTGAGAGCTAAGCAAGGAAGGTCGTATCGCCATTAGTCCGTGTTATTAGTCTCATATTTGTCGAATACCATTGAAGCTAGGTACTGTTGAGTCAGTTCGTTATAGTTCATGCGAGGACATGCTCCCCAACAAAAAACAAAATTTATTTTGCTCTGAACTGCATGCACAGCAGCCAGACAACACCAAATGGTGATGGCGTAGCCAGGGGTCTTGATAAGAAGCAACTCCGCTTCTCTGAGGAATGTTGCGCCAGGGGGATCACTTTAAGATTATCACCCAACCACTTGACCAAGCGTGTCTAGCAGTCGTCGGATATTGAACGCAGTCCTCTGCCGACTTGAATGCCTTGGTTTGAAGTCAATTCCGTCGTGATGACAGTACATTGGGGTTACCTAATCCTCCGCTGCCTAACTTGCTCGAGTTTGTTAGATCAGGCGATGTCTTTCCCGGGTGTCTCCGTTTATCGTCAACACTCGTTTCTCTCCATCTAGAAATCTTCAAGCGACTGCCCCAAAAGCAGGTTTTTCCTTAGTAACTTTGCCGCTTCAGGTTTTGCTGCGAATTCCTAAACCACCCGAGAAGTCAGATAACGTCCTATACAGTCCTTGCATGGACCAGGTCTAAGCTTTTCCAAGATGAAGATGAGGATGATAATGATTGTAATCACAAAGTTTGTCGGACAGTGCTCTTACCGATATCCGGCCTCTCTCTCTTGCATCAATCCATCTTGCCAGTTGGCACTGGACAAAGTGTCCAGATTGAGGCTTGAATTCAGCAAGCATTCACAATTTCCATGTACGTTAAGTTCTCTTCTTAATTGCTAGTGGTACGTCAGCAATCGATCTTGAATTGTTTCAGGAGGTATTGCTACAGTCCGGTCTAAGCGGCACAGACTGTTCCCCCCGGGTAGAGAAGCTACTGGAGAGGGTGAGTAATCCAGTTCGATGCTTCTTGTTGATGTGGCGATAGGAAGAAGGGACAAATGTTCTCAACGCACCCTTACCTGTTGACGTTGATAGAACAATTGTCTTTTGGATTACGGATTGACGTTTATCAGACTGATCACATAGTAAAGTATAGATCTGTTGTTTACGAATATAGGACAAACATGCCTTGGATTTCAACGGAGTCGGCTGGCCTTGTGTCAAAGGTCGCTTGGAACTTATAAAAACCCGGAAGTTGGAAGTGTTTGAAGGTTCTTTGCATGTCAAATTCATGCAGTAGTTCTGAGGCGTACCTGGGTTTGTAGTTGTCTTCATGTTAACTATCATTTTTCTCCTGAGGGGTTGCCAGTGGTAACATCTTTCCTGCCAGAGCCGTGAGCTCCTCCAGACCAGCAGTACACCGCCACAAACTTACATTCTAATTCTACGAAACTGACAAATCACCCAACATTATCAGGGGAGCAAACTAAGGTTCGTGACGTATGATTGAGGCCGCAAGATGGAGGAGACAACTAAAACAACGGAGTGAACTTAAAACTATTGGAGGCAAGGACAAGCTAACACGAGCAATAAGACATGAAAACAAAGTGCCCATTATCTGGGAGCGAGGACTTGGGTTTATTACGCTCGACGGGCTAGGAATTACTGCGGACACCAGCCCACGTCCCCTGTATAAGACCGGAAGCTCTCAGAACGACCGTTAACATCGAACGAGAGAGCAGATAGATGTGGGATCAGCCAGCCCGAGTGCCATCTCCTACTCAGGAGAAAACTCGTAATTGCCCAACCCCGACACGATCATGAATTTCCACAAGACGCACGGAACCCATAAATTTTGCTCGAGCACCGACAAGGCGTCGTAGACAAATCGTGAAATTTTTGATTCAGGCCGATCGTGCTAATATTCCGACAGCCTCAATCTATGCCATTGCCGGAGCCCATGCAAAGTCAAAACCCACAGACGCCCCAAAGCACCGATCCCGCCAGACTGAGCATCACCCTCATCCAGCACCACCCACTTAGTGAGCATACCGCTTGCCGTCCCTAAGGGTGTCGGCGTACTCCTCCAGCGGGCTCCTGATGAGCTTAGTCTCCTTCCAAAGGTTGGGAGTCAGGAAGCCATAGGTGTTGGCAACAGCAGCGAAGGTAGCCTTAAGAGTATTCTCGAGGGTCTTGGTGCTGCCGGACGACGAGGTGTAGGCGTCTTCGATACCGGCGAGCTGGAGCAGGCGCTTCACAGCAGGAGAAGCGACCAAGGAGGTACCGCGAGGAGCGGGGATGAGCTGGGAGAAACCAATTAGCACCCTTGTGTGACACCAACTCCATAGCCCATGTCTCTTCATTTCTCCTGGAAAACTTACGCGGACGGTGACGGAACCGCACTTGCCGCTCTGCTTGACGGGCAGAGAGTGCGGGCGACCGAGGTTAGCACCCCAGTAACCGCGGCGCACAGGGATAACGCTGAGCTTAGCGATGATGATGGCGGCACGGATAGCAGTAGCGACTTCCTTGGAGGTCTTAATGCCGAGACCAACGTGGCCGTCGGAGTCGCCAATGAGGACGATGGCCTTGAAGCGAGTGCGCTGGCCGGCACGGGTCTGCTTCTGGACGGGCTTGATCTGTAGTTTTCGAAAGAAAAACGAGCATCAGCGATCCGTCCAAACCTCCCTAAAAGCCCCAATCGAGCAGAAAACCGTCGTTTCGTTGCTGCGCACCTTCATAACCTCATCCTTGAGCTTGGGCAGGAAGTAGTCGACAATCTGGTACTCCTTGATCGGGAGCGAGTGGAGGTAAATCTCCTCCATGCTCTTGATCTTACCGGCCTTGACGAGACGGCCAAGCTTGGTGACGGGCTGCCACTCCTTCTCGTCGCCCTTGCCGCCGCCGCGGCGACCACGACGGGGACCACCACGGCCACGGCCACGGTCAGCACCACCCCGAGAAGCAAAGCCGCCACCGCGGGCACCAGTTCCCCGATCAGCCATTTTCGCGATTTGTCTGTTGTCGAAAAGACGGGGTCGTTGTTGTCGTGTGGGATCGGTCAAGCACTTGGGCGTGGTCGACGTTTTTCTCCGGCTGCGGGGAGCTTTTTGCCTGGGGGAAATTCTCGTGCGCCAAGCAGCCAACCCTAAGAAGATGTGTGGGGCCTCACAATTCAAGCCTGCAGTGGCTGGAGTAGAATAAAGTATATTATTGGATGAATTCACTGATAAGTTGATAAGGACAATTGTGCACTGACCCACTTTTCCACTGGGTGAACGGTGGACCGGCAAAGAGGCTCAAGCTTTTAACAAATGCCATTGTGAGCGCTCACTGAACAAGTGCGGTACTGCCTTGAAAACGGCAGAAGCATAGGGAAAATCACCAATTTTTCATGGCGACATGTCACAGTCATCTAGGAAAACCATTGCTGAGCCCAAATTGGCTTGTATTTGTTTTCAGCCAGATGATGCCACCACTTGATTCCACGACCGGAACGCCAGTTCGCTATGCAGCCTAGGAATCGAGAAAACCAGATGAACAACGCAAAATGGAAGATGACCTCGATATCCCAAAGCCAGCCGGCCGAGTCAAGCGCCGATGAAAATGCATATTCCGAACGCCTTGCACTGGTGTTGTCCCACAACACCTTTAACCATGTTAAGCTCTCCCCAAGGCAGTTTAAGAAGACTTGTTCACATTCATCTACATATCCAAGTTTTGTTAGTCGTGCCGTCCTCTGCTACGACAAACCTGTCCTGGATAGAGCGAAGGTTCGTACCTTGCGCTTGCCGCCGGTGACGGCCGTGTGGACGAAGCGGCGGTTGTATTTCTCGCGCTGGCGGGCGCGGCCGCAAGGCTTCTTGGGCTTTTCCTGCTTCTCAACCTGTTTCACCGTGAAGATACTCGCCGTCAGAATCAATTTTTCCAACATTTGGTTCATTCTACGTTTCTTGACCAGAGCTACGAAGGTCCTACCTTTGGAGTTTGCGACTTGACCTTGCCTGAGAGCATACGTTAGTCTTGGCATCCTGCACGAGAAAAGAGGAGACGTACCTGCGCGGGCAAGAGAGCCGTGTACTTTGCCCATTCTGTGTGTCTACGATGTGGTTTAGAGTGTTTCGAACCTCACTTGACAATAAGGACAGCGTGAAGTGAGCACCAGAGTCGCAAGCCCAAGATGCGAGGTGGGGAAAAATGTTGTCCTTGAGTTGTTGGCTTCGCGAGGCTTCGCCGGTGACTCTTATGATCCGTGTGGCTTCCGGATTACGTAAGAATGCCCAGCACTTACACATGCATTTAAGCGTTCACGAGCTTGTGCATGAGACAGGGTTAGGGTTATGGCCGGGCATGTGCTCATTGAGTAGCCGATGACAGCGTGATACAAAATCATGTCGGAGATTAAACCAGTCCTCTAAGTATTCAATCGTCGCTGGGGTATCAATTTGTACTAAACAAGCTTTGGCTTCCCAACCCCCTTTGAAGCACCGATTCCCCCATTTTATACCAAGCATTACCGTGCCATCCCATGGCGGCCCAACCATCGCAGTTTTCCGTTGGTCAAGGTCTCTCCTCTTCTGTCGGCTTCGTCTCCTCGTTGGTCCTGTCCATCGTCACCAGTACCACGTCGCCCCCCTAGACGGCCGCTGCGGGCTGGGCCTTAGCGCCCCGCAGATAGTCGACCGTGTCGACGAAAGTGATGAAAGAGAAGAGGAGCCACAGGAAGAAGCCGAAGGCGCAGGCCGCCTCAACAGTGTTGCAGTAGTTGTTGCCATAGCATCTCGGGGCACCCCAGAACGCAGCCAGAGCGATCGAGCCGGCGAACCAGAATATGGTTGTTATCCACTTAAGAGCTAGGCCCGCTTGGCGGTGATAGTAGCGCGAGACGTACATCGGGACCAGACCGATATAAGCGAGGACGAGCAGTGTCCATACTGAGTTAAAGAGCATGAACTCCATGGAGCTAGGTGCTCCCCATGGGGAGACGACTGGCGCGGGGTTAGTCCAGGCTGGTCGTCTACTGCACTGTGCTAATCTGGTAACATGGAGAGGTACTCACTGTATGCAGTCAAGCCCAGCTCGATAACGCAAAAGAGTGCCGATACGGCGAGGACGTATGGTACATAGCGGTTGAGGGACGTCATGATGTCTGGATGTGCTTTCAGGAGTATTGACGACGCTGCAGGTACGAAAGGAAGCTAGTTTGCTGCGATAGAGATCTACACAAAAAGCGACGCGGGAATGGAGCAAGAAGGTGTTTCCCAGCTTTTATACCAGCCACTGGAATGCGTCGTTGGCGACCTCCGGTGACAGGCGAAGCCCGATTTGGTTGGGAGGGGCAGCGCTGGCAGGGATGACGTGTTGCTTGCAACGACGATCCCGGCCCTTGAAAACCCAAACCTAAGCTCATCGCCACACTTTTTCTGAAGAGTGCTTGGCAAAAGTGGGACGTTGCAGGTAGATTCCTGGACAAGAAAAAGGGTCTAGAGCTTTTCAAGCTAGCTTCCCACAGCACGGCGGTTCGGAAGCAGAAATCAACAAAGCTACATAGGTATTGTCAAGCGAGCACCCAAGACCCTGCAATCGAGCTAGATTGCTTCGGACCACTGATCGGGGTTTTAGGCGTTTTTAGGGTTAGGTATGACGTCATCAGGGTTTTTTGTAGCGGAGGTTCTCGTGGGCCTGCAAGCCATGTGGGTCCTGGAACAGGCGCCACAAGGGCTGGGGGCGCCAGCGCAGCTCGTTCTATTCGACAACAACCGCTTGCTCCAGCTGATTTGGCGCTTGCTTGGTCAATCGGAGTGTTGCCGTTGCCTGGAAGGGTACGGGCGTCGCACCGAGACCCATTTAAGCGCCAGATCTGTGCTTCGGATGCCTTTCTGTGATTCAGGGTTATGATTCACCATCCAACTGGAAGGGAAATCGAGGTGCTTGCAAAGATTGGTGGCTGTGATGCGGTTCGGGGTTGAACAGACAGACAGGTAGGCGTATGAGACCATCTTTCACCGCTTTGACAATACTGGGATGACGGGAGCCTCGTGTCGCCGACTCACCATTAGGCGCGTTATGAATGTTAGGGCCTGTGAAAGATCGCTAAGAGTCTCCGTTTGGACAGTAGGCATGGATCGGGGCTTAACAGAAGTCATCTTGCAGGGACGCTCTCGAGGTGGTTGGTGAGCCGCAGTAGAGGAGCAGGGGTTTCGAACATCAACAAAGCCCCGCATGAAGCCGCCAAGCCAACTCCTCAGCCATGCTCATTCAACAGCTCGACGCCTCAACCTCCTCATTAACAACCAAACCGATGGGAAAGTTGTCAGTCCCAGTGGGATATCCAGAATCCCCATCTCGCCGGAAGAGACGTGACTGGACTATTGTCGGACTCGCCATCTGTGGGCTGGCCTTCCTGACAACACTTCATTCGCCAAAGCTCGGATGGCTTCATGGCTTGCATCCCGATTCACCCAGTAGACAAACCTCACCTTACGGTACATTTCCAATCCCAGGTGACCCATTTCACTTCCTACCCTGCACTAAAAACACCGTACCGCCGTCTCTCAACGATAATTTCCCCGAGCAGACCTGGGCTGCTCGGTTCGACCCTAACCCAGACCATTGGAGCTGGACTCCTCCCAAGAAACCCGACAACAACAGCTCTTCTTCCTCTTCCCACGGCCATGATGACCCCTACGCAGACCGCGGCATCTACCTTTGCGGCTACCTCGACGTTCCCCTAGACTATACCAACTCTTCCGATCGGCGCATTGTTCGTCTAGCTATCACCAAGCTCCAAGTCTCTGGCCTTGCCCGTCTAGACGACCCTCCTACAACCAGCAAAGGCAAGAAAAGCTCCCGCACCATTATCATCAATCCCGGCGGACCCGGCGGCAGTGGCACAGGCTATGCCTGGCGCGCAGCAGCACGAATCAGCGCCCGGCTGAGCGACGGCGCTTTTGATGTGCTTGGCTGGGACCCAAGAGGCGTGAATGTATCGCTGCCGGCCGTGGAGTGTTTCCCGTATGATGCGAGTCGGGATCACTGGGCGCTGTTGAAGTCGCAGCATCGGGCTGTAACGGGTAACCCGAGGGGGCAGCTTGAGCTATCGGATGCGATGAACGCGGGTGTGATGCAGGCGTGCTGGGAGAGGCAGGGTGATTTGGCGAGGTTTTTGGGGACGGGAATGGTTGCGCGGGATTTGGAGCAGATTAGGAATGCGCTGGGGGAGGAGGAGTTGACGGGGTATTTAGTCAGTTATGGGACGGGGATTGGGCAGACTTATGCAGCGATGTTCCCGGATAATGTTGGAAGATTGATTTTAGATGGGACAGAGTACGTAAGGGATCATAGGATGAGGGGAGGGTTTGGTTGGACGGCGCTGGATAATGCTACGGATGCGTGGAGGGATGGGTTCCTTGGGGAGTGTTTGAAGGCTGGGCCGGAGCATTGCGTGCTGGCAAAGGGGAAAGGCGAGCGTCCTGTCACACTACAAGAGCTGGAGAGTCGCATGGAGAAGTTGATGACTTCCCTTGCTGCTCGTCCTGTTCCAGCGTATCTCCCCTCTAGAGGCGCGACGCTAGTGACATACTCAGCTCTCGTCAATAACATTTATGGAGCGATGTACAACCCCAAGAGTTGGCCAACCCTCGCCCAGGCCCTCTACGATCTCGAAGCAGGCAATTCAACCCTGGCCGCTACCCTCCTCGAAAGGTCCTTCTGGTATTATGACCCCACCACTCCCTGCTCTCTCGAGCCCGTTCGCCCCTCCGACGCCGAGCTCGGCACCCTCGTCATATGTGCAGACTCCTACGACGCCAAGGAACCTGATGACTTTGATTGGTGGTCCTCGCTATGGATGAATATGACCACAAAAAACTGGATCGCTGGCAATTCCCGCTTCTACAATGTCTTGCCTTGTCGACATTTCCTCCCATACTGGCCTCAACCGGTTGGCGTCTACCGCGGGGATCTGAACCATACCCTTCGACATCCTGTAATGCTCATTGCTGAAACCTATGACCCTGCCACGCCGCTTCGCAACGGGCGGAGATTGTTGAAGGAGATGGGCCGGAATGCGAGGCTGATTGTCCACCATGGGTATGGACATGCCTCGGCGGCGGATCCGTCGAGCTGTACGGATAAGCTGGCTAAGGCATATATCATGACTGGGGAGGTGCCGGAAGAACAGGAAACGGAGTGTTGGGCTGATGGAAAACCGTATCGATATGAAGAGGGGAAGATTGGTGTCAAAGCGGTTGGGACGATTGAGGAGAGGATGAAGGAGTGGAGAGAGCATTTGGAGGAGTTGAGGGCTTTGGATCCGTTGTTGATGCATGCGTTGTAGGGGCAAGCGTTCAAGCTCATTTTCTGGCATGAGCCGTAGGCGCCGGCATATGTGCTTGATTTCGAGATGCTGGGTGCCAGCAACCTTTCATCCCGAGTCGGCTTCTACACTACGAGGGTATTTCTTCAGGTAAGATTTGACTGATGGCAAGATATATCTCCAATCGTAGACAGACGGTGTTTTTTTCTCGAGCTTCTGAACTTGATGCTAAGTGAGTGTCGGGGGCCGTCATATCAGCATTTAACGGCGGCGGTTTGCTTTACAATGGAGTTACCATATAAGATCATGGCCAAATATTCTAAGCTTTACGGCATTTTTTAGAACTCTTCAACTTGAACACATTGCATCATTTGACTGATTAGTTCCCATTGTCCCAAGGGCACTTACAAAAGTAGTCACGTGACACCGCGCGGATGACGCGCTTCGCGGGCAGGCGAGGGCGACTTTGTCCTAAGCGCGATCCACTCGTCAAATCTAGGCTGCCATCGGACCCTTAGGACCCTTTTCGCCGCGGCATGCCAAAACCGCTCGCTGCCTTCGGGTCATTTCGTTTAGCATCCGATCAAGATGTGGATTCTCGAGAGTGAGCTGTTTGATGGTGAGTTGTGCGCGACGGCCTTGATTATGGGACTGAACGTGTATGGGACATAAACTAAAGCTTCAACAGGCAAAAGGCTCTGGCTGCGGCCTGGTAAGACGTACCTTTTTGGACGTACTGTCGCTGAGGGTATGTTTAATTAGTTTCGGGTTGTATGCGCGACGAAGCTGACACATGATTATGTGTCTAGCCGGCCAGCTTACCATCTCCGACAAGACCGTCTCGCGGAAGCACCTCACCATCCACATCGACAATGTTCCGGAAGGCGGTGGCGTATGTATTCAGAGAGTTTGATTTAGTTAAGCGCAAGGCTAACCTGCGCAGCGAAACCTCCGGTCGCGGTCGAATGTCATAGTCGAGGACCTCGAATCGAAGAAGGGCACGCTGGTGAACGGCGTCCAGATCCGGGGGCAGAAGACGACGCTTACCGAGGATGTTAACGAAATCAAGCTTGGGTTGTGCCCCAAGACACTGAAGTACGATATGTTTGAGTTAAGCATATATATACAACGGCTTGCTGACAGCCACAGGATCCGGTGGCACCCCATCGTTCTCAGCTTCTCCTTCACGTCTAAAGAACTCCGCGCCGACCCCTGGACCAACCTACGCGACAGCCTCGAGCAGCTCGATATCAAGTACTCAGCTGAGTACGAGCCTACAACCACACACGTTGTTTCCAAAAAGCGAAACACATCTAAGGGCTTACAAGCCCTGATCAACGGGCGATACATCGTCACAGACAGCTTCATCAACGCAATCGTCCAAGCAACAGAAATCCCCGAAGGCGAGGAGGGCGCGAGCAGCGCACTAGAACAGGACTTTGAGGCCAATTGGCCCAACCCGCTTGATCATTTGCCTCCGAGGGGAGAGGAACCAGGGAATCATACGACAGAGACATACGCTCCAGACGCGCGAAGGCAGGAGGTGTTTGATGGGTATACATTCATTTTCTACGAGAAAAAGCAGTACGATAACCTATTCCCTGCCATTTCTGCTGGTAAGGGCAAGGCTTTACTTAAAGAGGTTGTCCCTAATCGGACGAGGGTTGATGAATTCGTGCGGTACGTCAAAAGCGTTGCGGGGGAAAAGGGATTGGGGTCGTTTGAGGATGGGAGCGAGGGGAAGGGGGTTGTGGTTGTGCGGTATACCCCGAAAGGGGAGGACTCTGCGTGGTATGCGGAGTTCTTCACGAAGTTCGCGCAGCAGCTGGACCATAGACCGATTGATCAAAAGGAGTTTTTGGAGGCGATTCTGGCTTGTGATGCGTCGATGTTGAGGAGGCCTTTGGAGGCGATGAGCCAGCCTGTTTCGGTGTCGGCGTCTGTGGAGCCTCAGAGTAGCGAGAAGGTTAGGCCTGCTGTCGAAGACCGCAAGGAGGTCGAGCAGAGCGCCCCGAAGCAGCCGCAACCTTCGGCAGAGGTCCCTGCGACGGAAGAATCTGCCCCAGCACCGCACAGACGTGAGAGACGAACTGGTCGCAGCCGGTTTAAGGGGTTCGATTTTGATGATGATGATATCATCATAGAGACACCGCAAGCACAGTCTTCAACGCAGGTACCAGCGCTCCCCCAGGTCCCGTCTGCGTCACAGGACAGTTTGTTTGTCTCCCAGAGGGAGCCAAGTCTTGCCCCTTCGGAGCCTATGCTGGAAGAAGAGGCACCTTGCAATACCCGTACCACTCGTCAGACGCATCGCAAGCGTGTGTTATCGCCGCTCCCGGAGCACGATAATTCTGCCCTGCTGGACGAGATCGCGCCAATAACAGCAGCAGTCAAGCGCCGGCGCATCGAAGCCGGGCAGGATCCTGTCCCCCCTCTCCCTGAACCTGAACCCGAGCGAGAAGATGAAGATGTTGAAATGGTCGAGGAATCCCCCCCTCGCAAGGGCAAGAAGGGCGCTGCAACCACAGCCAGGGGTAAAAAAAAGAAGATTAAACAAGAGGATGAAGAAAATGTCCTCGAATTAGCCCGGCGCCGCCGCGAAGAAGCCGAAGCCGCAGCAGCCGCCGAACGCCAGCGTCTCGCCCAACTAGGAGACAACATCGACTATGCGGCCATCCGCCGGCTGCATATCATCGAAGAGATTGAGGTTCGTCAACCGGAGCCTCATGGGCCTAACCGTACCCGGGAGCAGGATATTGCGGATGGGAGGTGGGATCCGAGATGGAATGGAAGGAAGAATTTCAAGAGGTTTAGGAGGCAGGGCGAGACTGGGGTTAGGATGCCGGTACAGAGTGTGATTGTGCCGTTGGAGGAGGTCAGGACGAAGGAGTACGGGATTGGGGATGATTATTGGCTCGAGGATGAGGAGGGGAGAGTGCCGAGGCGACCAAAGGAGACGCAGACGCAGGAGCGTTCTACGATCGGGAGTGTTAGGGATGGGAGTGGGTTTGCTGCTGCTGCCGCGAGTGGGAAGGGAAAAGAGAAGGAGAAGGAGAACGAGAAGGAGGTTGGGAGACCAGGTAGTTCAGCAGCAGCAGCAAAGCAGCGTTCAAAACCTGCTCCTCGCCGGACAGTCCTCACCCTCGACAGCAGCGACGAAGATGAAGACGAACCCTCACCCCACGCACCCGGTATCGACACCATCTCCGACTCCGAGCCCGAAGTCGTTTCCTCCTTCCCCTCTGTCATCCCCGCATCCGAGCCGTCCCGCAGCCGTGCCGCAAAAGCAGCCGAGAGAGCCAATGCCTTACGTTCAAGCGCACACAGCTCTCAATCCCCGACCCAGCAACACCGCGAATCCCAACTCTCGACCGGCTCTTCCAAGATCCAGCTTACCCTCGCCCCTGGCTCATCCTCCCTGTCCTTCTCCAGATCTGGTACGGCGGCGGGAAGGAATGAAAATGGGAAGAGGCCTTTTGGGTCATTTGTCAGTGGGGAGTCAACTGCCTCTGGGAGGGGGATGTCTGTGGAGAGCGGGAGTGTTAGGGGGGAGAGTGCGAGTAAGAGGCAGAAGCAAGGGTCGTCGGGAGGAGGGAGTTTCTTGGCGACGAGGAGGAAGGATGATGGGAGTGAGGAGGAGAGCGAGGATGATGAGCTGAAGTTTAGGTTTGGGAGGAGGAGGTAAGCTCATGGCCCATTTGCTCTACCTCTAAGTTGGGAGCTGTTAGAGAGGAGCTTTTCTGTAGCTGTACATATGAAGGACAGGTTATAGTGTTTAGTCAAAAGGCAGGCTTGTTGCTGGGTGTTTGGGATGCCATCTTTATTTGTATTCGGATCCTGAAAATCCGTATGTGCACCTCTGGTGGGTATACTGCTTTGCGTGGTTTATGTACGAAATCCATACCCGCAAACTCCGTTCACATGCTGCGAACATCAAATTTTCGTAAGCAGCTAACTTATGCAACCGTCTATGCTCCGATTTCCGAATCGATTTTCTCACGCCTGTTGATATCGATGTAGACCTAATTATCCAGATGTCGGATACTCTCCCTTCACGCCCTCCACACAACCTCTCCCCTTCCCCCCTTACCCCTCCTTTAATCCATCTCCTCCATAGGATTCGGATTCTCCCCCTCAATCATCCCCCCTCCCACAACATTCCCTTCCTCCTCTTCCGTCACATAAATCCCCACCAAACACGCAGCCAACATCCCCTCCCAATTCACCCACGGATGCACCTCATTAAACAACCGCGTCCCGTCCCGCCCAGCACACCTCAACAACTCTGGTTCGCCCCCTGGATGGAAGGGCAAGTAAGGTGTGATGTTGTAAACCCTGCCCCCCAGCACCGTCCACGCGTCTTTGCCCTTACGTCCTGTCTTTTGCTTCAGCATCGACGGCGTCACTCGGATGTAGGGCGTCCCCGGAGGTAAGCCCCTCAACGAGCCGGATTGGGCTGCGGCAGAGGAGGTGAGACGCGCCCAGTCTAGGGGGGAATGGCCTGGTTGGAGGGTTACTGCGCGAGAAGAGGACCTGGTCTTAGAGGACTGAGGGGAGAGGGAGGCAGAGGGCACAGTAGGGGGAGGGGCCAGGGTCGAGCAGCCTGGCTGACGGGACGGTTGGGGAGGGGGAGCGCGGTTGGGGAGGGGAAGAGTCG
>Ga0065720_1019824_pt1 | contig 19710 bp, 24 predicted proteins | sample Thericmetagenome_FD_59107 | JGI IMG/M metagenome (GOLD analysis project Ga0065720, IMG submission 59107) | Thermophilic microbial communities from the Joint Bioenergy Institute, California, USA of rice/straw/compost enrichment - eDNA_2 v2... | ecosystem: Engineered > Solid waste > Grass >...
GCGATGCCTTACAGAGTGGTGTATGTTGTCAGCCTTCCGGCACATCCGGACAGGCTGACAGCTCGGGGAGATAAGCTCCTAGAACCACTCGGCGAGAAACCCCCAGGGCTGTCTGATTAATGAAGTGCAGTTTTTCGGAATCTAACATGCTGCCTTGCCACACAGCCTCAAGTGAAATCGTACACCATGAGGCTCTGTCTTCCTCCTTTCCTCTCCTTCAGCACGATGACCATCTCATCGTCAAATCCGACCCAATTGCGCCTCTCGTCCCAATCCCGAGCTGGATCCCCTGCATTTAAGCCTTCCCCTGCAAGCGCCCTGCGTCCATTATCAGAAGAATCTTGCCAAGGCCGAACCTCTACACTCTTGCTGCCAGACAGTGACCGTCCTTCCAGCTCCCAAACTCTCATCTCCTCTCCCCTTGTACTAACACTGACAGCCTTCCCTCGAGCCGTAATCTCTGCGTCACTAATGCCTGAGGTATGGCCCCAGAGACGTATGCCGTCTGAAAGGGTGAGGGACGTGGCTGTCGATGTACACAAGTGCAGCACGAGGGTGTTGTCGGGGAGGGTTGCGAGCAGATATGGATGGGTGTAGCATAGAGTTAGGGGACCCGGTTCGGACTCGGAATGAGTAGCCGACGAAGAGGACGGGCTGCTGTGGGTGCGAGGAGAGGATGATGAGGTCGTGTAAGGGCTTGCCTCGACTGGTGTTGTGAAAGCAAGCCGGGTTGTTGTAATTTCAGGGGCCGACTTGAGCCCCTTAGATACCTGCTGAATGTGAAGATCCTGGATGCCAATGGACCATCCCCGTCGTGTAGAAAACGTGTAGGCCACGGAGGCAATCGTAATGCCTGCCGCCCTACGGATAGATAAAGCCAACGGAGGCCGTGAAGTATGTGAGTCCAAGGACGTCAGGAGATAGGGGGCTGGAAGCTGTGTGTCCTCCTCCGTAGGACCTTTCATAACTGTATGTCGTGGTGGATGACACTCTTGGCCCGTCTCGACGGTGATTGGAACCTCAAAAGTGTAGAGTGAGATCAAGACTGCCCGCGTGGCCGTCAACAGATAGGGGTACAGAAAACTCATTGCGATCAGCTCTCCATTGCTCGACTTGGCATGCCGATACCGCAACGCAAGTTTCCTGTCCTTCGTAGTCAACCTCCACACCCCAAAGCTGCCGTCAGTGAACCCCAATGCCACATCGAGGATTCCCTTGTGATGCTCCGAGTCGTCAACAGCAATGGCACTCGGGGCAGTCCTCTCGTTCCCATCCACAACCTCAATTCGGGCGATCAAACTCCGCGTCTTAAGATCCCAAGCTCGCAACCCCTCGACCCTATCAGCAGTAACGGCAAGGCCCTCTACTACCTTAACCAGCATCCTCCTCCCCTCCTCTTCATCGTCTATCGCCAGCTCCCCGCTCAACTTCAATTCCTCAACCGCACATTTCCCCCTAGCCCAATTGTATCTTATCTTATACTGCCTCTTCCAATCCACAGGCCTATACTCCTCTTCTTCATCCTCCCTTTGTTCCTTCCTCCTCCCATCAACCCACAACATTTTCCTCCCAGCATGATGAAACCTTAACCTGCCTGCCCCTTCCTTCCCAGTACTCATCCCATCCCTAAACCCCGGTATCCTCATCACCCTTGGCAAAACAAACCTCTCGTAATACAGCGCCTTCCACAGCTGTGAGTCCGACGCCAAGCGATAGAACCTCCTTGATACAGGCGCCACGGCGAGCAAGTGGGGCAGCGACAGGTATGAAAGAATGCGCAGAAGGAGCTCGTCGGACAGAGGGGAAAGAAGGTCGGCCCCGGTACGGGAAGGCGGTGTGGAATTAGGATAGGGTGTGTGTTTTATGGACACGGTTCCGGCGGTGACGGGGGCCGAGATGGAAGAGGGATTTGCTGGGGCGGAGTCGGAGTCGAAGGCGGTCAGTTTGCGGCGCTTGGTGCTGGGCCCTGGGTGATGGTTGGTGTCGCTGTCGCTGTCGGCGTCATTGTTGTCGCGGGGTCGGTCGTCCTTGTCGTCGGCGGCAGCCGGGCGACGGACGCGCTTGAGTCCCGTCATAGACTCTGATACAGAAACTGGTATTGCGTTGCTTTGTTTAGTCATGCATTTCTTGGCAGTCTGTTGCGCAGGACGCACCCTTAGTAGTGGTGGTTGTGATTGTCGGGTTCTGAAGCTTTTCTCTCAGCAAGAAGCCGGCGACGTTAGAGCGGTGGACCTTGCGGTGGAGCCTTTCATGGGCAAAATGGACCGTTTAATGGTGGGGCGAGAGCTAAGCTTTTTATTCCTTTCCAGGGAAGACAAGGGTCCCTGTTGGGTCGGGCCCAAGGAAATTTCACGAAGAGTCGGTGACAGAATGAAAAGAATGGGGGTTTGGAACAAGCCTCTTTGCTAGTTGTTTGTCATAACTTAGAAGAGAATCGGATATGTCCAGGATCAAAATTTCCAGGACTGCAACCTGTTTAACCGAAGTACTAGCACTAATATAAACCCTAACCCGAAGCAAGCCTGAGCAAGAGCTGAACCCTAACCCTAATCGCATTCTTCTGTTGCCCCCCGGATCATGAAGCCCCTTTTTTCTCTTCCTCACACTCTCATACAGTATCCAAGTCAAAGAATTGATCATCAGACGGTCCAGTTAGCATACTATAGGACAAACTATGTTTAGTGATTATGTTCTCCCCGTGATGTTTCCATCAGCATTGCCTCAAGCTGCCATGAGACCAGTCCTGTTTCTCTCCCAGGCAACATTTCTTTGTTCCCAAGCCCGTTCTGCCGCATTTGGTTCAGACACAAGGCTTGTTTCTTTGTCTCTTCCAACATTGACAACGCCAACCCTGAAGCTTCTAGCTGTAAATATGCCCAGCTATGTAACTTTCGTCATCGCTTCTGCCCAAACAAACATACATCCCTCAAACTTTACCACTCGCATTTCCTCCCCTGGATTCAGGCAATAGTCCTTCGAACAATCTACCTCAAGCTCCCTAACAACACCCTCCCTGACAATGCCCTACTCTCCAGCACCCGTAATCCGCTACAGGCCGCACTTCAGCTCCACCGTCCCTCCCGACAATGTGATCATCTACTTTGAGGAACCTGACTTCAAACCCTGGGAGATCCGGAAATCAATCCTGGTGCAACACGAGACTTACCATCGACAGAATCATAAGTCACGATACTTGGAAACGATCTACCGCGACGTCCGTCTCCTCAGACGGCTTACCCAGGCGTTTGCTGAGCAAGTTGGGAAATTGACTAAGAGACTGTGGTTGCTTCATATCCTGCCGTATGTCGTACCCTTTGATATTTGTCCGTGCCTATACAATTCGACACTGACAAACCGTCATTCAAAGCCCCCTCATTGCCTTTCATCTCTTACTAATTCTCACCTACTACATCAACCCATCTCATACCCCGGAGCTTGAGTCCAGCTCTATTTCCTTCTTTTCGAGCTCCAAGCAGCAGTTTCAGACACTCTACTATCTCTACTACGTAATTCTCTCCCTTTCTTTTGTTCCCTGTGTTTACGCTTCGTTGTCACTCTTAAAATCCTACGAATGGCACCGCCAGCTCAAGATGATCGAAAAACTCAACGGCGAATTGACCATGCTTGAGGATCACAAAGCGAGCTGGCACAAACCCCTTCCGGACATTCTTTTGCTTAAGAATGAGCGCTTCTATAAAGCAATATATTGGAATATTCTGGAGCCATATGAAAACTGGTACTTTTATGGCGTGGACTACGACTATGTGGAGATGTATAGGAAGGCGATCAGGAGGGATTCAAACAGTGATGAGTGAACTTTTTGTAGGATTAGAGAGTCAAGATAGCTCCTAACATGCAAGCATCGACTAGTCTATGAAGTACCATCTGCTGTAGGATGGGCCCATCTTGTCTCTCTGGAAGAAAAGGTTATGAAACCTCATCGAGCCAAGACCACTGCGATATCATTATGTGTGATTGCACCTTCCACCTTTCTCGATCCAGTAATCGTTACATTAATCAGAGGTATACTGATAAAGCTGGCCAGGGAACGCCCCTTCGGCGGCCAGTGTCGCGTAGTACAGCTCTGTTCCCGCCAGAATTACCATTCGTCCCTTCCCTGCAAACTGAAAGTTTGCTGCCGTGTGTCCAATGAATATCTTGCCGATGAGGGTGCCGAACCGGTTGAAAACTTGCACGCCATCACCACATCCCGTGTACACGTTGCCATTCGTGTCAACATGGATTCCATCAGGGATACCTGGACTGACATAAGCGAATACCTTGCGGTTATCGAAACTGCCGTCTTCCTTGACATCGAAGCGGTAACTTCAAAGTTCCAGTGTCAGCACCACAACAAGCTAGACTGGAGAGGCACTAACGTACATGGTGGCGGGGTTGTCGAGAATGACTCCATAAAAGGCCTGGGCCATTCCTGTATCGGTGACATAAGCGTAAGCTCCGTCAGGGGAGAAGACTATGCCTAGAGCACACAGTAAGAATCAGAGAAAGCAACCACGGTTGACAAACGTCGGTATAGCTTTCACCATTTGGCTGAGAGAACCCATCGGCCACTGCTGCAACAGCTCCTCTGTCAGGGCTAAAGCGATACACTTGCTTTGGCAGCCCAGGAGGAGGTCGGAAATCCTGAAGGTAGCCGTACGTGGGGTCAGTGAAATAGATATCACCATTGCGAGGGTTGATAGAGACGTCGTTGAGAGAATTGAACTGCCGGCCAAAAAAGTTGTTGAGGATGACTAGTTGTGGTGAGTTCCTTCTTCGGTTAAGGCTCGTCAATGTGATTCACTTACCTGTGGTGTTGTATGGTGGCCTAGGATTCATTAGGTATATAGCCGGAGTAATGGCCTCTCCTTGCCCCTCACCGAGGAAGAGTAGTTGGTCCTTGTAATTGGTGCCTCCTGTCGCAGAATATGTTCAGCTCAAGATCAGGACAACAACAAAGCATGGAACCTACCATTGGGGTTAATGACCTGCGGGTCTGAATCCACAACCTCTACAAAAACTGAGCCGCTCGCATTTCTCTTCTGAATGATCTCTGGGGTGATCGAAGAAAGTGAAATCTTAAGAAGTATTGCTGACTTGTTGAGGCCTGTACCGGCAGCAGGGGCACCTGCATTCTGTGAAAAAAACATCTCATCTGTTTCCGGAAACCTGAGCGAGAGGGGTTAAGTCTTTGGGACTTTGAATTTGATCATGCGAGCTGAGAACATACCACACTGGTGCCTCGTGAAATAGGAGGTCACCGTTTGTATGGTTCAGCAGGGTCAGTGTTGGATTAGGCCCAGTGACCGTGTAAAACTCCGGATCATAGAAGTGGAATGGCTTGTCGAGAAGTTCTTGCAGTGTAGTTCCAGGGGGGACGAAGACCTGACTTTTCTTAGCACACTGGCCACGTCCTTGGTCCAATCGATGGAACGTAACAGCATACCTGAAATGCGCCGTCGTCAGACGGAGCAGGGACTGAATCAAGGACAGTGGCTCGAATCTGATCCACGTATGTCGCAAGTCGTGGCAGTGTATGCCCTCCATTCGCACTCTGATCTTGAGCTGCTGTTAATCCAGCAGCTACCGTCAAGAGGAATTTTAACATCATCAAAGCCATCTTGATGGAAGAGCTTCCAATGGACCAGTGAGAAAGAAAGAGCACAGGGATGATCGACAGCGTCTGACAAGAGGAGCTGAGATGAAGATCCTCGTTTTCTGGATGCAGATATGTCGGGGATTGGATATCTAGGGTGAGATGTCACAGATTTTACACTTCGACGCACCTCTTCATCGATGTACTGTCGAAGTCAAGGGATACCTGAGTTTTCCTGCGGAATTGGTATCTCCAGAACCGAGATCTTGCGGTAACACAAACGGATTCCCCGAGTTGACTGTGACCATCACACAAAAAAGCTGGAGAACGAATGAGGAGTTAACGAGGATGCTAGAATGACGAGATATGACAGGTGACCCTCTTCATATCGAGCTTGCCATTCGATGAAGCCCTGCTTACAGTATCCAAGGAAAGAGCTTCTTGATGCACAACAGCTGCAAGAGAAAATGACCCAGATCACTATGACCAAAGATCTTCCATGAAGCCCTCCACTTGGAGAAGAGTTGTCAAAGAAACAGCGAAGCTCAAGTCTTCCGGCACCAAGACTTCATAACACGGGCGTGTTTGCAATGTAAGCGATGACGATGCATATTATTCTGCAAGCTCGATGCCCAAGTGCTATATTCAATATCATGAGAAGGGCGTAGCCAATGTCTTGGGGAAGCCCTGAACCTAACAAAACATACAAGTTACACCACATCCCTCAGCTGAAAAGCTAGCCCGTATATCTTTCTTTACGCCCCAGCCACGCATTGAGAATAATACGGCGGCGAGATAGCCCTGCAAGTGTATCCGCTCTGCGCAAGATGTTCGTCAGTGTCCGAATAACCCGAAGGCAACAACACCAAGACATAGGTAACTTACTGCGCACTGCGTGCACCCAGTATACCCCTGCCCACCGCACTGCCCATAAGGCTGTACTTGACATGAGGAGGCCTCTGGCACACCGGCAGTACCGCCGCCAACCGGCTCAAATGTTGGCGCCTGAGCACTTGGTGACGACCCAACCTTGCAAGTTGACTCACACCCAGCACAGCCCGAGCCAGCAACCTTCGTCGTCCCTCCTGCGTACACCGGCGGCCCAGGCGCAATGTAATTATCAAGCGCCGAATGGATATTAATCATAATCCCTGGATCATTGGCACCATATGCCCCCGGGAAGCGGACGAGTGACGGACTAGCCGTGCCCGTTCCTCCCGAGACAGTGATCTGGTAGCACGAGATATAAAACTGCGCGCCACCCGCCTGTCCGGCGGTATGCAGCGCCAGGGCCTCTGCGCGGAGCAGATAATCTCCGTCTTGGAGGTCGGCGGGAATCTTGACGTCCATCTTGCCACAGCATGCGTTCAGGTCGCGCGTGCCCCAGTTGTCGTCGTCTCCTGACCTACTACCAGGCTTCTTGGACCATGAGTTGGAGAAGATCTTGAACCATCCCGTCGAGGCGCCATCAGCCGTGGTAGCGTCAGGGACCTTGGACAGATAGACTTGCACGGGCCCCCAGTGAGCACCGCCAATGGCTTCGTTATTACATGAGCGGTCGCCGGGCTGCTGATGCATTTCGACAGTGACGGTACCGCCTGCGCGGACGGGGCACTTGCCGCTCACGGGGCGGGTGCCGGCGTTGCAGACGAAGTCGCGGCTGTTAACGTTGGTGATGGGGGAGTTGGACATGGGCATGCGGATGCAGGAGGCGCCGTGCGGCTAAGTTAGCATAGTGGTGAAGATGAGCCAGGGGTTAAAAAACATGGGGCTACGTATATAATCAGTGCCATCAACCCAGAGTTGCTGGAACAAAGCATGTCCCGCGACTTCGTGGGCGGCGATGGTCGCCAAAGCAGCTGTGAGTGTTAACTTCATGTCGGGTGTGAGATATCGCGTCTGTTGACGTTATGGTAATGCCGGTGTCTAGAAATGGAAGAGAGACACCAGAGATGGACTTTCCTGCTATGATCCCAATATATCTATTCTTCCCATCAGGGGGGGGGGACTATCATCCCAACCATCATGGACCGCAGCAACTACCGGCATTCCTTGCCCTCAGCATCCCATAATCAGCGATTAAGGGTGACCAGTTCGGTCTTATTCCAACTACCATGCGTATCACCGATATTAGTCCCACGGGGCCCCAGGCCCGGCTGGGCGTTGAGTCCAATATACAGGCTCACTATGCCCCAGACTCTGTGTTCCTTGCCCCGGACTGTACCCTGTATCCTCTGTGATAGATATGCAGCCACGGGACTTCTAACGGCGCTGCAGCCGTCCGCTTAGATTGGTGCCACTAAGGAGGGGTAATATCGCGGGGCAATTTACCCGGCATCGTGGGCCGCCGGCCTTCCTGAAGGGGGGGCAGCGCAAAAGGGGTCTTGATGATCCGTGCCGGTTATATCATGGGTCCTAATGGACCTTGTGTCTCCCGAGCAGATGCCGAACCGTTTTCATTTTTACTTGGATTGGGCTGACGGGGCCACATTCGACTGAGGTTGTTTTGTTCTTGCAATCCATCCTTAACCTTTGTGAAGCGAGGATGATATGCCATCCTGCATTGGGAGAAACTTTGGGCTAGAGCCAGATCATGGAATCTCGTTACTGCCGTGAGACTGTATATATACCAGGTCGAAACCAGGTAATGATAGGAGCCCAATGTGTGAGTTGTCAACATACGCCGGCGCTTATCACTTGCTGTCGCTCATGTTCGGTTGGGAAAATAAGCTGATGGCTGCAGACTCGAACCCCAGCCAAAGCTTCTGTTTCGATTAGGGGTTATTGAAAAGATTTTGGGGTTCTATGTCGCTCTTGAGATCGATACACAGTTCGAGGCGCATATGATGGATGCTCTAAAATCTGGTATTAGCGTTCCTGTTGGCAAGAAGGAATCCAATCCCACTTCGTAGGACTGTCAAATGCATACCTGATCAGGAGAACAGTCGAGTTCCTGAGAAATTGGCTCAGAGCATAGTACCCTGACAGTGCTGCAGAAACTTGCTATGACCTAAAAAGCTATGAAAATCACCGGAAGCAAATCCAGACAATCGTAAGTGACACGAAGAAACAATTGTTTGTTGACTCGAGACCCAGAGGTCTGTCTTCTAAATGTTGGTATGTACACCGGGCGCCCGACCTCGCCTGGGGCCTGGTGCCGCCCATCACCAAATCCCCAGAACCACCATGCCGTTTCTTCTACAACGCCACCCACCTTCTAATTCACCCTCACCCATCCTTTATTGTTGCGCCTGTTCCCTGGCCAAGCGCTCAGCCTCCAGTTCCCTCTCAGCCTGCTGGTAGTACTTGGCAGTGTCGACGCCGTGCTGGTTGTGGTTGACAAAGTTAAACCAGGGCATGACGCCGAAGAAGAGTGCCGAGTAGCGGGACTGGCGGGCGGCGACACCCTGCATGGCGGGGCTCAGCCTGCTTTCGCCGTACAGTGGCAGGCCAGCCTTGACACGGTCGGTCATCTCGCGCATGTCCATCTCAACTTCCCGGGCATTCTCGGACATGCCGTAGAACCGGACTGCAAACCAGTCAGATATGCCACCAAATCCAATTCTAGGGTTGCTCTCTTTCGCCCATCTCGTAGACATGGGCTTGTAACAGGCAAGCGCGGGGTCACGTACGGATGGAGCGCTGGTAAAAGTAGAGGAAGCCGCCGGCCAGACCGATGAATCCGGCTAGACGCATGGCCTTAGCGAAACCGCCCCTGCCGACCTGCGAGGGAGAAATCCTCTCCATCAGCCAGAGCGCAGCTGGGCCAGCGGCGGCAGCGGCGAGACCGTGGGCGTAGTCGGACGGCCGAGCATAGCGAATCACACGCGTGAAGTGACTGTATAATGTTCAATTAGGTCAGACTAGTCGGCTCGAGATGCGATATCGAAGGGGAGAGGTAGAATCCGCGGGGAGGGTTCGGCAGCAGTTAGCAGGAAACATACGGGTCATTATCGATGAGCTATTTCGCCGTTAGCCGTCGCCGGGAAAGTGCAGCAAATTGGGCATTTACTCACAGGGTAGTCGGTCTTGACGGTCTTGCTGGGGAACTGATACGTCTGGGTCGGAGTGTTCGACATTTTGGCGGCGGCCGACAGGCGTCGTCGAGCAACTCGCGAGGTTCTGATCAATTGAAGTCCGGAGCCGACGTCGAATGCTCCCGTCCCAACCCTGGGCTCGAGCTCGGGTGGCGTGGATGCCTTAGGTTGGTACTGCCGGTTGACGAGGCTCGGCATCCGACATGCACCGCCACAATGCTCCAGGGTAGGTAAGCCACGATAAGCGCGTATGCGCCACACTTTTGTAAATGGCCGGGGTCCCGCGACGCGGTCCAGTTGGCTAGACGCGTCACACATTAATTAAACAGACGTCTCCAAAGGACAGCACTTTCGAGGGGTCATTTGGTAAAACGCTTCATACACCAAGACTTGGACTCAAGACAGTCATATCGCTCAAGATGGCGTCGTCAATGAGGGGTAGAAACCTTGATCCTGGCAATCTCTCCGACTGGGACGATGAGGACCTTTTTGGCCCCTCCAGCCCTAAGCAGGGCGACAAGAATGACAAGACCAAGAACGATAAGAACAGCAAGCAGAAGACAGATGCTCTAGGCATCGACAAGGAGCTCAACTTGAAGAAGAAGCAGAGAGCACCTAAAGTCAAGCTGGATGACCAACGGTTGCTCTCGGAGAAGGGCATTCCCAAACTGCGGAAGATGGCGCCTAGACTCAAGTTCAAGGGCAAGGGTCATGAGGTAGGCCTTACCTAGCAATGCCCAGCTACTGCTTTTGACTGACGCAATCTACAGTTCTCAGACACTGCCAGGCTTCTTTCCTTTTACCAAGAATGGCTCGACGACCTCTTCCCCAAGGCCACCTTTCTGGATGCTCTAGCCATGGTTGAGAAGGCCGGCCATAAAACGACAGTGCGCAACGCCCGTCTGAAATGGATCGATGAGCTGAGACCAAAGGCCTCATTCGAAGATGAAGGCGAGGACGAACATCCCATTTACACACGAGATATGCCCAGGCCTCCAGAAAAAGTGGCACCAGTCTTTGCGAAGGCCACCGGAGCAACCACTGCCCAGGCCGCTTCTAATGATGACGGTTCAGGACGGGAGCGAGCCAGGACCCCGCTAAGCCAGACAATAGAGGATCTTCTTGGCGATATCTACGATGCCACGCCGAGGAGGAATACCACGACCAACACTGCGCCCGCTCGGCCAGAGCCTAACGGCGACATCCCGAATGACGAAGATATTGATGCGCTCATGGCTGAAGCTAAGGTCCAAGCAGCTCAGAATTCAGGCAGCATCTTCGGTAACGGAATCCGGAGCAATGGTTCGCAGCCGACGCGGGAGCTTAATGACGACGAACTGGACGAGTTGATGGCCGAAGCTGATGCTTACGGAGCACAGAGGGCTACAACTGCGCCAGAAACCAAGCGTCTACAACCGACACGAGAATTGAATGATGATGAACTGGATGGGCTGATGGCGGATGCAGCGGCAGCAGAAGCAGAGGCTAGGGCTCGGCAACGAGCGGCCAAGGCGAGCCAGCCTGCTTCAGGGCCAGCTGCCAACAACAGCATATTTGGCGATGTGAAGCCTGTATCTCCAACAGATGATTATTATGGCGACGATGACGACTTGGATGCTATTATGGTGGAGGCAGAGGCGCTGGTATCGTCTCAGCAGGCCAAACCAGCTGAGGCAGGGTCGGCTGATGCCACCACACAGGCCCCTGAGAAACCTGCTGCTGGTGGTGATGATGGTGATGATCTTGACGCGCTCATGGCGGAGCTGGAAGCAAGCGCTGGCAGCCACAATGCAACATTAGATGAGCAAAAAGGCGCATCGGGGGGAGGGACAGGCCAAGCCCAAGAGAAGGCTGGCGGAGATGGAGAGGCCGAGATGGAGGGCCTCTGGGAGTAGTTAAGTCTTGAGCTGCTTAGTATACATTGACAAACTGTATGAATTACCTGGGAAAAGCCCGCTTTCACCGCGTGCAAGCGTCAAGCCGGTAGATTGTGCCCTCGGTCGGCCGTTAGAATGAACGAGGATGCCCCTTCACTTATATGTGACCCTAACCCTGACGTCAGCTCGACCTCGACCCCACAATTGTGTTTGGCGGGGTCAAGCTGTCGAGCAGCCCGGTCAAGTCAATCGCAGGCTCAGCCAAACCCAAACTTTGGACCTCAATCCAACAACCGCCATCGACAGCGTTTGCTCGCAACTCAATTTATTATACAGGGCCTGTCTGGCCAGTATCTGCCACTATGGCGTGCGAACTCAGCGATGCCATGCAAAGGCTGCATTTCAACGAACAAGACCTACCCTTCGACGCCATCGACGACATCCTCAACAAGGTTGTCGACCTCCCCCCGAGGGACACCGACCCCGATGAGTTGCGCGCCGAGCTAGAAGCCAAGTACCTCCACCCTTCGACCTCGTTCTCCTCCGAATGGCTCGACAAGCTCCAGCAGCGATGGGACATCCCGACCGACTACACCCTCCTCTTCCGCGTCGCCCCAACCCAGACTCGTACCGTCACTCGCTTCATTCGCCATGGCCTTGAGGGCCGCGTTACGGGGTACCGCAACGTCACTGTCCCCGCGTCTCATGCCACGGCTAAAAACAGCACGTCCATGTTGCGCAAGCCCGCCGGGCGCGCCGAGTTTGTGCGTGGTCATGCCGGCTTCTTCCCCTTCGCTCCGGGCGGCCTTGAGAGTATCGAGTCGACGGCTGCGCTGGAGGATCAGCTGCGCGCGTCGGGCAATGAGGAGATTGATACTCGGAAGAAGCTGGAGAAGGTGATCAAGTTGGGAGAGGGTGGTCTGCTTGAGGTTGCTCCAGGCCTGTCGCGGGGCATTGACTTTTCCAGGAGGAAGAAGCTTGCTGATGCTGAAAGCGAGAAGCAAGAGAGAGAGGTGGAAGAGGTACTGGACCAGGAGCCGGAAGCGGTTCCTGGCGCCGAGGATGAAGACGGGGAGAAGCCGACGGCCAATGGCGAAGAAGGCGAGCAGAACGAGGAGGAGCAGCAAGACGCTGAGGACATCGACTCAATCCTGCCCGTTGAGTTCCCCGCGCTTGAGCCTCGCCATCCCCTGGCAGCTTCTAGTGCTAGAAAAGCTGGGCGCGAATGGGCACATATGGTCGACGTCAAGCGAGAAATTCCCAACTTCCGGGAGTTAGTGCCTGATATGGCCAGAGAATGGCCGTTCGAGTTAGATACTTTCCAGAAGGAGGCTATTTACCACCTGGAGAACGGCGATTCCGTCTTTGTTGCGGCACATACCTCGGCAGGCAAGACTGTCGTGGCCGAGTATGCCATCGCCTTGGCAGCGAAACATATGACCAAGGCCATCTATACCTCGCCTATTAAGGCACTTAGTAACCAGAAGTTCCGAGACTTCCGTCAAACATTCGACGAGGTCGGTATCCTCACGGGTGATGTCCAGATCAACCCTGAGGCTAGCTGTCTGATCATGACAACCGAGATTCTGCGGAGTATGCTCTACCGTGGAGCAGACCTTATCCGCGATGTCGAGTTCGTCATCTTTGACGAGGTTCACTACGTGAACGACTACGAACGTGGTGTAGTCTGGGAAGAAGTCATCATCATGCTACCGGAGCACGTCTCCTTGATTCTGCTCTCGGCTACTGTCCCGAACACCTACGAGTTTGCCTCGTGGGTCGGCCGGACAAAGAAGAAGGACATCTACGTCATCTCCACACCCAAGCGTCCCGTCCCCCTGGAGCACTACCTCTGGGGTGGCAACAAGATCTTCAAGATCGTCGACTCGGAGAAGAAGTTCATCGAGAAGGGCTGGAAGGACGCGAATTCGGCCATCCAAGGCAAGGACAAGCAGAAGGCGATCACGCAGCAATCTGCGCCCCCGGCTCGCGGCGGCGGCAACCAGAGAGGCGGCCGTGGTGGTGCCCAACGGGGCGGCAACCAGCAGCGGGGAGGAGGGAGAGGCGGCGGACAGCAGCGCGGCAGGGGCGGCCCTCCACGTGCTAGTCATGCTCCGGGACATCTTGGGCGGACTGGCAGGCCAGGTGGCTTTACCACAGCTAACCAGGATAAGACTCTCTGGGTTCACCTGGTGCACTATCTCAGGAAGGAGAACCTCCTGCCGGCGTGCATCTTCGTGTTTTCGAAGAAGCGCTGTGAAGAGAATGCTGATGCCTTGAGCAACCAAGACTTCTGCACCGCGCAGGAGAAGAGCTTGATTCATATGATTATTGAGCGGTCGATCGCCCGGTTGAAGCCCGAGGACCGCGTGCTCCCTCAGATCTTGAGGGTACGCGAGATGCTCCAACGTGGTATTGCTGTTCATCATGGCGGTCTGCTGCCGATTGTCAAGGAACTCGTCGAGATTCTGTTCGCTCAAACCCTGGTGAAGGTTCTCTTTGCTACGGAAACCTTCGCCATGGGTCTCAACCTCCCTACCAGGACCGTCGTCTTCTCCGGGTATCGAAAGCATGATGGTCACCAGTTCCGGAACCTCCTCCCTGGCGAGTATACTCAGATGGCTGGCCGCGCAGGCAGACGTGGTCTCGACAACGTCGGCTACGTCATCATTGTTCCTCCAGGCGGCGACGAGGCTCCTCCCGTCTCCGACTTACGGCAAATGATCCTCGGCGAGCCCAGCAAGCTCCGCTCACAGTTCCGGCTTACGTACAATATGATTCTGAATCTTCTTCGTGTCGAGGCGCTCAAGATCGAGGAAATGATTAAGCGCAGTTTCTCCGAGCACGCTACCCAGCAACTGCTACCCGAGCACGAGAAACAGGTCAAGTTGTCCGAAGCCGATCTGGCCAAGGTCAAGCGGGACCCATGCCAAATTTGCGATGTGCACATGGATGAATGCCATGATGCTGGAGAGGAGTGGAAGAAGCTCACTGAAGACCTCTACCGCGGGTTGCTGGTCAACCCGCTGGGCAGGAAGATGTTTTCGCCTGGCCGGTTGATCGTCTGGATGAAAGAAGGCGTGCGCACGCCAGGCATCCTCCTCGCCGAGGGTGCCAGCGTCAAGAGCAGCGCACAGAGCCCAACACTGCACGTTCTCGAGATTAGGACGAATCGCGAGCAACGCAACGACACCGATCTGCTGCCCTTTGTGCCGGCCTTCCGCAAGCACTTCACTCCGCTGCCCCAAAACAAGCGGCACATCTCCACCAAGACGCTACACGTGCCGATCAGCGACCTGGTATGCCTCACCAAGACGGTCACCAAAGGGGTGCTACCGGACATCTTCGGCGGCGACGGCTACCAGAAGGCTAAGGAACGGCTGCACAACATCTGCCGGACGTGGAACTCCGACATTTGGGACGAGATCGACCTGGGCCGCATCCGCAGCCTGCAGATCCATGAGATCCTCCAGAAACGGCGCGAGGCCGAGATCAAGGTGACTAAGTCGCCAGCCGCCACGGACTGTCGTCTCTTCCTGAAGCACTACGCGATGTGCCACGACCAGTGGGTCATCAAGACGCACATTGCCGAGCTGCGCAAGCAGCTCTCGGAGCAGAACCTGCAATTGCTTCCCGACTATGAGCAGCGCATCCAGGTACTCAAGGACCTATCGTTCATCGACAACGAGACGCGCATCCAGCTCAAGGGCAAGGTTGCCTGCGAGATCCATTCCGGCGACGAGCTCGTGCTGACAGAACTGATTCTTGAAAACGTGCTGGCCGACTACGAGCCCGCTGAGATCGCGGCACTTCTGTCGGCATTCGTGTTCCAGGAGAAGACTGAGTCCGTACCAAGGCTGACAAGCAACCTGGAGCGTGGCATGAAGAAGATCATCGAGATCTCGGAACGCGTCAACGCCGTGCAAGAGCTGCATCAAGTCATCCAGACGAGCGACGAAGGCAACGATTTCGTCAGCAAACCGCGCTTTGGGCTGATGGAGGTAGTCTACGAGTGGGCTCGCGGGATGAGCTTCAAGAACATAACAGACCTGACGGACGTGCTGGAGGGCACGATTGTGCGGACTATTACACGGCTGGATGAGACATGCCGTGAAGTGAAGAACGCGGCACGTATCATTGGCGATCCTGATCTCTATCAGAAAATGGCGGCTGCGCAGGAGATGATCAGGAGAGATATTACCGCCGTGGCGAGCTTGTACATGTGAGTATCGAGGAAGCTGAGGATTAGGTCAGGATATGGGATGGCTATTGCCTGGTAATCGGGATGGATCATGGCGCTTGTCCGTTTGGTGAATTCGTCATTTAAAAGAAAAAAAAAAACCAGGGTTATGAGGAAGGCATAACTTTCATGGAGTGATAGAAATGGGACTTGTCACTCTGTACAAAGAGTACTTTGCGTAGACAGGGTGTATAGATAATGATGAATATTGAATCGATAAGTGACTACGTCTAACCAGAAGCATGCCAACAGAAAACATATACGTCGTGAAACTTGAACCCGATGTCTTCCATGCCGTCACCCGTACCCAAACCGTCAAACGCCATGCAGATAATCCTCCATCATCAGGACCCAGTGTGACCTCTCTGTGACCACATCAAGCAAACTCTCCTGTGGCTGCCCGTCGATCAACCGTCATCTTTGTAAATACAACTCCGGTCGTGGCGTGATTAGCATTTCAAAACTCCACGTAGCAAGCCCTTCAACTCCCATCAATAGCAACAATCCAACGTCTTAAGCTCACGCCCTAAGAGCCCTCAACCGCTGCTGCAGGGCATCCTCCACCTCCTGGCTCGGCTCCTCCTTCTGCATGCTCGCCGGATCGACCTTACTCGCGCTAGCCGCATTCAACTCGGCGCCCAACTGCAGCCCCGCGTCATCCGCCAACTTCCCCAACAACTCCTGCACTGCATCATCGCTGACCTGCACACTGGTACTCTGCGTCAACGCGTCTTGGTAGATCCCGCTGCTCATGGCGTACTCTTCGTTCTGCGCGCGGAACTGCTCCAACGTGAGGAGCGTGCGCTCCGGGTTGGCGGCCGCCTGTGCACGCGCCATGGTGCGGCTGGAGGCTTGCATCATGGCCGTCATGCGGTTCATCGCGTTGTTGGCTTGGATCTGGGCGAGGGACAGCTCGGCCATGTCGGCGGCTTGGTCCATTTGCGCGGCGATGGCTTGTTTGGCGAGAAGCATGCGGGCTTTCTGGGCGGCTTGCGCGGTTTCACCTTTTTTGAGGAGCTAGATGAGAAGACATAAGTTAGCTGGATGTTGGGGGAGACAGTGATGTTCATTCGGGGAGAGCGTACATTTTGGATCTGCTTCTTCAGTTCATTATCCTGCTTCTGGGCCTTGAGGGCCTCGCGGCGGGCTTGTTTTGCGTTAAACTGGGGATAAGAAACACCGTTAGCTACTGTCATGCCACCACGGCCTTCGCGGTAGAACCAACCCTTGCCTGGAACTCAAGTTGGAGATCTTTCGCGAGTTGCCGGTTAGACATCATATCTGCTCAGCAACGGCTGATGACGGGATGGATCGGCAGCGAGAGCTTGGTGGCTGATTAGCAGACTGAGGAATCAGCGGGATGCCTATGAATCGACCGGCAGTAGTGACCGTTATTCTTTTGAAATCGGGGTGTCGATGTATGAAATCGACAGGAAAAAAAAAACAACAGATGCGCTTTGGATGGAAAGAATCAAGGGTTCAAGTCAATGTTCATTGCTCATTGTCAAGTGAGGCACGGGCGGTCCAGGCACAAGGCAATGCGATCACTCAGGCGGATGGCGAATGGGGACATCAGGCTGATCCAGCTTCCCCTCCGCTGGTTGGCTAGCTGAGAGGGGTACTGTGGAGTCACAACACGGCCAAAAGCCGAGAAATCTTGTCAGGTGGGGCTGGTGAACGTGGTCTGTGGTCTGATGACGCAGTTTTGTGGCTGGTGCAGTGGGGCTCAACGATAGGATCAATAGGGCTGCTGTTTTGACAGGGCACAAGGTTGCGCCTACTGGCTGCGACTGGCTGTAACTGGTTGGTGCCCTCGGCCTTATCGAAGCTTTCTCTGCAGCAGCCAAAGTGGACCTGCAGTGGGCCTTGGAGCGCAAGCCACAGCCGGCAGGCACATGGATGACCCCAGTTCAGTTTAAAGAATCGAAAGAGCATTTTTTTCAAGTCACCTCCTCGTCCTTTCGCGCCTTTGGACCTTGACCGCAAGTTTTTCTTCCCGCCAATATCGAATTGCCAGAGTACGATACATTCCACGACACGAGAAGGCGTCAAGATGTCGGCCATGCGGAAACACAACGTCGCTACCTTCCCTCGCCCGCCCATCGTGGAGAGGGTGAACCGTCACATCGTCATCAAGTGGCACGGCCACCTATTAGTCGATTGCCCACCCGGAGAGGGTTTCTGGGTGTTGGAGACTCATCACGCTCCTGGTTGGTCTGTCCCTCCGCCTTCGGGCACTCCCAATCTTTCTCACTACCCCTTTGGATTCCTCTCACCCCGACGACAACGAAAATACATGCGCCATAGCATCGAACCCCCATCATCACGACTAGGCGGATCGCCATTGCCCGTGGGCGGTCCTCCATTAGTTTTATGGAGTGTTTCCGGGAACTCGGTTGGCTGACTGACTTTCCCTCCCTCTGCTGCAGTTTACTACGTCCCTCCTAGCAGGGTCAAGCTGCCTCTCTGCACAACTCCTCGCTCGACCTTCTCCGAGTTCTATGGCGCTGCCACGTACTATGCCATCATGAGCCCCATCTCGGCGGCCGAGACCATCAGCAACCGCATCTGGTCGTACAACGAGCCGCCCAAGGAGTACGAGGCCATCAAGGGCCTGCTTGCTTTCTTCGTCGGTCCCTGGGAATGTTATGTCGACAATGAGCGTGCTCAGCCGCCGCCGGGCGATTTCTATGGCGGCTGGGTCACCAGCGACATTGAGGGTCTGGTCAAGAGCCCCCACCAGTGGGGTACCGGCTGGGAGCCCGTCTTCTGAAGGAGACGGAAATATTTCATCAAAGGTGGCAAAAGAACCAAAAAGCTGCCCACGACTTCGTCTTTTCCGGAAGGTGATTCCAGGAGAGAGAGAAGCAAACCTTTTAAACACAAACCGCCTGGAGCCCTCCTTGAAGGAGAGTGTCAGAGCGGTCAGCATGTCCGGTGTCGAGGCGTTTGGGGGACGGATCTAAATGCCAAAACTCATGGGAATGGGTTGGGAGCGCGGTGTGATAGACGGAATCGGAGCATAAATAAAACTGAAATCTTCTTTCCGGTCTAGAGGGAACTGGTGCTGGGGAGAGTGAAAATGTACTAGGTGTATATGTGTATGAATTCCTGCCTTAATATTGCTGCTTTTTAACCGGCGCTTCGGCCACCAACAGTCTCAAACGTAACGCTAATGATGCCCAGAGCGAGGATGACTGGAGGTTAATATCACAAGACTGCCTGATGGATGGAGTCCAACGTGGAACGTGGATTCTGTGCCGCTTGACACTATTATTACCCCAGACTTTCATGGCACGCGTATCCATCACGAAGCTTAGGATGCCGAGGGAGACGTAACCCTGCGGCTCCGTTCAAATCTGGAGTCGATGAACGGGACGGGAGGATCCTGATCCTCTCTCTTTTCTCCCAAGTCTCCATTCTCTCCATTTCTTCCAAGTCCTCCACAAGTGCCTTTCCCGACAAAGGGTTCCATATGCCTGTTCCGGTCAGGTTTACTCCACCGCTACCACAAAAAGACAAAAAGATGGGATTGGATGGGATTTGTGGGAAGACGAGAGCGAGGGTTTGCCTCCACTGCCGAGGCGCCATGAGAGTGGCGAGGGAGGACAGGCCGGACGACAAGACACAAAACTCGACACACGCACTTGCGTAGAGAGAGTTGGCACTCGGGCCCTTTTCCACGCAACCCAGTGGGGAGGGTGAGGGCGGTCGGAGAGGGCGCCAGGACGGTGAGTATTGCTTGGTCAGCAAAGCATGGACACGAGCCCCACTTGGGAGATACGATTTGGCCGCCTGATTAGTCCGCAATGTGATGCAAAGTATCGGCAGTTCACTCTGTGGTTGTGGTGGTTTCGTTTTGGTGGAGGAAAGCTTTCTTGAAGAACAACAATAGGGTGTCTTCGGTTCGCCGGGGGGGGAATGAGTTGTTGGTTTTTTTTTTTTTTTTTTTTTTTTTTT
>Ga0065720_1005064_pt1 | contig 19703 bp, 17 predicted proteins | sample Thericmetagenome_FD_59107 | JGI IMG/M metagenome (GOLD analysis project Ga0065720, IMG submission 59107) | Thermophilic microbial communities from the Joint Bioenergy Institute, California, USA of rice/straw/compost enrichment - eDNA_2 v2... | ecosystem: Engineered > Solid waste > Grass >...
CTTGTCCGCGTTCGGCACCGTCGCGAACACCTCACGAGTGATCGAGGTAATGATGGGAATAATCATGATCGCCACGATGATGCCGGCGGTCATGAACGCCCGCGGCCCCTGCGGTGGCCCGAAGATCGTTCCGAGGACCGGTACGGCCCCGAGCAGCCCGTGCGTGCCCTGATAGGCGTCGAACAGCCACGGCCCCAGCACGAGGATGGCCCACAGGCCGAAGACCACGGAGGGCACGGCCGCGAGCAGATCGATGACGGTGATGACCGGGCTGCGCAGCCAACGCGGCGCGATCTCGGTGAGGAACAACGCGATCCCCACCGAGATCGGCACGGCGATGATGACCGCGATCAAGGAGGTCACCGCCGTGCCGTAGATGAAGGCGAGCGCGCCGTACATGGGACGGGCCGGTCCGGGGCCGTCCGGGTCGTTCGGCACCCATCGATCCCCGGTGAGAAAGCCCCAGACGCCCTCGTGCCGGATGGCGGGCCAGGCCTCCTTCACCGTGAAGACGAGGATCAGCGCGAGCACGGCGAGCACGAGCAAACCGGCAGCCAGCGTGAGCCACCGGAACACGCGGTCGCCCAGGACGCCGCCGCCTCGACTGGTCAGGAACGGGGGAAGGTGATCAGGAGTTCGTGACAAGCGGCCCACTCCCTGGTCTCTCGTGCTGATGGCAGGGCCCGCTCCGGCCGGAGGGGTTCGTCGTCATGCCCGGCAAGGGCGGGACCCGGTCTGGGTCCCGCCCCGAGGGCCCGGCCACGTCGGTCCGCACCGACCTAGCCGACGGTCACTGACTCGATCTGGGCGAGGGCCTTCTGCCGGATCGAGTCGGGCAGGGTCGCGTAGCCCTCCTCGTGAGCGATCTCGATCGACACCGGGTCGCTGAGCAGCCAGGTCAGGAAGCCCTTGACCGCGGCCCCGACCTCCGGGTCGTCGTACGTGGGGCGGACCAGGATGTAGGTCGGCGCCGTGATCGGGTAGCTGTGGGCCCCGGGCGCGTTCAGCGGGTTGTACGTGAGGTCGTCGTTGAGCGTGGCCCCGGCGAGCGCGGCGGTCGTGGCCTCGAGCGTCGGCGCCACGTAGTTGCCGTCGGCGTTCTGGATGGCCGCGAACGTCAGCCCCGAGGCGGTCGCGTCGGCGAAGTCCACGTAGCCGATCGCCCCGTCGGTCTGCTGGATGATCTGGGCGACACCGGTGTTCCGGTCACCGGCCTGGGTGTCGGCGGGCCACTCGACGGTGTCCCCGCTGCCGAGCGTCCAGGCGGAGCCGCCGGCCGCGACCAGGTACTTGGTGAAGTTGTTCGTCGTGCCGGAGCCGTCGGACCGGCGCACGACCACGATGTCCTTGGCCGGCAGGGTCGCGTCCGGGTTGTCCGCGGCGATCTCGGCGGCGTCCCAGCGGGTGATCGTCCGCGAGAAGATCTTCGCCAGCGTCGACGGGCTCAACTGCAGGTCCGGAACCTCGGAGAGGTTGTAGGAGACCGTGATGGACGCGGCCACCGTCGGCACGTAGAGGTACGAGCCCTCCTCCGGACCGTCGCCCTCCTTGACCGTGCTGTCGGTGCCGGCGAACGCGGTCAGGCCCTCGCCGAACTCGCGCTTGCCGGTCCCGGAGCCGGTCGAGCGGTAGGTGATCTCAAGATCTGGAGCAACCTCGGCGAATGCCTCGATGGCTGCCTGGTAGTAGTTGTTCGGGAACGACGCCCCGGAGGCGTCCAGCGTCCCGGACAGCGACGCGTACGGGTTCGAGTCACCCGACCCCGACGGGTCCGGGTTCGGATCCGACGACGACGAGCAGCCAGCGACAGCCAGCGCGGCAATCGCAACGCCGGTGACGGCGGCGCGCGTGAGCACGGATCGGTTCACGACGTCAGTGCCTCTCTTGTCTGGGGATCAAGGCGTACCTGCCTTGGCACTGGGCAAGCTAGGAGCCGCACGTGGCCGAAGACCGGGCGTGAGGTGAACCGTCCATGAACAACCGTCGCCAGGATGGTGACGAGACCTTCACCCCGATTGTCCGTTCTGTGACGCCGCTCGGTCCCGAGCGCCCGACGTGGGCCGGGGACGGTCGAGTCGCCGGGGGATAGCCTCGGGCCATGGATCATCGGGTGAGCGGGGCGCAACCGCACAGCGGAGGCCCACTGGTCATCGGGGCGCGTTTCAACGGCCCACCCGGCTCCGGCAACGGGGGGTACTGCTCGGGCCGGTTCGCCCACGCCGCCGCGCTGCCCGGCGACGCCGTGGAGGTGACGCTGCGCCGGCCCCCGCCGCTGGAGGTCGAGCTGACCGTACGCGCGGCCGATGCCGGCATCGACATCCTTCATGACCAGGAACTGGTCGCCCAGGTCCGCCCGGCCAGCCTCGACCCGGACGAGGTCGTCGAGCCGGTCGACTGGGACGAGGCGGTGGCCGCCTCGGCGCGCTACCCGGGGTTCGTGAGCCACCCGTTCCCGACCTGCTTCGTCTGCGGTCCCGAGCGGGCGGTCGGCGACGGGCTCCGGCTCTTCCCCGGCCGGCTCCCGGACGGCCGCACCGCCACCCCGTGGACGGTGCCCGACCCGGTGACGCCGGAACTGGTGTGGGCGTCGCTGGACTGCCCCGGCGGGTGGGCGATCCCGCTGGAGGGGCGACCGTACGTCCTCGGCCGCCTGGCGACCCGGATCGTCCGGACGCCGGCCCCGGGCGAGCGCTGCGTGATCATGGGCGCGGTCACCGGCGAGGACGGTCGGAAGGCGTACGTACGGACCAGCCTGTGGGGTCCCGACGGTGACCTGCTCGCCCACGCCCGGGCCACCTGGCTGGCTCTGGCCTGACCAGAGCTCACCCCGGCCTGATCGCCGTCATTGGTGAGGAGCCGCTACGGTAAGGCGACACGCGAGCCGACCCCAAAGGAGCGCCATGGACGGCCAACTGGTCGTATCGAACCTGACCAAGGTGTATCCCAAGGTCCGCGCCGTGGACGACCTGTCGTTCACAGTCGAGCCGGGCCGGGTCACTGGGTTCCTCGGTCCCAACGGTTCCGGCAAGACCACGACGCTGCGCATGATGCTCAACCTCGTGACCCCGACGGCCGGCACCGCCACGATCGGTGGGGTCCGTTACGCGGACCTGCCGCGCCCCCTGGACGTGGTCGGCGCGGTGCTGGAGGCGTCCAGCGCCCACAAGGGCCGGACGGGTCGCAACCACCTGCGGGTGCTCTGCGCGGCCGGCGGCTACCCCGATCGCCGGGCCGACGAGGTGCTCGACCTGGTCGGCCTCTCGCCGGCCGGCGGGCGCAAGTTCCGGGGCTACTCGCTCGGTATGCGGCAGCGCCTGGGGATCGCCGCCGCCATGATCGGCGACCCGAAGGTGCTGATCCTCGACGAGCCGGCCAACGGCCTCGACCCCGAGGGCATCAAGTGGATGCGGGAGTTCCTCCGGGCGTTCGCCAGCCAGGGCCGCACCGTGTTCGTCTCCAGCCACCTGCTGAGTGAGATGCAGCAACTCGCCGACGACGTGATCATCATCGCGGCCGGCCGGATGGTCGCCCAGGGCTCGGTCGCGGACATCATCGCCAGCATCGCCGAACCCGGCGCCGTCCGGGTGCGCACGCCCCACGTCGACCAGCTCGCGGTCGAGCTGCGTAACTACGCAGTCACGCTGGACTACCCCGGGGAGAACCAGCTCATCGTCCGCGGGGTGGACGCGGCGACCGTCGGCCGGGCCGCGCTGGCCGCCAAGGCCGAGCTGCACGAGCTCACGACCGAGGCGCCCGACCTGGAGCAGGCCTTCCTCAAGCTCACCCGGGACAAGGCGGCGATCCGATGAGCAGCAGCGCGACCCTCGCACCCGCTCCCCCCGGGCCCGCCGAGGCCGGGTCGGTGCCGCAGCGGCGTCCACGGCTGGTCCGGGCCGAGCTACGCAAGATCTTCACCACGAGCACCTGGTGGCTGATCGGACTGTTCATCCTGATCAGCACCGGGCTGACGCTGCTGGGCAACATCCTCAGCGCCAACCAGAACCTGCGGGCCGCCGAGCAGATGCGGGCGCACCCGCCGGACTTCTCCAACCTCCCGCCCGGCCAACGGCCGTCGGCGACCGAGCAGCAGCAGATCCTGGAGGACTTCGCCCGCCGGACCGACATCCCGGGGATCGTGGCCGAGCACGCGGCCAACATCTTCACGTCGGGGCAGTTCCTCGGGCTGATGCTCATCGTGATCCTCGGCGTACTGGTCGTGACCAACGAGTTCACCCACCAGACCGCCACCCCCACGTTCCTGACCACCCCGCGCCGGACCCGGGTGATCGTGGCCAAGCTGGTCGCGGCGATGGTGCTGGCCGCCTTCTACTGGCTGCTCTCGACCGTGATCAGCGTGGGCTTCGGGGTGCTGAACTTCAGCCTCGCCGGTTACGAGATTCCGTTCACGAGCGTGCAGCTGTGGCGCCCGGTCGCCATGAACCTGCTGGCGTACATCATCTGGGCGGTGCTCGGGGTCGGCTTCGGCGTCCTGCTCCGCAACCAACTCGGGGCCACCATCACCGCCGCCGGTCTCTACCTCGTCGGCCTGCCCTCGGCGCTGGTCGTGTTCGGGCTCATCCACGCCTATCTCATCCACAGCGACGCCATCTGGAACTTCATCGTGGCCGTGCCCGGGGTGGCCTCGATGGTCATGGTCAGTGTGGAGCCACCCACCTTCGGCCCGGACGGTACGGGGGTGCCGTGGTGGGTCGGCGCGTTGGTGCTGATCGCCTACGGTGTCGTCGCCGGCGCGATCGGCACGCTGATCACCCGCCGGCGGGACATCTCGTAGTCCCGCCGGCCCTCGGCGCAGGCCATGGGCGACCCCGGCCGGCCGTGACCGGAGACTCACGCCCGTGACCTGCGACTCGGATGGTCACGCGTCGCCATCTGTCTCGTCCGGCGTAGCCTTTAACACGCATGTGGAATCGCTCGCGGCGACGTCGCCGCACACACGGAAGGGCACGGCTGTCGTGACCAGCCAGTCGACGCAATCGCAGGACAACGCGCTATCGGGCTTCGGACCCAACGAGTGGATCGTCGAGGACATGTACCAGCGGTACCTCGCCGACCCGTCGAGCGTCGACGCAGCCTGGCATGACTTCTTCACCGACTACCGCCCGTCCTGGACGACCGCGACGGGTGAGCTGAAGGCCGTCCGGCCCCGGCCCGACGGCGCCACCCCGGCCCCGGAGGCCGCCCCGGCGGCTCCGGCCCCCGCCGCGGCGGCGCCCGCGCCGACTGCTCCAGCCCCGGCTGCTCCCGCTCCGACGGCACCCGCTCCGGCTGCCGCGCCGACCGCGCCCGGGGCCGCTGCCCCGGCCCGGCCGTCCCCGGCACCGCCCACCGGCGCGCGGACCCAGCCGATCCGGGGGGTCGCGGCCCGGATCGTGTCCAACATGGACGCCTCGCTGCAGGTGCCCACCGCGACGAGCGTGCGGGCCGTGCCGGCGAAGCTACTCTCCGACAACCGCATCGTGATCAACAACCACCTGGCCCGCGGGCGGGGCGGGAAGGTCAGCTTCACCCACCTGATCGGCTGGGCCCTGGTGCGCGCGCTGGCGACGCACCCGGAGATGAACAGCTCGTACGCCGTCGTGGACGGCAAGCCGGTCACGGTCATCCCGGAGGCGGTGAACCTCGGCATCGCGATCGACCTCGCCCGGCCGGACGGCTCCCGCACCCTGGTCGTCCCGAGCATCAAGAACGCCGACACGATGGACTTCCGGCAGTTCTGGCAGTCCTACGAGGACCTTGTGCGGCGGGCCCGGCGGGGTGACCTGACCACCGACGACCTGACCGGGACGACCATCACGCTGACCAACCCCGGCGGGATCGGCACCGTTCACTCGATGCCGCGCCTGATGCCCGGCCAGGGCGCGATCATCGGCGTGGGCGCGATGGAGCACCCGGCCCAGTTCGCGGGGATGAGCGACGAGCAGCTCGCCGAGCACGCGATCAGCAAGGTCATCACGCTGACGTCGACGTACGACCACCGGATCATCCAGGGCGCCCAGTCCGGCGAGTTCCTGCGGACCATCCACGAGCTGTTGCTGGGCGAGCACAACTTCTACGACGACATATTCACATCGCTGCGGATCCCCTACGAGCCCGTCCGGTGGACCCGCGACGTGGCCCGGACCTCCGAAGGGCAGATCGACAAGGCGGCGCGGGTCATCGAGCTGATCCACGCCTACCGGGTGCGCGGCCACCTCATGGCCGACACCGACCCGCTGGAGTACAAGCTGCGCCGCCACCCCGACCTCGACGTCCGCGAGCACGGGCTGACGCTGTGGGACCTCGACCGCACCTTCCCGGTCGGTGGCTTCGCCGGGCAGCAGCGGATGAAGCTGCGCGACGTCCTCGGCGTGCTGCGGGANTCGTACTGCCGCCGGACCGGCGTCGAGTACATGCACATCCAGGACCCGGANGAGCGGGCGTGGATCCAGGCCCGGGTCGAACGCCGGCACACCAAGCCGNCGCCCGAGCAGCAGCGGCACATCCTCATGCGGCTCAACGCGGCCGAGGCGTTNGAGACCTTCCTGCAGACCAAGTACGTCGGGCAGAAGCGGTTCTCGCTGGAGGGCGGGGAGAGCCTGATCCCGCTGCTGGACGAGNTCCTCTGCGCNGCGGCCGAGGCCGGTCTGGACGAGGTCGTCATCGGCATGGCCCACCGCGGGCGGCTCAACGTGCTGGCGAACATCGTGGGCAAGCCGTACGAGAAGATCTTCTCGGAGTTCGAGGGCAACGTGGACCCGAAGACCACCATGGGCTCGGGCGACGTCAAGTACCACCTCGGCATGACCGGCAAGTTCACCACGCCCGGCGGTGAGCACGTGACCACCGTCAGTGTCGTCGCCAACCCCTCGCACCTGGAGGCGGTCGACCCGGTCCTCGAGGGCATCGTGCGGGCCAAGCAGGACAAGCTGGACCTGGGCTTCCACGGGTACACGGTGCTGCCGCTGCTGGTGCACGGCGACGCCGCCTTCGCAGGCCAGGGTGTGGTGGCCGAGACCCTCAACCTCTCCCAGGTGCGCGGCTACCGCACAGGCGGCACCGTGCACGTGGTCGTCAACAACCAGGTCGGCTTCACCACGCCGCCGGAGCAGTCCCGCTCCTCGCTGTACTGCACGGATGTGGCCCGGATGATCCAGGCGCCCATCTTCCACGTCAACGGCGACGACCCCGAAGCGGTCGTCCGCGTGGCCCGGCTCGCCTTCGAGTACCGCCAGGCGTTCCACAAGGACGTGGTGGTGGACCTGGTCTGCTACCGCCGCCGCGGCCACAACGAGGGCGACGACCCGTCGATGACCAACCCGAAGATGTACCAGATCATCGACGCCAAGCGGTCCGTGCGGAAGATCTACACCGAGGAGCTCATCGGGCGGGGCGACATCACGCTCGAGCAGGCCGAGGAGCTGCTGCGCGACTACCAGTCGCAGTTGGAGCAGGTCTTCAAGGCGACCCGGGACACCCCGGCCGCACCGGTGTCAGCCCGGCGGACCAAGCCGCGGCCCACGCCCGAGCCCGAGGTGGAGACCGCCATCCCGGCCTCGGTGCTGGCCGAGATCGGCGAGGCCCACGTCCGCCTGCCGGAGGGGTTCACCCCGCACAAGCGGGTGGCCCAGATCCTGGAGCGCCGGTCCAAGATGGCGGTCGAGGGCAACATCGACTGGGGCTTCGCCGAGATCATCGCGTTCGGTTCGCTGGTGCGCGATGGCCGGACGGTCCGGCTCTCCGGGCAGGACTCGCGGCGCGGCACGTTCGTGCAGCGCCACGCGGCGATCGTGGACTCGGTGACCGGCGAGGACTACCTGCCGCTGAAGGTCTTCGAGCAGTACGGCGGCCGGTTCTTCGTGCACGACTCGCTGCTGTCCGAGTTCGCCGTCATGGGCTTCGAGTACGGCTACTCGGTGGAGAGCCCGGATGCCCTGGTGTGCTGGGAGGCCCAGTTCGGCGACTTCGCCAACGGCGCCCAGTCGATTGTGGACGAGTTCGTCTCGTCCGGTGAGGTCAAGTGGGGCCAGGTGTCGTCGCTCGTGCTGCTGCTGCCGCACTCGCACGAGGGGCAGGGGCCCGACCACACCTCCGGTCGGCTGGAGCGGTACCTGCAGCTGTGCGCCGAGGACAACATGCGGGTGGCGATCCCCACCACGCCGGCGAACTACTTCCACCTGCTGCGCCGCCAGGCCCTGTCGCCCAAGAAGAAGCCGCTGGTCGTGTTCACGCCCAAGTCGCTGTTGCGGCACCGGCTCGTGGTCTCGGCCGTGTCGGACTTCACCTCGGGTACGTTCCGGCCGGTGCTCGGCGACCCGTCGGTCAACCCGGCCGCGGTGAACCGGGTGTTGCTGTGCGCCGGAAAGGTCTACTACGACCTGCTGGTGGCCCGGGACGAGCGGAAGATCACGGACACCGCCCTGGTCCGGCTGGAGCAGCTCTACCCGCTGCCGGTCGAGCAGCTCAAGGCCGAGCTGGCCCGGTACCCGAACGCGAAGGACTTCGTGTGGGTGCAGGAGGAGCCGGCCAACCAGGGTGCGTGGACGTACATCGCCATGAACCTCTTGGAGGAGCTGCCCGACCTGCGGATCCGCCGGGTGTCCCGGCCCGAGGCGGCGGCCCCGGCCACCGGGTCGACCAAGGTGCACGACGCCGAGCAGGCCGAGCTCATCGAGGCCGCCCTGGCGCGCTGATCACGCCCTCTCCCGGCGGTCGTGGGCGTTCCGTCACGGAAGCCCGGCACGCCCACGGTCGCGGAGCCTTGTGGAGGAGACGCCGTGTACTTCACCGATCGCGGATTGGAGGAGCTCGTCGAGCGGCGCGGGGACGAGACCGTCTCCATCGAGTGGCTCGCCGAGCGCATGCGCGACTTCGTCGACGAGTACCCCGAGTTCGAGACGCCCGTCGACCGCTTCGCCACCTGGCTGGCCCGCCTCGACGAGCCCGACGCCGAATAGGGACCGCAGTTCGTGCCAGGCCCTCGTGTCAGGCCCTCGTGTCAGGACCCCGTGTCAGGACCCCGTGTCAGGCCCCCGTGTCAGGACCCCGTGTCAGGAAGGACGCCTTGTTGACGCCGAGTGCACAACAAGGACGCCTTCCTGACACTGCTCGGCGGCGAGTCGCGCCCGCCATGATCACCGTGAGCCACCCGTACGTTCTGCGGCCCCTAACCGCCTCACCGAGATCATCGTCGATGATCCCCATGAGGCGTACATGCCCCTCACACCGCACCCCCGCCTCACCGCGATCATGGAATGTCAGGAAGGACGCCCTCCTGACGTGGGGTGCACAACAAGGACGCCTTCCTGACGTCGGGGGCACGCCCTCCTGACGTGGGGTGCACAACAAGGACGCCTTCCTGACGTCGGGGGCACGCCCTCCTGACGTGGGGTGCNCAACAGGGACGCCTTCCTGACGCGGAGGCGATCTTCAGGCGGTAGCGTCGCCCTATGCGAGCCGTCTACGCCTCCGCCATTAACGCCGATGACCCGCTGGCCGGCCTGACCGTCGGCGACCGACCGGACCCGCAGCCACCGGCCGACGACTGGACGGTCGTGCAGGTCACGGCCAGCGCCCTCAACCACCACGACCTGTGGTCGTTGCGCGGGGTCGGCCTGCCCGCCGACCGCCTGCCAATGATCCTCGGCTGCGACGCGGTCGGCGTGGATGAGACCGGAAAAGAGGTAGTCATCTATCCTGTGCTGACCGACCGGGACGACCCCCGCGGGTACTCGCTGCTGTCCGAGCGGTACCAGGGCACGCTCGCCGATCGGGTCACCGTGCCACGGAGCAACCTCATCCCCAAGCCCGCCAACGTCTCCCGGCTGGACGCCGCCTGCCTGCCCACCGCCTGGCTCACCGCCTACCACATGCTCGTGTCGCGGGGCCGGGTCAGCGAGGTCGAGGCCGTCCTCGTGCAGGGCGCCGGCGGCGGCGTGGCCACTGCGGCGGTCGTGCTCGCCGTCCACCTCGGTAAGCGTGTGTACGCGACCAGCCGCGACCCCGGTAAGCGCGAACGGGTCACCGCGCTCGGCGCCACCGCGCTCGAACCCGGCGCCCGGCTGCCCGAACGGGTCGGCCTGGTCATCGAGACCGTCGGGGTGCCGACCTTCGACCACTCGCTCAAGTGCGCTGCCCCCGGCGGCCGCATCGTCGTCTCCGGGTCGACGGCGGGTCACCTGGCCACAGTGGACCTGCGGCGGATCTTCGCGATGCAGCTGGAGATCCTGGGCTCGTCGATGGGCACCTCGGCCGAGCTGGCCGCGCTGCTCGACCTGCTGGACCAGGGCCTGCAACCCGTCATCGACGAGGTATTCGCATTCTCCGATGCGCGCCGCGCCTTCGAGAAGCTGGCCAGCGGGAGCGTGTTCGGCAAGGTCGTGCTCGACCACACCCGCTGACTCCGCCGACCCGGGCGCCGGGCTGGCCGGTACGAAGGACCGGCCAGCCCGGACACGCAAGGCCCGGACACGCAAGGCCCGGGATGTCGGCGGCCCGCCGGGGCCGGACCGCGGTCGCGGTCAGGCGGCCTCGGCGACGGCCACGGCCGGACGGCGCAGGGACTCCGGCTGGCCCTGGGCGGCCTCGGCCACGGCAGCGGCCACGGCTGGGGCGACCCGAGGGTCCAAAGGAGACGGCACGATCGCGTCGGCCGTGACCGAGTCGGCCACCACGTTCGCGATCGCCTTGGCCGCCGCGATCTTCATGGCGTCGGTGATCGTGCTGGCCCGAGCGTCGAGCGCCCCCCGGAACACACCGGGGAAGGCGAGCACGTTGTTGATCTGGTTCGGATAGTCGCTGCGTCCCGTCGCGACTACCGACGCGTAGCGGCTGGCCACCGCCGGGTCCACCTCCGGGTGCGGGTTGGCCAGGGCGAAGATCGCCCCACCCGGCGTCATGCCGGCCAACGCGGACTCGTCGATGGTGCCGCCGGAGACGCCGATGAGGACGTCCGCGCCCCGCAGGGCATCGGCGATGCTGCCGCTGACGCCCCGTGGGTTGGTGACGTCGACCAACGACCGCTTCTCCGAGTTGAGGTCGTCGCGGCCGGCGTGAATGACCCCACGGGAGTCGACCACGGTCACGTCCCCGGCGCCTCCGGCGAGCAGCATGCGCGTGACCGCTACGCCGGCCGCGCCGGCCCCGCTGATGACGATGCGCAGGTCCCCCACCTTGCGGCCGAGCAGCGCCGCCGCGTTGGTCAACGCCGCCAGCACCACGATGGCCGTGCCGTGCTGATCGTCGTGGAATACCGGGATCGGCAGGGCTTCGTCGAGGCGCCGCTCGATCTCAAAGCATCGAGGCGCAGAAATATCTTCCAAATTGATGCCCCCGAAGCTGGGCGCGAGGGCGGTGACCGTACGGACGATCTCGTCGGTGTCCTGCGTGTCCAGGCAGATCGGGACGGCGTCGACCCCCCCGAACTGCTTGAACAACACGGCCTTGCCCTCCATGACGGGCAGGGCCGCTCGGGGCCCGATGTTTCCGAGCCCGAGCACCGCCGAGCCATCGGTCACTACCGCGACGGTGTGCCCCACCCACGTGTACTCGCGGGCCAGGGCCGGGTCCTCGGCGATCGCCTCGCACACCCGGGCTACCCCGGGCGTGTAGGCGAGGGCCAGGTCGTCGCGGCTGGACAGCGCAACCGTGGAGCGAACAGCCATCTTGCCGCCACGGTGCAGTTCGAAGACAGGATCGGGCTGGTGCACTGGCCGAGAATACGCCTGCGCTACAGCAGCCGGGGCCGGGGCCAGTAACGCAGCACCACCCGTCCCTCGACATCGGCCAGCCCGTACGCCCGGGAGTCGTCGGCGACCACCGGATTGTCACCCTCCAGCCACCAGCCTCCCGGCTCGTGCCGGACCGCCCGCTTGATCACCAGCAGGTCGGGTCGGCGGTGGAAGCGGCCCACCACGATGTCCCCCGGTCGGATGGGGCGGCCCCCGCGACGCACCAGGACGGCGTCCCCGTGGCGCAGCGTCGGCGCCATCGACGGACCGTGGACGAGTACGGCGCGCCACATCTGGACTCCTGGGCAGAAATTTCCCGCAACGGGAGTAGGTTGATGCCTGAGGATCATCGCACCAGTCCGTCGAGAAAGGACCCGACGATGCGACTGCCCCGTATGTTGACGCCGCGTACCGTGGCGAGCGCCCACTGCGACCTGCCGTGCGGTGTCTACGACCCGGCCCAGGCCCGGATCGAGGCCGAGTCGATCAAGGCGATCTGCGAGAAGTACCAGGCCAACCAGGACACCGAGTTCCGCACGCGCGCCCTGATCATCAAGGAAGCCCGGGCGGAGCTCGTCAAGCACCACCTCTGGGTGCTGTGGACCGACTACTTCAAGCCCGCTCACTTCGAGAAGTACCCGCAGCTGCACCAGCTCTTCAACGAGGCGACCAAGCTGGCGGGGGCGAGCGGCGCCAAGGGGTCGACCGACCCGGCCATCGCCGAGCAGCTGCTGGCGAAGATCGACGAGATCGCCAAGATCTTCTGGGAGACCAAGCAGGCGTAGCCCCTCCGACCGACCGCGTCCCGGGGGCGGGAGTCGCGGTCGTCGGACCGGCCGCGTCGCGGCCGAGCAGGTGACCGTACGGCCGGTGCGTCCACACGCGACGTACCGGCCGTCGTCTTTCCGACTCAGCCGGCCGCCGGCCCCGACGACGACCCCGCCCGGCGCCGACCGGCGCCCCCGGCTCCGGCGGCGTGTGCGATGACGGACGGACCGTGACGTTCTAGAGTCGGTCCATCATGACGGGAAACGAGCAGGTGCCCCAGGCACCCCGCGCGGAACCCGGTACGGCGGCACAGGAGTGGGAGCCACCCGCGGTCGGTGGCGTGGTCGAGCTGACCGTGCCGGCGGCGGCGTCGTTCCTTCCCGTGGTCCGAGCGGCGACGGCCGGGCTCGCCGCCCGCCTGAGCCTCACCCTCGACGAGATCGAAGACCTCCGCATCGCGGTGGACGAGGCCTGCGCCATGCTGCTGTCCCTGCCGCCCGGCGAGCCGGCCGGGACCGCCCCGCTCACGTGCCGGTACGAGGTGCTGGCCGACGCGCTCGCTGTCCGGGTCAGCGCGCCGGTGGCGGACGGGGCGGCGTTGCCGGCCGAGCAGTCGTTCGCCTGGCGGGTGCTGACCGCGCACGCGACCGACGTGAGCCACGGCATTGGCGACGGCCTCGCCTGGATCGACCTGCGCAAAGCACGGCACTGAGCGGGCCGTACGCCCCGCGAACCACCGGATGCGGGGTTCGGGGCCGCCCCCACCGCTCGTCGACCGCCCAGCGGCTTCTCGACGCCCCTAGGAGGTCGACGACGGCGCGGCTCCAGGCTCCCAGCCCTGGGTTCCCGACCTCCTGGGTCTGTTCCCGGCCTCCCGGGCCGGTTCGCGACCTCCCGGGCCGGTTCGCGGCCGGCTAGGCCTGTTCGCGGCCGACGGCGAGGCGGGTGCCCGGCGCCAGCAGGACGACGCACCCGGCGAGGCTGAGGGCGACCGCAGCCACGCCGAGGAGGTTCCGGTTCGACAGCAGGGCGACGCCGAATGGCAGCATCAACATGTGTAGGACGATCGCTGGCCCTCGCGCCCAGGCCCGCCGGCCGTGCAGGGCCCACGACAGCAGGCCGAAGGCCGCGCCGAGCATCAGCACGTAGCCGATGACCCCGATCGCGCCCTGCTGCGAGGTGGCTCCGCCGCGCAGGTCGCTGATCACCAGCAGCAGCGCGAGCGCGCCCAGCACCGCCGCCTCGCCGGCGAGCAGCCAGACGGCGAGACGCAGCGTGACGGGGGTGGGCCGGTTCGCCTCGGACACGTCAGAAACCCTACTCGGGGCCGACCGGCGTAGTTCGAACGTCACCTGTGGAGTACGGCACGGCGCCGCGTTCGACCGACCAGCCGGGCCAACCGGCCTGCCCGCGACGGAGATCTCGTGACCCCGGCCGCGCCGGCAAGCAGGCTCAGATACAGTCCGCCCATGCGCGCGCTCCTGGTGGTCAACCCGAAGGCCACCACCACGAGCGAGCGGTCACGCAACGTGCTGGTCCGCGCGTTGCGGACCGAGATGGACATCCGGTTCGGCGAGACGCGACGCCGAGGCCACGCCGCCGAGCTGGCCCGGCAGGCGGTGCGCGACCGGCTGGACGTGGTGGTGGCGCTGGGCGGCGACGGCACCGTGAACGAGGTGGTCAACGGCCTGCTCACCGCGACGCCCCGTGTCCCGAGCAGGTCGGCGGCCCGGTCGGCCGGCTCCGCCACCGCGACCCTGGTCGGCGGCGCGGCGGACGAGCCCGAGGGGCGGCGCCTGGCGGCCGGTGATCTGCCCGTGCTCGCGGTCGTCCCGGGCGGATCCACGAACGTCTTCGCGCGGGCGCTCGGACTCCCCAACGACGCCATCGAGGCGACCGGCGCCCTGCTGGAGGCGCTGCACGCCCAGCGGACCCGCACCGTCGGGCTGGGCCGGGCCGACGGCCGGTTCTTCACGTTCTGCGCCGGATTCGGGCTGGACGCGGAGGTCGTACGCGCCGTGGAGCGCGCTCGCCTGCGCGGCAAGGTTCCAACCCCCGCCCTGTACATCCGCTCGGCCGTGACCCAGTTCCTGATCGAAACCGATCGACGCTCGCCGGCGATCACGCTCGAGATCCCCGGGCAGCCACCGGAGCGGGGCCTCGGCACCGTGATCGTCCAGAACACGACACCCTGGACCTACCTGGGCAACCGGGCGATCAGCCCCTGCCCCGACGCCGGGTTCGACACCGGGCTGGACCTCATGGCGGTCCGAGCACTGAACGTGCACGGCACCACACTCGTTGCCACGAACCTGCTCACGGGGCGTCTGTCCAACCTGCACGCTCGGCATACATTGACACACCATGATCTGTCGGGTTTCGTACTCACGGCCAATCGCCCGACGGCGTTCCAGATCGATGGCGAGTATCTGGGGGAACGGACCAACGTGACCTTCACCGCGGTACCGGACGCACTGCGCGTATTCTGCTGACCGCCGCGCGCAGCGTACCGGCAACATCACACAGTGGCGAGAAACACGTCACCCACTCGTGTCACTCGTGACTCTTCGTAGTCACGCACCCCGGCGGACCCGGACAGGTCATCCGGTACGATGCCGACACGCAGGGTGAAATGCCGGCGCGAAGCGACACAAGGTATTACATTAGTCACGGACTGTGGCTGTCCGAAGCGTCGGACATTTGGGGCAAACCGGATGAACGATGCGTGACGTCCGTCACGCGGAGTGGCCATCCTCCGAACTGCCCCTTGACATCGCCACAGTTCGTGAAAGCATTCACAAGCGAACCGAGTTTGCGGCCCCTCGCCCGCTCACGCGCGTAGTACGTGCAAGGTTGCGCCCACCCACGGAACTGCCTGGGGAGACGCGCGCGCCGCGGGCCCGGGGCCCACGCAAGGACCACCACCGCCAACCGAAGAGGCACGCGTGCCCGAACGGCGCCGTGCCGCGAACCAAGGAGTGTTGCCGCCATGGACTGGCGTCACCGTGCCGCCTGCCGGGACGAGGATCCTGAGCTGTTCTTCCCGATTGGGACGTCGGGACCCGCCCTGCTGCAGGTTGAGCAGGCCAAGGCGGTCTGCCGGCGCTGCCCGGTCGTGGACGACTGCCTGCAGTGGGCCCTCGAGACCGGACAGGACGCCGGTGTGTGGGGCGGAATGAGCGAAGAGGAGCGGCGCGCGCTCAAGCGCCGCGGCCTGCGCGTGCGCGCCCACTCGTTCTAAGGAGCAGGGCGCCCGGTCGCATCCGCCACGCACGACCGCAGTCAGACAACCGATCGGCGCTACTCGGCAGTCCCGCGGCTGCCAGGTAGCGATGATCACGAAAATCGCCCCGGTACCGTCACCGGGGCTTTTTCGTTGGTCGGCCCACCGGTTCCGGCCTTGAACGGCTGCGGATCTGGACTGATTAGGTCGGTTTCGCTGCCGGCTCGGCCCGACTGACTGGGCTGTCGGCATTCCGACCATTGATCGCCGCCGCTGCCCGCGCGACCACGAGGTGGACGAGTTCATCGGCCGGGCCGAGCGGGGCAGCGACATCGATCGCCCCGGCATCGATGGCTGACCGTACCGCCGCCGTATAGAGCCGTCCGGTGGCCAGAAAGTACGCCGCACCAAGGATTCGACGGGCTCCGGCCGCGCGCAGCGTGGCCACCGCCTCACCCGGCGTAGGGGCGGACGCCGACGCGTAACCGACCCGGCACGGTACGTCAAGCTGACGACCCAGTTCGGCCGCCATGTCGTCCACTGTGGAACGCGCGGCCGCGTCCGAGGTGCCCGCAGCGACGACCACCAACGCGTCGAAGTCGTCGTCCAGTTCGGACAGCCGGCGACGCATTCCGGCGACCAGCAAGGGATCTGGTCCGAGCACGTCGGCCAGCACGGCCGGCTGGGGCACCTGGGCGAGGACCCCGGGCAGATCGACCCGCCCGTGGTAGGCGTTGGTCAGCAACGCCGGCACCACGATCGGCACCGTTCCGTCCCGGAATCCGACCAGAGCGTCCGGAATGGACGGTTCGTCGAAGTCGAGAAACGCCGCCACCACCGGGGCCGGCCACACCTGCTCGACCCGGGCGGCCAGCGCACGCATGGTCGCCGAGGAGGCCGGGTCCCGGCTGCCGTGCGCGGCCAGCACGATCGGTGGTGTGGTCACCCGCCGTCCCCCTCGGCGGCCGGACCGGTTGGCGTCAGGGTCGGCAGCAGACCCCGCATCGACAGCGCGAAGACCCGCCGGCAGGCGCGGCACTCCCACTCCCCGTGTGTCGGGCCGTGGGGGCGCAGATCCTCCTCCCCGCAGTACGGGCAGTAGAACGGCTCGGCCCGCGTGCTCATGCCGTCCCCGCCCCGCGGACCGGCCCGCGCCGCCCCACCGGCGTGCCGGGCAGGCTCCCGCTCATGCCAGCTCCGCCTCCTCGGCCCGCACGACCCACTGGGCGAAGGTCTCCCCCTCGGCCCGGCCGGCGAGGTAGCGGCGCGTGACCCGCTCGACGTACGCCGGCAGGTCCTCGGCGGTCGTCTTGAGCCCGCGCAGCTTGCGCCCGAAACCGGCCTCCTGACCGGCCCGGGTCGTCAGCCCGCCCCCGAGGTGGATCTGGAATCCCTCGACCATCTCGCCGTTCGGCCCGGGCACCAGCTGACCCTTCAATCCGATGTCGGCGACCTGGGTGCGGGCGCAGGCGTTCGGGCAGCCATTGACGTTGATCGTGATTTCGAGTGGCTGGGCGGGGGAGGCGGGCGCGGAGCGCAATTCGGTGTCCAGGTCGCCCAGCCGAGCCTCCAGCTGGGCCACGAGGTCGGCCGCGCGGGCCTTGGTCTCGACGATGGCGAGCTTGCAGAACTCGATGCCCGTGCAGGCCATCGTGCCCCGGCGCCAGGCCGACGGCGCCGCCTCCAGACCGACCTGCCGCAGCTCCGCGATCACGGACTCCACATCGGACTGTCCGATGTCGAGCACGAGCAGCTTCTGGTAGGGCGTCAGGCGGATCCGGTCGCTGCCGTACCGCTCGGCGATGTCGGCCACCCGGGCCAGCACCGTGCCGCTGACCCGGCCGGCGACCGGCGCCACGCCGATGTAGTAGCGGCCGTCGACCTGCTTATGCACGCCGATGTGGTCCACCGGCGCGGGCGGCAGCTCCGGCGGCGGCCCGTCGATCAGCGGCCGGCGCAGGTACTCCCGCTCCAGCACCTCCCGGAACTTGGCCACGCCCCAGTCGGCCAGGAGGAACTTGAGCCGCGCCCGGTTGCGCAGCCGGCGGTAGCCGTAGTCGCGGAACACCCCGACGACCCCGGCCCACACCTCGGGCACCTCGGCCAGCGGAACCCAGGCGCCGAGCCGCTGGGCGAGCATCGGGTTGGTCGACAGCCCGCCCCCGACCCACAGGTCGAACCCGGGCCCGTGCTCGGGATGCACCGCGCCGATGAACGAGATGTCGTTGGACTGGTACGGCACGTCCGGCAGCCAGGAGACCGACGACTTGAACTTGCGCGGCAGGTTGGCGTACTCCTTCTGGCCGACGTACCGCGTCACGATCTCCCGGATGGCCGGGGTGCCGTCGAGCACCTCGTCCGCGCTGATCCCGGCGACCGGGCTGCCCATGATCACCCGGGGCGCGTCCCCACAGGCCTGGGTGGTGATCAGCCCCACCGACTCCAGCGTCTGCCAGATGGTCGGCACGTCCTCGATGCGTACCCAGTGCAGCTGGATGTTCTGCCGGTCGGTGATGTCAGCGGTGTCGCGGCCGTACCGTTGCGACACCTCGGCAATGGCCCGCAGCTGGGCCAGGTCGAGCTGGCCGCCGTCGATGCGGATCCGCAGCATGAAGTACTCGTCGTCCAGCTCGTGCGGCTCCAGCACGGCGGTGCGGCCGCCATCAATGCCCGGCTTGCGCTGGGTGTAGAGCCCCCACCAGCGGAACCGGCCCCGCAGGTCGGCCGGGTCGATGCTGGCGAAGCCACGATGGGCGTAGATGTTCTCGATACGGGCCCGCACGTTGAGCGGGTGATCGTCCTTCTTTGTGCGCTCGTTGGCGTTCAGCGGCTCGAGGTGCCCCATGGCCCACTGCCCCTCGCCCCGGGGCCGCTTCGGGGCGCCGGGGCGGGCGGACCGGGCCGGCCGGGCCGCGGGCGGCGCAGCGCTGGTGGACGACGCGGCGCCGGTGGGCTCGGCGGGTCGGGGATCGGAGATCGTCACGCTCGGGTTGTCGACCGACGTCATGTCGGCTCCTCGTCGAACGGGAGGCGGCGAACAGCACGACCACACGACCGACGTCGATGTCACAAGCCGGTGGGGAACCTTCGGCCGCCTCGGAAACGGACAGGGTCGAGGTCAGCCGACCGGACACATGGTGCTGTGCAGGCGCCCGTAGTCGACGTGGCGACGGGCCACGAAGAGCCAGATGATCGGCTCACAGGCCTCGCCGGAGCGATGCACAAGGGCGCTCTGCACGCCCTGATGCTACCTGCGACCGAGCGGGACCACGAGTACGGCTTCCGTGCCCCCGCCGGAGCGGGGACGCATTTCGATGGAACCGCGTAGTTCGCCCTGGGCCAGGGTGCGGACGATCTGCAGCCCCAGCCGGTCGGCAGAGTCGAGGCTGAACCCCTCGGGCAGGCCCTTGCCGTTGTCGGCCACGGTGACGTGCAGCTGCCGGCGGAAGCGGTGCGCCGAGATCACTACCTCGCCCAGCTCGTCGCCGTCCTCCCGGCCCGTGAAGCCGTGCTCGACCGCGTTGAGCAGCAACTCGTTGAGCACCATGGCCAGCGGGGTGGCCACGTCGGCCGGCAGCACCCCGAACGAGGAGGCCCGCCGCAGGTGCACCTTGGTCTCCGGGGCGGCGACGTCCACCGCGGCCGCGGCGATCCGGTCGACCACGGCGTCGAAGGCCACCTCCTCGTCGACGGAGGTGGACAGCGTCTCGTGCACGATCGCGATCGAGGCGACCCGGCGCACCGACTCCTCCAGGGCCGTGCGGGCATCGGGCGAGGTCACCCGCCGGGCCTGCAGCCGCAGCAGCGCTGCCACGGTCTGCAGGTTGTTCTTGACCCGGTGGTGGATCTCCCGGATCGTCGCGTCCTTGGTGAGCAGGGCCCGCTCCTGGCGGCGGATCTCGGTCACGTCCCGCACGAGCACCAGGGCGCCGATCGGAACCCCGGCCGGCATCAGCGGCAGCGCCCGCTGCAGCACGGTGGCGCCG
>Ga0065720_1019825_pt1 | contig 19689 bp, 13 predicted proteins | sample Thericmetagenome_FD_59107 | JGI IMG/M metagenome (GOLD analysis project Ga0065720, IMG submission 59107) | Thermophilic microbial communities from the Joint Bioenergy Institute, California, USA of rice/straw/compost enrichment - eDNA_2 v2... | ecosystem: Engineered > Solid waste > Grass >...
GGCGCGCCGCCGGCGCCTTGCTGATGGGGGCGGTGTCGGCACTGATCGTCGGGCCGTGCGTAGCGGCGCCGCTGGCCGGCGCGCTGCTGTACATCTCGCAGACCCGCGACGTGGTCCTGGGCGGCGCGGCGCTGTTTGCGATGGCCTGGGGCATGGGCGTGCCGCTGCTGCTGGTGGGCGCATCGTCTGGCGCCTTGCTGCCGCGCGCCGGCGCGTGGATGGAAACCGTCAAGCGCCTGTTCGGGCTGCTGCTGCTGGCCACGGCGTGGTGGATGCTGATGCCGGTGCTGGCTTCCTGGGCGCAGATGCTGGGGTGGGCGTTGCTGGCCGCGTTTGCCGCGGTGCTGCTGCGCGCGTTCGAGCCGCTGCCGCAGCCGGCCGGGTTGGCGCGCATGGCCGGCAAGGCGCTGGGGCTGTTCCTGGCCTTATTGGCGGTGGTGCTGGTGGTGGGCGTGGCAAGCGGCGGGCGCGACCCGCTGCAGCCGCTATCGCACCTGGCTGGCAGCGGGCGCACGCAGGCAGGCGCGCTGGCCGGCACCGAAGCGGTGCGCTTTGCGCGCATCCGCTCCAGTGCCGAGTTGGACGCCGTGCTGGCCCGTGCCGACCGGCCGGTGATGCTGGACTTCTATGCCGACTGGTGCGTGGCCTGCAAGGAAATGGAGCGCTTTACGTTCTCCGACCCGGCCGTGGCGGCGCAGATGTCGCGCATGCTGCTGCTGCAGGCCGATGTCACGGCCAATGATGCCCAGGACCGCGAATTGCTGCGCCGATTCCGGTTGTTTGGGCCGCCCGGCATCGTGTTTTTTGCGCCGGGCGGGCGTGAGCTGCCCGAGCGCGTAGTGGGTTTTCAGGGCGCGGATCGCTTCGGCGCGGTGCTGACGCGCGTGCTGGGCGGCGAAACGCCGCCGGCGATGGGAGGTCCGCGATGACTGACGCGGGTACCCCTTCTTCGCAGCCGTCGGGCGCGGCGTCGCCGTCCGGGCCGCCCATCGGCCGCATGATCGCCTTGTTGGCGCTGGCGTCTTTTGCCAGTGCCAGTGCCTTTCGCATCTGCGACCCGATGCTGCCGCAGCTGGCCGAAGAATTCGGCACGACCACCGGCCAGGCCGCCCATGCCGTGACGATTTTCGCCATCGCGTACGGGCTGCTGCAGTTTTTCTTCGGCCCAGTCGGGGACCGCTACGGCAAGTTCCGCACCGTCGCGGTGGCCACGCTGTTGTGCGCGGCAGGCAGCGCCGGCGTGGCGATGGCGCCGTCGATGGACGTGTTGCTGGCATGCCGCTTCTTGTCGGGGGCGGCCGGCGCGGGCATCGTGCCGCTGTCCATGGCCTGGATAGGCGATAACGTGCCCTACGAGCAGCGGCAGGTGACGCTGGCACGCTTCCTGACCGGCACGATCACGGGCATGGCCGCCGGCCAGGTGCTGGGCGGGGCGTTTGCCAGCACGCTCGGATGGCGCTGGGGCTTTGTGTTCCTGGCGGCGGGCTATCTGTGCACGGGCATGCTGCTGCTGCGCGGCAGCCGCCGCTTGCCCGTCGAAGCCACCGCGGGCGCGCGCACGCAGTTCCTGGCGCCGATGGCGTCCGTGCTGCGGATTTCCTGGGCGCGGCTCATCCTGTCGGTGGCCTTCCTGGAAGGCGCGGTGGTGTTCGGCGTGCTGTCCTTCGTGCCGGCCTATTTGCAGCACCGCTTCGGCGTCACGCCCATGGCCGCGGGGCTGTTGACGGGCGTTTATGCGCTGGGCGGGCTGACCTACGTCGTGGTGGCGCGCCGCCTGGTGCCCGCGCTGGGCGAGGCCGGCCTGGCCGCGAGCGGCGGGGCGCTGCTTGCGGTGGCCTTCCTGCTGTATTGGCTGGGCGGCGATTGGGGGTGGTCCATCGCTGCGGGCATGCTGTGCGGCTTTGGCTACTACCTGCTGCACAGCACGCTGCAGGCGCACGCCACCCAAATGGCGCCCAAGGTGCGCGGCACGGCGGTCGCGCTCTTTGCCTGCGTCCTGTTCCTGGGCCAGTCGGCCGGCGTGGCCGCCGGCGGCGTGGTGGTGGACCACCTGGGGATGACCTGGCTGTTTGTCGCGGGCGTCGTCGGCTGTCCGCTGGTTGCGGGCGCTTTCGTGACGGCCCTGCGGCGGCGCGATGGCGGCCAGGTATCGCGCGTCAGATCCAGGTAACGAATTTCGTAACGAGATAGCCGTCGAAGCTTTCCGTACCCCCCTCGCTGCCGTAGCCGCTATCCTTGACGCCGCCGAAAGGCGTTTCGGCCAGTCCGCTGCCGAAGTGGTTGATGTTCACCATGCCGGCTTCCAGCGCGCCGGACACGTGCGTGGCCGTCTTCAGGGATTCGGTGAACACATAGGAGGACAGGCCGTAGGGCAGCGCATTGGCATGCCGTATCGCTTCGTCCGAGTCGGTGAAGCCGAGGATGGGGGCGATGGGCCCGAATGGCTCTTCGTGGAGCAGCCGGCTGTCGGCCGGGGGGTCGACGATGACGGTGGGAGCGAAAAAGTAGCCGGGACCGGGCAGCGCATGCCCGCCTTCCAGTATTTTCGCGCCCCGCTGCCGGGCATCCTCGACGAAGGCTTGCATGACCGGGACGCGGCGCTGCAACGCCAGTGGCCCCATGTCGACGCCTTCGTCCAGTCCGTTGCCGACCTTGATGCGCCGGACTTCGTCGACAAAGTGCGTAACGAACTCGTCATAGACGCCGCGCTGGACGTAAAAGCGCGAGGGCGACACGCAGACCTGACCGGCGTTGCGCAGCTTGTGCCGTGCTAGCATGCGCGCCGCCCTTTCTACGTCCGCATCGTCGAACACCAGCACCGGGCTATGGCCACCCAGCTCCATCGTGACGCGTTTCATGTGCTGTGCGGCCAAGGCCGCGATCTGCTTGCCGACCGGCACCGAGCCGGTGAAGGACACCTTGCGCACGATGGGCGACCGGACCAAGTGGCCGGAGATTTCGGGCGGCACGCCCCACACGATGTTCAGGCAGCCTGCCGGCAGCCCGGCATCGTGGAAGATATGGGCGAGCGCGACGACGGCGCTCGGACAGTCTTCCGGTCCCTTGAGGATCAAGGTACACCCGCTGCCCAGCGCGGCGGCGATCTTTCGTACCGCCTGGCTGAAAGGGAAGTTCCAGGGGGTGAACGCCGCGCATACGCCGACCGGCTCACGCACGACCAATTGCCGGGCATCGGGCCGGAACGCAGGGATCACGCGGCCGTAGATGCGGCGCCCTTCTTCCGCATGCCAGTCGAAGTGGTCGGCTGCCTTGAGCACTTCGGCGCGGCTTTCCGCCAGGGGCTTGCCCTGGTCGAGCGTGATGTTGCGCGCGATCGTCTCGACGCGTTCCCGGGCCAGTTGCGCCGCCCGCCGCAGCACGGCCGCGCGCTCCAACGGCGGGGTTTTGCGCCAGGTGTCGAAGGCGCGCTGCGCCGCTTGCAGCGCAGCATCCAGGTCAGCCTGGCCGGCATGCGGAAGATAACCCAGCACCTCTTCGGTAGCAGGGTTGTACACCGGCTGGTTGCGGCCTTCCGAGCCTCGTTCCCGGAAGGTGCCGTCGATGTAAAGCGAAAGTTCCTGGTACATGCTCGCGCTCGCGTGCCGCTACTGCCTAGCCGCGCTTTGCCTGTTCGCGGATGGCCGTCAGCGTCGTGTGGGTATTGATGATTTCCGGGTCGATCCGGATCTCGATGAGGCTGGCGACGCCGGAAGCCAGCGCCTCCCGCAATGTCGGCTCGAACTGCGACGTTTCGGACACGACGAACCCGTTTGCACCGTAGGCCTGTGCCAGCTTGGCGAAATCGGGATTGCGCAGTGTCGTGCCGATGGTCCTATCCGGGTAATACATCTCTTGGTGCATGCGGATGGTGCCGTACATGCCGTTATTGACGACGATGAAAATCACGGGGGCGTCATATTGGATGGCCGTGGCGATTTCCTGGCCGTTCATGAGGAAGCAGCCGTCGCCCGATACCGATACGACGGTGCGATCGGGATGGACGAGCTTCGCCGCCACGCCCGCCGGCACGCCGTAGCCCATGGCGCCGCTGGAAGGCGCCAGCTGCGTGCGGCCGCCGCGGCTCAGGCCGCGGTACCGCAGGAAGCGCGTGAACCATCCGGCGTAATTGCCGGCACCGCTCGTGAAGATCGTGTCTTGGGGAACGATGGCCTGCAGCGACTTGACGACGCTCCCCATATCGACGCCATTGCCGGGACGCGAGGGCGGCGTGACGTGCGCCATGTAGTCACGTACCGCCGACTCGGTCCACTCTGCCCAGCCGACGCGGGCGGGGGCGGGAAGGTCTGCCAGGCTGGCGGCAAAGGCGGGCATCGAGGCTTGGATCATGACGTCGGCCTGATACACGCTGCCCAGCTCTTCGGCGCCGGCATGGACGTGGATCAGCTTTTGCCGGGGCCGGGGAGGTTCCAGCAGCGTGTAGCCGCGCGTGGTGCCTTCACCCAGCCGTACGCCGACCGCGAGGATGACATCGGCCTCCATGATGCGTCGCCGCAGCGCTGCACCGATGGTGGAACCGACCTCACCGACGTAGTTCGGATGCCAGTTGTCGAAGGTGTCCTGGAAACGGAACGCACACGCCACGGGCAAGTTCCACCGCGCGGCGAAAGCTTCCAGCTGCGCGCAGCTTTCGGGCGTCCAGCCGCTGCCGCCGACAAGCACCAGCGGTTTCTTGGCCGCGCCGAGCAGGTTGACCATCTCGTCCAGCCGCGAGGGATCCGGCCATACAAGGTTGCGCCGGTATGGCACCAGCGGCGCAACGGCGGCCCGTTGCGTGAGCATGTCTTCCGGGAGCGCGAGTACCACGGGTCCCTGCCGGCCCGACGTCGCGGTCTGGAAGGCCCTCGCGATGTATTCCGGTATGCGGTCCGCGCGATCGATCTGCGCGACCCACTTGGCCATCTGGCCGTACATCCGGCGGTAATCGATTTCCTGGAACCCTTCCCGGTCTTGGGCATCGCTGGCCACTTGCCCGACGAGCAGGATCATCGGCGTGGAGTCCTGGAAAGCCGTATGCACGCCGATGCTGGCATTGGTGGCGCCGGGGCCTCGCGTGACGAAGCAGATGCCCGGACGGCCGGTCAGTTTTCCGTACGCGTCGGCCATGTTGGCCGCCCCACCCTCCTGGCGGCATGCAATGAAACGAATCTTGTCGCGGAACTCGTAGAGTCCGTCTAACGCCGCCAAGTAACTTTCCCCCGGCACGCCGAAAGCGATGTCCGCGCCGTGCAATACCAGCGATTCGATCAGGATGTGGCCGCCGGTCTTGGCGCCCGTGCTGTGGTTCATGGTGTATCCCGTAAATGTGTCAACTCGCGGCGATGCCGACGATTACAACTGGCTGCATGCCTGCCGTAGCCGACGGCATGCCTCGGTCAGGTTGGCCTCTGACGCAGCGAAGGAAAGCCGCAAGTGGCCGGGCGCGCCGAACGGCGTGCCGTGTACCATCGCCACGCCGGCGTGCTCGAGGAAGTATTCGACGAGGTCTTGGTCGGAGGCGAGGGTTTGTCCCTGCGGGGTGCGCTTGCCCATCAGTTCCGCACAGTCGAGGAATAAGTAAAAGGCGCCCTCCGGGGCGTTCGGACGGATGCCCGGTATCGTCTCGAACTCCTTCAGCAGTAGGTCCCGGCGGTGCTGGAAGATCCGCGCCCGTTCATGCACGAGATCCTGCGGACCGTCCAGGGCCGCGACGGCGGCAGCTTGGCTGATCGAGCATGGCGCCGACGTGCTTTGGGACTGGATTTTCGCCATCGCGCGTATCAATGGCTGTGGACCGCCCGCGTAGCCGATGCGCCATCCCGTCATGGAATACGCCTTGGAAACGCCGTTGACCGTCAGCGTCCTTGCCTTGAGCCGCGGCTCCACCTGCGCCAGCGTAAAGAAGCGCCGGCCATCGAAGACGATGTGCTCGTAGATGTCATCGGTCAACACCCATACATGGGGGTGCCGCAGCAGCAAATCCGCGAGCGCACGCAACTGGTCCCGCGTATAAACGACGCCGCTCGGGTTGTTCGGCGAGTTGATCATCAGCCACTTGGTGCGTGGCGTGATCGACTTCTCTACCTCTTGCAATAGCGTATCGAACCCGCCCGGGCGCGGCGCGATCGTCACCGCTTTGCCGCCGGCAAAGGTGACCATCTCAACGTAGGAGACCCAACAGGGCAGGGGGATGACCACCTCGTCGCCCGGGTTCAGCGTTGCGAGCAGGGCATTGAAGATGATCTGCTTGGCACCAGCGGCGACGGAGATTTCCTGGGGGGTGTATTCCAGTTCATTGTCCCGCAGGAACTTCCGGGTAATCGCCTGCTTCAGCTGCAAGGTGCCATCCACGGTGGTGTAGCGCGTTTGCCCGGCCTGCATGGCAGCGATCGCGGCCTCGCAGATGTGCGCCGGAGTGGCGAAGTCCGGCTCCCCGGTCGTCAGGTCGACGATGCTCCTGCCCGAGGCGCTCAACTCCCGCGCCCGCTGGCTTGCCGCGTTCGATGCCGACGGCTTGATCCGGCGCGCCGCTTCGGACAAGAACCCAGGCTCGGATGCCTGGTTCCCTGTTTGTGATGCCATCTCACTCCCCCAAAACCGAGGGGCGGCGGCCTTGTGCCGTCCCCGCCCCCAATCCATCAAGTAGGTGAGAGTCTACGCGAAAATCAAAAAAAAGAATACCGTTCTTTTTTATTGAATTCCGGACGGTTTCTCGCTATACTGAATTTCGACGACGCGCAGCAGCCGGCATGCGCAAGCAATTGGCGACTTGGAAGCTATAAAAATGACGCAATCCGCTACAGCCACGCAGGCAACAGCGACGACGACCGGCCGCGAGATCCGGCTGGCCATTGACATCGGCGGTACATTTACCGATGTGGTGTTGGACGCCAGGGGACGTCGCTACACCACCAAAGTACTGACTACCCACGCCCATCCGGACGACGGCTTCCTCCAAGGAGCGGAAAAAGTCCTGCAGCTGGCAGGCGTGCGGCCTCGGGAGGTCGAGCTGATCGTGCACGGCACGACCCTGGCCACCAATGCGCTGATCGAGCGCAAGGGTGCGCGCGTGGCGCTGCTGTGCACGGCGGGGTTCCGGGACACCCTGGAGATGGCCTATGAGCACCGCTTCGAGCAATACGACGTGTTCATGCGCCGTCCGCAGCCTTTGGTGCCGCGCTGGCTGCGCTACGACGTGCCCGAGCGCGTCGCTGCCGATGGCAGCGTCCTGCTACCCCTGGACGAGTCGCGCGTGCGCGAGTTGGCCGAGGAGCTGAAACGGCAGGACGTCCAGGCTGTCGCGGTCGGATTGCTGCACAGTTATGTGCGACCTGACCACGAGCTACGGGTTCGCGAGATCCTGGGCGAGGTTCTGCCGGGTGTGCCCGTCTCGCTGTCGTCGGAAGTGTGTCCGGAAATCCGGGAATACGACCGCTTCTCGACCACCGTGGCCAATGCCTATGTGCAGCCGTTGATGGAGCGTTACCTGACCCGGCTGACCCGGCGGCTGAAGGAACAGGATTTCGGCTGCCCATTGCTGATGATCATGTCCAGCGGGGCGGTAACGACGGTGGCCACCGCGCAGCGCTTCCCGATCCGCCTGGTCGAATCGGGCCCGGCGGGCGGCGCCATCTTGGCCACGGCGGTGGCTGCCGAATGCGACCGCCAGGAAGTGCTCTCTTTCGACATGGGGGGCACTACGGCGAAGCTTTGCTTCATCGACAACCTGCGGCCACAGCTGTCCCGGACGTTCGAAATCGCCCGCGAATACCGCAACCAAAAAGGCAGCGGGATTCCGGTCAAGATACCGGTGATAGAAATGGTCGAAATCGGCGCCGGCGGGGGATCGATCGGCCACATCAATGACCTGGGCGTCATCGCGGTCGGGCCGGAAAGCGCCGGCTCCGAGCCCGGTCCGGTCTGCTATGGACGCGGGGGAACCCGTCCAACCGTGACGGATGCCGATTTGCTGCTGGGCCGCATCGACCCGTCCCGCTTTGCCGGAGGCCAGTTCACGCTGCAAGTGGACGCCGCGAGGCAAGCTGTCATCCGCGACATCGGCACGCCGCTGGGGTACGGCGAACTGGAATCGGCAGCCGGCATCAGCGAGATGGTGGACGAGAACATGTCCAATGCCGCCCGCATCCACGGCGCGGAAAGCGGCAAGGACCTGGGTACCCGAACCATGATCGCGTTCGGGGGCGCCGCCCCGTTGCATGCCGCCCGGGTCGCCGAAAAGCTGGGCATTTCGGAAGTGATCATCCCGACGGGGGCCGGCGTGGGATCGGCGATCGGGTTCCTGCAGGCACCGATCGCTTACGAGATCGTGCGCAGCCGATACATGGACTTGCGCAAGTTCGACAGCGGCGCGGTCAACGCGATGTTCGCGGAGATGCACGACGAGGCACAGCGCATTGTCCGCATGGGCGCGCCCCAAGCCGAACTGCACGAGCGCCGCACCGCGTACATGCGGTATCGCGGCCAGGGGCACGAAATCGCGGTGGAATTGCCCGCGCGGGCCTATCGCCCGGACGACACCCGGCTGCTGGCCGAATTGTTCGAAGCCGAATACCGCCGGCAATACGGCAGGACGATCCCGCACCTTAGCCAGGAGGTCATTTCCTGGAGCCTGGCGCTGGGCACGCAGCAGCAGCTGCCTGGGCCCCTACCGCCGATTACGTCCTTCAACGCCGTCCAGCCGGATCAGACCCGGGAAGTCTACGAGCCGCAGAGCGGCCGCAAGCTCGCATTCGGCGTCTACGACCGGACCAAGCTCGTGCCAGGGGACCGGATCGCCGGCCCGGCCATTATCTGCGAGGCCGAAACCACGACCGTCGTATCGAGCCACTACGACGCATACATCAACCAGCGCGGATTCATCGTGCTCACGCGGAAGAAGTAACGATCATGGCACTTTCGGACATTCAATTCCAAGTCATGTGGAACCGCCTGCTCGCCGTGGTCGAAGAGCAGGCGCAGACCCTGGTCCGGGCCGCGTTCAGTACGTCGGCCCGCGAGTCGGGCGACGTATCGGCTGGCGTGTTCGACCTGCAGGGAAGGATGCTGGCGCAGGCGGTGACGGGCACGCCCGGGCACGTCAATTCCATGGCGGCCTCGATCAAACACTTCCTCGCGGCGTTTCCCGTCGAAACCATGCGGGAAGGCGACAGCTATGTGACGAACGATCCCTGGAAGGCCACGGGCCATCTTTCCGATTTCACCGTCGTTTCGCCGGCGTTCCACCAAGGGCGGCTGGTGGCGCTATTCGCCTGCACGACGCACGTGGTCGACATTGGCGGGCAGGGCCAGTCCCCCGACGGCCGGCAGATCTACAACGAAGGCCTGTGGATTCCGCCGCTACACCTGGTGCGCCAGGGGACGGTCGATGAGACCCTGATGGCCATCATCCGGCAGAACGTGCGCGAACCCGTGCAAGTCGAGGGCGACTTGTACGCCTTGGTGGCGTGCAACGAGATCGGTGCCCACCGGCTGCGCGACATGATGACCGAGTATGCGCTGTCCGACCTGGGCGAGCTCGGGCAGTACATCATCGATACCACGCGGGCGGCGATGCTCAAGGCGATCCGGGCCTTCCCGAAGGGGCGGGCGCAGGCGAGCATGACCATAGACGGATACGATCGCCCGGTCGATCTGGTCGCCACCCTGACCGTTTCGGACGATGGTGTCGCGGTCGACTATGCCGGTACCTCGCCGACTTCGGATTTCGGCATCAACTGCCCGAAGTCCTATACCGATGCGTACACGGCATTTGGCGTCAAATGCATCGTTGCGCCTTCCATACCCAATAATGCCGGCTCGTTGGAGCTGATCCGCGTCGAGGCACCCGAAGGCTGCATCGTCAATGCCCAGCCGCCATGCGCCGTGATGGCGCGCAGCATCATCGGCCATATGCTGCCGGACGTCATATTCGGGTGCCTGCACCAGATCGCGCCAGGGCGCGTGCCCGCCGAAGGCACGTCCTGCCTGTGGTCGGTCAAGCTCAGCGCCGGCCACGGGATCGCGCCGCGTCCGCAAGACCCCAGCGTGCAGGCTACGCCCTTTACGGTGACAAGTTTCCATAGCGGGGGGACGGGTGCCCGGCCCACGCTCGATGGTTTGTCGGCCACGCCATTCCCGAGCGGCGTGCGCAGTGTGCCGATTGAGGTCACCGAGGCGTTCACGCCGCTGGTCGTGTGGAAGAAAGAGTTCCGTTCCGATTCCGGGGGGCCGGGGCGTTACCGCGGCGGAATGGGCCAGACGATGGTCATCGGCAACCGGGAGCGCGCGCCCTTTGCCATCCTGGCGACATTCGACCGTACCCAGTTCGCGCCACGTGGACGGGCCGGCGGGAAGGCGGGCGCGCTCGGCGCGCTGTCGCTCGGCAGCGGGGCCCGCTTGAAGTCAAAAGGGCGGCAGATCATTCCCGAAGGCGACGTCCTGGTTCTCGAGATGCCCGGGGGCGGCGGTTACGGCGCTCCCATGGAGCGTGATCCGCAGATGGTGCTGCACGACGTGCGCAGCGGTTTGGTCAGTCGCGAGGCCGCGCGCGGCGAATATGGCGTAGAGATCACGGCCGACTTCCAGATCGACGAAGCTGCCACGGCCCGCCTCAGGCAGCGCGAAAAAGCATCCATGCCTGGCTAGCGTGCCGGCGCGCACGGCGGGGCCAGGACGCCCCGTTGCCAACGATGCCGGAAACTTTATCCAAGGGGAAGTCAAATGAAGCGATCTTTGTCTGTCTTTATCCTTTCCGCATTGCTCGGTGCGGCAATTGGCCCGGATGCAGCCAAGGCGGCCTATCCGGAACAGCCAATCACCCTCGTGGTTCCGTTCGCGGCCGGCGGGGGCGTGGATGGCGTGGCGCGCCTGATCGGCAAGGCCATGTCCGAGGATCTCGGCCAGCCCATCGTGGTCGAGAATCGCCCCGGCGCGGGCGGGCAGGTGGGCACCAGCCAGGTGGCCCTGCGCGCGGAGCCGGACGGCTATACAGTGTTGATCGCAAGTCCGGGCGCCATTACCGCGGGGCCGGCCCTGTTTCCGTCGTTGAAGTACGACCCGAAGCGTGACCTGGCCGCCGTCGGCCAGGCCGTCACGATTCCCAACGTGGTCGTCGCGCATCCGTCGTTCCCGGCGACCAACGTCAAAGAACTGGTCGAGATCGCGAAAAGCGGCAAAGTACAGGTGAACTACGGTTCGGGAGGCGTCGGGACGTCGCAGCACCTGGCGGGCGAGCTGCTCGCCTACAACCTCGGCATTCCCATGCGGCACGTTCCGTACAAGGGCACGGCGCCGGCAGTCGTGGATACCATTTCGGGGCAAGTGCAGATGACCTTCGCCGATCCGTCTGCCATGGTGCACGTGCGCGAAGGCCGCCTGCGCGCCATCGGGATTACGACGGGCAAGCGTTCGCGGGCGTTGCCCGACCTGCCGACGTTGGCCGAGCAGGGCGCGACGGGGTACGACGCGAGCAACTGGTACGGTTTCCTCGTGCCGAAGACAACGCCCCAGGAAGTGATTGATCGCCTGAACAAGGCGGTGAACTATGCCCTTGGCCGGCCGGAAGTCGTCCAGGCGCTGCTGAACATGGGAATGGACCCGACGCCGACCTCGCCGGCGGAATTCCAAGCCTTCCTGGACGCGGATTTCGCGCGCTGGAGCGAACTGGTCAAGGCGCTGGGGCTCAAGCCCGAGTAAAACGCCGTACGCGCATTTGACCTGCGGCAGGAGCGAGACATGTGTCGGATAGGTGTCCTGATTCCCCCGGCAAACGTGACGTGCGAGCGGGAGTATCCGGGCTGTGCGCCCGCCGGGTATTCCTTTCATTTCACCCGGCTGGCGCGCCCGGAGGCCACCTTGGATGCATCCTCGCTGGTCCGGATGCACGAGTCCGCCGGGGACGCCGCCGACAGGCTGCGCGCGGTGGAGCCGGCGGCCATTGCCTATGCCTGCACCTCCGGGTCCTTCCTGTCCGGCGCCGGTGCGCATGCCGAAATCGCCGGACAAATACGCGAACGCACCGGCATCCCTGCCGTCACCACGGCGACGGCGGTGTTGCAGGGGCTCAAGGCGATTGGCGCGCGCCGGGTCGCCGTCTATACGCCTTATCCGCCGGACATCACCGCCAGCGCCGTGGCCTTCCTGGCCGCGCACGGCCTGGAAATCCCGGCGGTGGATTCCCATGGTTGCACGCAGAGCCGGCAAGTTCCCGCGATTGCACCGCAAGCCGTGGCGGAACGGGTTGGCGCGCTGGTCCGCCCCGGGATCGACGCCGTTTTCATCAGCTGCACGAACCTTGGCACGCTTGCCGTGATCGAGGACCTGGAAAAACGCCACAACCTGCCGGTGGTGTCGTCCAACACCGCCACCCTGTGGGCGGTGTTGCGCCTGGCCGGATGCACGGACGACATTCCCCGCATCGGCCGGTTGGGCGGCATGCCGGCGGCAAGGTCCGCGGCGGGCTAATCGTCTTCGTCGCCGTCCGCGTCGTCAGCGGGCGGCGGGAGATTGCATACGCCGCACAGGCGTTCGTTTAATTTCGCGACTTCGCTGCCCAGGTGGCGTTTCATGGTTGCCGTCGCGTCCCGCGAAAACCTTTCCCGCGGACCCGACAGGCTAAGCGCGCCAAGCAGTCCGTCGACGCCGAAAACTGGCGCCGAAACGGAAGCGACTTGCGGCGTGGTGCCTTTGCCCACGGTCGCCTTGATCAGCTCGCAGCAATCCTTCTCGATGAAGGCGGACGGGTCCTTGACGTCGCGGTATTCGCGCAATATCTGGCTGGCCGCAGTATCGTCGATGGGCAGGATCGTGCCGGGAGGAACCACGTCCCGCACGGGCTGCTTGGAATCGACCCGCAGCAGGCAGAGCCGCTGTTCGCCTTCCCGGACGTAAAAGCTCGCGCTTTCGCCGGTGATTTCCGCCAGGCGCTGCATGACGGGCAGGATGTGGTCCTGCAGGCGAAAAGCTTCGCGGTAGGCTGCGCCGAATTGCATGAAAACGGCGCCCAACTGGAAACGTCCGTCTGGCAGGCGGACCAGGTAGCCGGTGTTTTCCAGCGTCAGCAGGAGCCGGAAAACGGTCGTCTTGAGCAGGCCGGTGGCCGATACGATTTCAGCCAGGCTCAGGGAACTCCGTCCTTTGCGGAAGACATCGAGAACGCGAAGTGCCCGCTCAACTGCAGCGACGGTTTTGACTGGATGCTTGCGTGGTCGAGGCATGGCAAGGCCACCTGCGTAAGCGATGCGTGCGCGCAAAGAAGAATCCCCCACGCCGTTCGCCAACCAGAAAGTCGGCGCCCGGAGTAGGGGACGTGCGGCGTGCCGCATGATAACAAAAGCATGCAGCGTTGTATATGTTCGGACGGGTGCAGCCAATGCCGTGGGCGCGCAAGGCGCCAATGGGCCAGGACCTTGGCGGCAAGTTCGCGCGCGGGATGGCCCGTCGCATCCACGGGGACAAGCGCCCACGTTGCGGCGCCAAGATTACCGATGCGATGGATGCCGTCGCCGGGTGTGGTGCGCACCACCCGTGGCGATGTCCTGGTGGGCCATTCCGACGCGGCGACGGGCATCCACCCCTGCCTGCCGTGTGAAAAAAAATCATGCCTGGACGCCAAATCCGAAGTCCTGGATCGCGCAGGTTGCCACTAATCTGGCGACCATCGTCGATGGGACCATCGAGTTCTTGGACTGGGAAAAGGCCTATGTACGTCGTCGAAAGCTTTGCCCGCCATGTCGTCGATTGGCGTGGCCGGGCGTTGGATCCGAATGTCTGCCACCACGCCAAGCGGGCCGTCGTCGACTGGTATGCGGCGTTGCTGGCCGGGGCGGCATCGGCGCCGGCCACATTGCTCGAGCAGGCATTCGCCGCGGAGCTCGGCCAGGGGCCGTCGCGCTTGGCCCTGGGACAGCGGACCGGACCCCGCCTGGCCGCGCTGATCAATGGCACGGCCGCGCATACGGCGGAAGTCGATGACATCTATCGCGAGGCCATCTATCACCCCGGCGCACCGGTGATTGCGGCGGCGCTGGCGGTTGCGCAAGCCGAAGGCGCCGATGGCGCCGCCTTGTTGCGGGCGGTCATCGCCGGTTATGAGGTCTCGACCCGCATCGGGGCGGCAATGGGACGCGCGCACTACCGCTATTGGCATAGCACGGGAACGATCGGTTGCTTCGGCGCGGCCGCGGCCGCCGCCGAACTGCTGCGGTTGGACGCAGCCCGGTTCGCCCATGCACTGGCGACCGTCGCGACGTTCGCCGCTGGCTTGCAACAGGCGTTCCGCATGGATTCCATGTCCAAGCCCCTGCATGCGGGGCGCGCGGCGGAAGCAGGAGTAACGGCGGCCTATGCCGCCCGCCACGGGGTGACCGGTTCGCTGGATGTCCTGGAAGGCGAGGCGGGATTCGGCAAGGCGATGGGCGCCGGGCCCGACTGGACGCAGGCGCTGTCCACCCTGGGGTCGGAGTTTCACATCACCCGCATGACTTTCAAGAACCATGCTTGCTGCGGCCATACTTTCGCCGCCATAGACGGCGCGTTGGCGCTCAAGGCCGAGCTGGGCATCAGCGCCCCGGAGATCGAAGAGATCCAGGTCGACACCTATGGCCCCGCATTGGAGGTCGCGGGCTGCGAGGCGCCCGTTACGCCAGCCCAGGCCCGGTTTTCCCTCAAGTACGTCGTCGCCACCGCACTGATGCATGGCAGCGTGCGCCTGGTGGCTTTTCAACCGGACCGTCTTCAGGACGAGGCGACGCGCGCATTGATGCAAAAAATCCGCCTTGCCGTCGATCCCGAGCTTGATGCGGCTTTCCCGAGGCAGCGCGCGGCGCGCGTGTCGTTCAGGCTGCGCGACGGCCGCGTGGCCAGCCGCCTGCAGCCAACCCGCAAAGGCGATCCGGACGCGCCGCTGACCGATGAGGACCTCGATCAAAAGTTCCTCGAGCTCGCCGGCGCGGTGCTTGACGTGGAAGCGTCACGGGCGTTGCTGCAGTCTTTGTGGCGACTGGAGTCAATGGCAACATTGGATGCGCTGGTGCCATGCCGGCGCGCGTGAGCGGCGACAGCGCATCCTTTGCCGGCGGTGCGAATCAGTATTGGAGGATCAGTGCATCGACCGCGAGTACGCCCTGACCTTCCGGCAGGATCAGCAACGGATTGACTTCAGCTTCGCGCACCCGCAGTTCGGGCTTGGCCGCAAGCTGGGACAGCGCCGATATGGCCTCGGCCAGTGCCTGCAGGTCACCCCGCTGCTTGCCGCGCAGGCCCGACACCGTCTTGAGCAGCCGGACCTCCGCGATCATTTCTCGGGCGATATCGACGCTCACGGGCGCCAGCCGGATGCTGCGGTCGCGCGATACCTCGGCCCAGATTCCGCCCGCTGCCAGCATGACGATGGGGCCGGCGTCGGGGTCGACACGGTATCCGATGAGGACTTCCGCAAGGCCTTTGCACAGGGGCTGCACCAGGACCTTGTCGCAATCGATGCCCGGCGCGCGGCGCTGCAGGTTGTCGCGCAACGCCTGCAGCGCGCGATTGAGACCCGCGTCGTCGCGGATGTCCAGCACGACGCCGCCGATGTCCGTTTTGTGGGCAATGTGCTCGGAGCACACCTTCGCCACCACTGGGTAGCCGAAAGGCGGCGTCGCGGCGGGCCCGGACAGCGGCATCGTCACGAACGGCGCGTGGGGCACCCGCAGCGCATCCAGAATGGCGTAACCCTGCTCTTCGCTGAGGGAGCGGGCCCGTGCCGCGGGCATGTCGGCAGCGGGAGGGACGGCCGTGGGACGGCGGCGGGTGAAAACCGATGCGATGGCGTCGGCGCAGGCTTCCGGGGTGCGGAAGCACGGCACGCCGGCCGCGGTCAGCGAGGCGAGCGCCTCGGGCGCGTCGGGCACGAGCATGGCGGCCAGGGGCTTGGCGCTGCCGGTGCTGTCGATGATGGGTTTGACGGCGAGTTCAGGGTTGAAGCGCGCGGACGATCCCACGACCGCCAGGATGAGGTCGAACTCGGGTGCAGCGAGCACCACGTCCAGCGTCTTCTTCATGACGTCGTACCGGGTGCCGGCCATCGTCAGGTCGAGCACCCTGCCCGGGTTGACGGAAACGCCGGCCGCGGCCAAGCGCTGCAAGGTTTCCTCGGAGGCCGGCTCGACGATGACGTCGCGGATGCCCAGCTGGTCGACGGCCATGGCGGCGCCGCCGCCGGTGGTGGTGACGACCCCGACGCGTCGCTGCCTTTGCCCGGCCTCGCCGGGCGCCAACCGCTTGGCCAGCGGGAAGCATTCCAGCAGCGCGTCCAGGGTCCCGACGCGCGCGATGCCGCAATCCTTCAGGAAAGCATCGGCGATGTCGTCTTCGCCTGCAAGGGCGCCGGTGTGCGTGGCGGCCATTTCCGCCGCGGCCTGGGAACGGCCCAGCTTGTAGGCGATGACGGGCTTGCCGCGGCGCGCGGCCTCCAGCGCAAACTGGCGCATCTTGCCGCCATGGTGCAGCGATTCCAGGAAAAGCAGATAGCCTTCGATCTCCGGGTCGTCCAGCGTGGCGGCGCAGATTTCCCCGATGCTGAGGTCGCATTCGCTGCCGACCGAAACCAGTCCGGCGAAACCGACGCCGCGGGCCTTGCCGCGCGATACCAATGCTCCGATCATGCTGCCGCTATGGGACGCGACGAATACGCGGCCGCGGGGCAAATCGGGTTCGGCGAACGCGGCATTGGCGGTCAGCACCAGACCCTTGGAAGGGTTGACGACGCCAAGGCTGCTGGGCCCCAGCACGCGGATGCCCGTGCGCTCGCTCAGCTGGCGCAGCGCCTGTTCGCGGGCGACGCCATCCGGCCCGGATTCAGAGAAGCCGCTGGCCAGAATGGTGACGACCTTCACGCCCGCCTGCGCGCATTCCTCCACGGCGGAAAGGACGCTGTCAGTCGGGGTGAGGACAAAGGCAAGGTCGGGCGCTTCGGGCAGGGCGCCGATGCTGGGCCATGCCCGCTCGCCCTGCACGGCTTCGCGTTTGGGGTTGATGGGATAGATCGTGCCTTGGAAGCCCGCACGCCGCAGGAACTGCAAGGGGCGGCCGGCGGTCTTGCCGGCATCGTCGGAAGCGCCTATGAGGGCGATGCTGCGCGGGCTGAGCAGCGCTTGGGCCAGCGCCGGACCTGTCGTCTGATGGGTTTTCGTCATCTGCGTATCGATAGTGGAAGGCCTGCCGTCAACGGCGATTCCGAATGGCATGTGCACCGGGCATCCGGCGCGGCCGCGAATGCACGCAGGCGCGCCCGCCGGCACGGCCAAACGGTCCCCCGTCGCGCCATTTACGACTGGGCTTGCCTGGGCAGGCGCTGCGAGAACGATCTGCCGAACACGCCTTCGGCGATCCTGTTCTTGAGCATTTCGATCGAGCCGCCGGCGATCATCCAGCCGCGAATGCGGCGCACGCAGTATTCGACCAGCGACTCCTTGCTATAGCCCATGCCGCCCATCACCTGCAGGGCTTCGTTGGCGACCTCCCAGCCGGCCAGGTTGCATGCCAGCTTGGCCAAGGCCGTGCTGTGCGCCGAAGGCAGTCCTTTTTCCCCTTCCAAGGCCGCGCGGTAAAGCAGTAATTGCGCTGATTCGAGTTTGAGCGCCATGTCGGCGAACTTCCACTGGATGCCTTGGAATTCGCACAACTCGCGTCCGAACTGTTTGCGGGTGAGCGCGTGTTCGCGAGCAGCATTGAAGCAGTAGCGGCCCAAGGCAAGCGAGCGGGATGCATTGCCCAGGCGCTCGACATTGAAGCCCGAGATCTGTTTCTTGAATCCCCCTGCCCCCAGGAGCACGTTCTCGACCGGTATGCGGCAGTCATCGAAATAGAGCTGGCACCAGTGTTCGTCGCTCATGAAGGACGATCGCTCGCCGATATGGAAACCGGGCGTCCCGCGTTCGACCAGCACCGAGCCGATGCCGGCCACGCCTTCGCCAAAGCGTAAGTAAATGAGGAAAAGGTTCGCCTCGGGGCTATTTGTGGAAAAAACCTTGCTGCCGTTGATGATGCACTGGTCGCCCTCGATTCGGGCCGTGGTCTTGAGCTCCGTGACGGCCGAGCCCGCTTCGGGCTCGCTCATGCCCAGGGCGATCAGCGACTGGCCGGACAGAAGATCGGGCAGATAGCGTTGCTTCTGCTCCGGCGTCGCATATTCCACGAAGGTGCGGATGGGACCGAAGTTGCCCGCTTGCACGATATCGGCGCTTTTCGGGCAAACGAGCGCCACTTCCTGGATGGCCAGCACGGCATGCATGAGCGTGCCGCCCTGGCCGCCGTCTTCTTCAGGAAAGGCGATGCCGAGCAGGCCTTGTTGCGCCAGCATTTGCGCGACATCCCACGGGTACTCCGAAGAATGCGCCCGTTTCAATGCGCCCTCGGCCAGTTTGTCTTGGGCGAAGCGGCGCACAGAGTCGGCAAAGGCTTGATGCTCTTCGCTCAGCTCGAAATCCATGGCATGTTTCCTGGGAAAAGGTTGAGACGGTCACCAGGGTGGATTGTGCGCATTGCAGGGGTAGCCGAAAACTTCGGATAGGGTTTTCAGGCATGATATATACTCATATCTGCGAGCTGTGAGGCCTTCCGCCGCCTGCACAGAAACGCCGTTGCCGACGAATCTGCCACAAACTCACATGGCGCGACGTATTCCTCCGTTGAACGCCTTGCGCGTATTCGAAGCCGTGGCCAGGACGCAAAACCTGACGGCTGCGGCCGCCGACTTGCACGTCACACAGTCGGCCGTCAGCCGCCAGATCAGCGCCCTGGAGACGTACCTGGGGGTGGACCTGTTCAAGCGCGAAAGGCATGGCGTGTCCCTGACCCGCGTGGGAAAGGATTACGCCGAGCGAATTGTTCCCGCGTTCGTGGAGATCGCCGAAGCGACCGAACAACTGATCAAGGGGACGAGCCAGGGCGCGCTGCGCGTGCGCACCTACACGACGTTTGCCGCCAAGTGGCTGATCCCGCGCCTGCCCAAGTTTCGCAAGCGTTATCCGAACATCGAGGTCCGGATGAGTGCCGCCGTTCCCGACGTGGATTTCGACCGGGATCCGGTCGACCTCGCGATCCAGTTTGGTGACGGCAAATGGCCCCGCACGCAGGTGGACCTGCTGTTTTACGACGAGATCGAACCGGTTTGTTCGCCGGGGTACCTCGAAGAGCACCTATCCAAGGGCTTGCCCCTGGAGGGGCTGCTCAACGACCGTTTGCTCGTCTCGCATTACCGGCGCACGGACTGGGACGACTGGCTGGCGGCGACGGGTTTGTCGCACCATGCCGTCCGGGCCCAGCGCATGAGCTTCACGAGTTCGGTGCTTACGTGGCAGGCGGCGATCAACGGCCTGGGCATAGCGATAGGCCAGAACGCGCTGCTGGCCGAAGAATTTCGTTCGGGTGAACTGATCCGGCCATTCGCCCGGCCGGTGCGCCGTGACAAAGCCTATTACCTGATCCGGCCGGCGAGCCAGCGCGAGTCGCGCAAAATCGTCCTGTTCCGGGATTGGCTGCTCGACGAGGTCAGGGAAGCGGGGCTGCAGCCGGCATGATCCGGGGGCGCCTGCATGGCAGGCGCCCGCGCGGGCCCTAGGCGGCCCGCAGCAGCCGCGCCGCATCGGGCGCGAAATACGTCAGGATGCCGTCGGCGCCGGCGCGCTTGAAGGCGACCAGCGATTCCATCAT
>Ga0065720_1019826_pt1 | contig 19679 bp, 25 predicted proteins | sample Thericmetagenome_FD_59107 | JGI IMG/M metagenome (GOLD analysis project Ga0065720, IMG submission 59107) | Thermophilic microbial communities from the Joint Bioenergy Institute, California, USA of rice/straw/compost enrichment - eDNA_2 v2... | ecosystem: Engineered > Solid waste > Grass >...
AAAAAAAAAAAAAAAACTGATATTGTTTTCTATTAGTAGCTTTCTTTTATCAGCAGCTTTCTCCCTCTCTCACTAGTTATGCTTTTTAGCTTGCATTTAAAAAAGTATCATCAAGTCTTCTTTTGCTGTTTATACTTGAAGTCATTAAATAAAGTTAAAAATGATTCGAATCTTCAACATAAAGAACATAAATTCGATAAAGTCATGTGCTTTGACAGATAAAGCAGCTTTCCAATTCTCTGTATTCACCAATGAGACCCTGAAAAAGGAATTTGAAGAAAAGCTTAAGGAGAAATATATGGGCAAACATTCTGAGAAGGAAAGTGAATTAAATGACAAGGATTCTCTATTTGGACAGATGAGAGAGGCATATGAGCAGGTTATCGAGGAGCTCGATGAAGAAGGTAATAATAATTTATAAAAAGAAGTAACGAACTAGAGAGTATATTGAAGTCTTATCAAAAACAAGTTTTTTCTGTTGCTACAGATTACAAAGTACAACAGCAAAAACTTGAAGAAGCCAAATTCTTAGCTGCAGCAGACAAACATTTCAAAGGCATTCCTAAAGATGAATTTCTTAAGAGATCAAAAAATCTTGTTGATTCAATCCGACTTCAACAATCTTGGAAGCCTGTAAGCAATACAAGCATCTCAGAAGATTATCTCGATTATGATAAATACAGGCATAATTTTGCCAAACTAAAGGATTTTGAAAAAAATGAGCAAACAGCAACTGAAGAATTCTCCTTAGGGAAAAATATTGTTAATTTTATTAGAAAATTGGATAGCACTGTTGGAAACAAGAAAGTTATGGATGATAATATAGCAGTGCTTAGAGAGGAAGCAGAAAGCAGAGGCTATGACCCCAAAAAAATTGAAGAAATTGTTCAAAATGCTTACAACTTAATGGGTGGTGAACAAATAATTAAAGAAGACACAGATGAGAAAGCTGAAATTAATCTTGGTGACTTTGATGAAAGAAAGAACAAAGACTATGTTGTATATGGAAGAGTTTCCCCTTATGCTAAAGAGGAAATTTTTAGGCTCTACAAGGAAGGATGGAGTATTAGAGATCTTAGCTTGAGATTTGGTTTGCTTCCTGAAAGACTGAAATTCATCATCTGGGCAAAGCAATATTTCTATGACGAAATTATGCCAAACGTTAGTGCTACTACAGTTAGATTGGCTCTTGAAAGAGAAATGCTCTATAGTTATTACTTCCCATGGGTTGATTATGGCTTAGACCTTGAAGATCTTGCTCAGAGAGAAAATGGATTATTGTTTACACGCTTCAGATGGAGTGAGATTGATGCAAATCCTCCAAAGGAAGTAACCGAAAAGATGGAGGAAGTTTTAGCAAATAAGAGCAAAAGAAAATGGGATATTGTAACTGAAGATTTTGTTGGAAAAGGAAGCAAGGGCTACTACATTAAAAGCTGGATTGTGAACAAAGGACACGGATCAGAGAGAGTAAACAAAAAGTTCAAGGCAGTAGTTCAACATTCAGAGAAGCATCCTCAATTCCTACCTGATAAAGTTAGACAGAAATTGAAGGCAGGGCCCCGTGTGGCTTCACGAGGATATGGAATCAAGTAGATTTATTGAATATTTCTTTTTGTATGAAGATAAAGTCTCTTGTGAATAAAATATAAGCTTATTCGAAAGAACCTAAAATCATATAAGTTACTCAAAGAATTTATAGTCTTGGAAGATAACTAGCAACCCAGGATTCTTGCTTAAAAAGCTGATTAAATCGTCCTTTTTAATAACATATATCAACCCATCAGTCAGGCTCATAACTGTAGTGGAAAGAGGCTCATTATTTAACATTGCATTTACTTCTCCGATAAAAGCACCGTTTTCAAAGTTTTCATGTTCTGCTTCTTTGCATCCTATGAACTTGAAACTTCCTTTCACAATAAGAAAGGCAAAGGTGGCTTCTTCTCCTGCCTTCCAAAGGATTTGTTTTTCTTGAACCTATGTGTTAATGAATGTTTTCATCGTAATACTTCCTGTTGGGTTAGGATCATTTCAAGCTGTGTCTTTTGAGCTAATGTCAAATCAGCTAAATGACTGTTTCTATCGATTTAAATTGAATTATGAATGTTCATACTTGGAGATCGTTGCATTAGCCTTTGACTTTCTTGACTCAGTAAGATTAAATAGTTTTTTTAGTGCTGGAGATTCAATGCCTTTTCCATCACCCAGGATAAAACTCAAATCATGTTTCTCCACTACAAACAATGTAACATCAGTTATAGCCATTACTCTACAAATTATTCTCAACATAAAATTATCAATTACGTTGCTCCTCTCTTTTGACCGACAAGAGCCACTTCACCAAAATAATCTCCTGCAACGGCGAATCTTTCAAATCTTTAATCAATTAATCCAGAGTTAGAAATTTGATACTCTTTTTTCTCAGAATATATCTTGCAGATACCCTTTTCAATGATATAAAACTTTGTCCCATTAGTTCCTTCCTTAATAATCTATAAAATTATGGCTAGTGTAATATAAATTCTACAATTTGACCGGCTAAATAGTGCTCTTCGGTGGATGTTTGAATCAAATCTCTTGCACTTTTTAAAGAGATATTTTCAAAAACATCAATTTGAGACAATAAATCAATTTTCTTATAAATTGGCAAAGATTTGGGTGGAGTGACAGGAATTGCTATTGTGTTTTCAAATCCTATTTTGGCTACTTTTAAACCTGAGTCTGGAGGAACATCTTTTTTTGCTACATGAACAAGAAGAATTTTCTCCTTCACCTGATCGAATAAAGTCATAGACTAAAAAAAAGTACGTTGTTTGGTAACTTAGCAAGAACAGAAACTGGAGTATGAATAGGTGGTACACCAGCTTCATGAATAATTAAGCTATAGTTCCATTTGATATTAGCCAACATCTCATATCTTCTTTGGCTCATCAATCCTTGTTGCTTGAGTTCGAACATTCTAGTAATAATTATGTAAGAAGACATGGTTCATACTTTTCAGGACAATAGTAAGTATCTCCTGAAAAATAGATGCTCTTATCATTGTAATAAACTTCAAATCCAATACAAGGAATGGTATGCAGGGAATAGAAAAATCTGAATTGTGCTCCATGGATGATCATGGGAGCCCCAATAATAACTGGCCTAAAGATGAAGAGTTTTCTTAGCAAATCTGGCTCCATGCCAGTCAAAGCCGAATACTTTCGAGTAAAGGAATTCATGATGGTCTTTGTTGTTATGAGCTAGTTATTTAGTGTCATGAATAATCGTGAAATACCTCCACCTTTTGGCTCTCCAGAATTTTCTGAAAAGCTCCTGCATCATGGTCAGCGTGGCAATGAGAAATAATGATGGATTCAATAATAGAAGAAGGAATAGCATGTTGTTTTAACATATAATGTGCGAATGGAGGAGGATCAAGCATTATACCTCTTCCATTGATCCAGATGATATATCCAGAAGTAGAACCCTTGGGATCAAAACCGTGAGATGCACCTAAAACGGTAACACCAAAGAGAGGTGGCTCAAATGGTTTGATCTTTTTGTCTTTATTTGATAATAAACTCTGAAATTGGGTTGTCATATTGATTCCAGAAATGTATTCCTGTAACTCAGGACTTATTCCAAGTTCTACTTCATCCTTTATTCTAGCTATTTCAAGGCCATCTTCTATGATGACAAAATGTTCTGCTTCCTTCCGAACAGCCACATCATTTTCTAGATATGCAACACCTATATGGATTGAATACCATTAATGAAATTGTAAATACCTGAATCATCAAAAATGGTGAATCTAATGAGATGATCGATAGTGATCAGCTCTGAAGGATTTAATGGGTTTTTTGCAAAGTAAGATCTTTCTTTTGGGAAATTAGGAATCGCAGACTTGTCATAAGTGTGATAGAACTCTTCTTCCAAATCCTGAAAAAAATTATGATTATGAACATTAAAATGTACAGGAAATTCTTTAGGCCCAATCAATGTCTCTTGAAAAACTATACGTATTGCTTCTTCTGCTTCCTTAGTACAGATTAGATTGATTTGCTTCTTTTTTAAGAAAAAGTTGTAATAGGCAGGAAACTCAAATTCAGCTACATTTATCCCATATTTTTTCTCAAATCTCTTTGAAGGCAAGATAAAGTGGGTTGGAACTTCAAAACCATTGATCATGTGATCTTTGACTGTTTCAGGAGGAATTCCGAATTGAATAGGTCCAGCATGAGTATTCACAAAAGCTCCACCACGCTTAAGTGGAATGACTCGCTCTTTATTTAGCTTCTCCATCAAATCTTTATAAGCTGACTGATTCCATGACTCTTGTCTAAGATTCTCTAGTTCTTCGCTTGATGAAACTGAACAACTCATTAATAAATAAGATTAATATCTTGAAATAGTTTTTTGTTGTTTCTTTAATTAAGAGATTTTTATATCAGCATTCAAACCAAAATGAATATCTTCTTATGAGAATTACTTTACTTCTTAGAAGGAGACTATCTTGTTAATGGAAAAGAAGATTATGAACTAACTAATGGGTGCTTTTGTTGTGTTTCTTTGATTATATGGATATATGATTTTAAATAATTAAAATTTCATAATCAAAAAGACTGCAAATTGCGTGAAGTTTAGAGCTGAATGAGCTCAATTGATACTCAAACTAATTCAACAACTCAAGTCAATAAACAAATGTCTAAAAAGGTCAGCCAAGATGAGAATTCATCAAAAAAGGAGATTATAGAATTTGATTGGAAGAATAAATGGCTTAAAGGTAACTAATACCTAAGTTTTGGTCATATTAATCATTATTATAGGAGATGAATATGCCTATATCTTGAACAACATAGACCTTTATTGTTCAGCTTTCAACATGCCAAAACTTCCCCATAAAACTCATCCTCCTTCCATTTATACAGAACCAGAGAGTAATTTAAGAAGAAAAATGGTTTAAATGAATAGATGGTATGATATACTTTGTTGAAGGTAATTCAGTTGGTTCAGATTTTGGATTTCCTCGTGTTGATATGAAAAAGAGATATAGATGGCAAGCCATTATTTTCTTTGTTTTTATTTATTAGGAAAAAAATGAACTTTACAACAGATCTTCCAAAGAAGAGACCATATGTGACCTACATAGTTGCCTCAGCAGTGAAATGCGAGAAATTTTTTCCTGATTCAAAAAATGAAGGCCCATCCTTTAGAATGCATGCTGTAATATTAAATAAAGATGGAATGCAGACTCAAAAATACAAGAGTAAGATTTCTCACCATAGCTCAAATGATGACCATCAATCGTCTTTATCAACTAAATATCCATCCACTGCAGACTGTGGTGAGATAGAAAAAGGAGAGACAGGTCAGGAAGAAGGGTTGGATTCAAAAAGAACCTCCCCGAAAAAAGATGATAAAAGTTATATTCTCTGCCATATTCGAAAGATCGATCATAATTATAAAGCATTGAAGTCATCTGGCAAAAGAAGAGGTTCTTATGAGGAAGAAGATGAGGATGAGGAAGAAGATCCTGAATCTGAAGAGTCTCCAGTCTCGAAGAGGATAGTTTTCGAGCAAAACTTGAACTCCCAGTCGAAGATGGAGGAAGAAGTCAAAAATTTCAAAGAAAATTCTCTCACAAATACATTAAGACATGAGCCTAGTCTAAATCCTTCTAAATTTGAGCACAATCGAAGTGAGTCCATACAAAGTCATTCCTCTGCCTTCCATACAATTAATCCAATGAATAATATCTCATTTACATTCCGAGAGAAAAAATTAGAGTCCAACACGATCAAATCTGAAATCAAATCTGAAGGATTAAATAAGAAAAGTGAGACTGATTCATTTGTGATTAAGGATACAAAAAGTAGTCAAATTAAAGACAAATCAGAAAGTTCGAACTCAAAGCATAAAGAGGAAGGAAAGAATAAAGACATATCTTTGTTGAAGGACATTTACAAAGAAAATACTGAAAATTATGACTACTTTAAACTATTCAATGTTCTAGTCAATTTCAAAGAAAACTAACATTGTCTTGTCTCACTAAATGTCATGATTTCTATAATACCATCCTTTTTGAATTTTTATTTATTTTATGGGAATTCTTGATAATAATCCTTCTGTGTGTGTATGTGTGTGTTATGCTTGATAAATATTGAAAATAGAAAAGAAAGATTTCTTATCTTTGATAATTGATATAGCTTATAATTATTAGCTATTTTGCCTAAAATAAATCCTGTTATGGAAAGTACTGCACAAAAGAGCTTTATTGAATATTCACCTGAGTCACATTTTCCCATTCAAAATATACCCTTTGGAGTCTTTTATCCCAAGCTTGATCACACTCAAAGACCCAGGTGTGGTACAAGAATTGGTGATTTTGTAGTTGATCTGGATTATTTTGAACAAAAGGGCTTCTTTGATGGTCCTTTGTTCTCAGAGCTTCGCAAGAGTGGAAAAGAGTGCGTTTTTGGCCAAAAGACCCTCAATAGATTTATGAAATTAGGAAAGAAATACTGGGTTGAGGCCAGAACTACAATTCAAAAACTATTATCATCTGACTCTTCATTAAAGAACGATATGGAAACAAGAAACTTCGCCTTTTATCATTACAAGGACGTAGTTATGTGTGTGCCCGCTCAAATAGGAGATTATACTGATTTCTATTCCTCCAAAAATCATGCCTATAATGTTGGATGCATCTTAAGAGGAAAGGATAATGCTCTTCAACCCAATTGGGTTCATGTTCCTATCGGATATCATGGAAGAGCCTCCTCTGTCGTTGTGAGTGGCTATGAGATGCCTAGACCTAGAGGCCAAATTAAATTACCAGACAAAGAAAATCCTATATTCTCTGAGACAAAGAAATTAGACTTTGAGCTCGAGATGGGAGCATTTATTGGTGGTGAACTTAACACATTGGGACATCCTATTAAATGTTGTGATGCAGAGGACTACATCTTCGGATATGTTATTCTAAATGATTGGAGTGCAAGAGATATTCAAGCATGGGAGTATGTTCCTTTAGGACCTTTTAATGCCAAGAATTTTGCTACTGTTATTTCTCCTTGGATCGTCACAATTCAAGCATTAGAAGAATTTAGAGTTCCTCTTGGAAAACAAGACCCAGCTCCTCTCCAATATCTTTATGATCCAAACTTGTCCTCTTTTGATATTAACCTGGAAGTGAGCATTGCAACCGAAAAAACTGAAAAACCAGAAGTTATTTGCACCAGTAATTTTAAGCACCTTTACTGGAGTGTTGCTCAGCAGCTAACTCATCATGCTGTGACTGGCTGTAATATGAATGCTGGTGATCTATTGGGAACAGGTATTATTTAATCAAAGCACATAGTCAATTCAAATAGGTACTATCTCTGGAACAGAAAAGCATGAATTTGGTTCTCTATTGGAACTGACTTGGAATGGTAAGGAACCATTAACTCTGAGCTCTGGAGAGAAGAGAGCTTTCGTTGAAGACAAGGATGAAATTTATATGACTGGATATTGCAAGAGTAAGAATGGGTAATTACTTATCTTTAAAATATTCATCAATTTTAGTTACACTATTGGATTTGGAGAGTGCAAAACCAAAGTTCTGCCCGCATTACCACTTGAAGCATTTTATTAGAACTACATAAGGATATACATTAATTTTATCTAATATGATATAAGTATGAAAGTCACCAAAGCTATTTAATAGTCATTGAAATAATTGAAATCTTCTCGATATCCAACTGGAGTACCGAGAATTCTTTCAATCGATTTGAGTTGGCTTCTCACTTCTTGATTTCCAATTAAAGTTCTCGACCCTTTGCATTGAGCGAGCTGGCGATATGAAATAATTCTGTATGTGCTTGGCTTGAAATATTTGTCCATTCTGAAACCTTTATTGCTATGCCCAAGCACTCTTTTAGTGTCCAAAGAATTCTCTGAATCCTCAATTTGCAAGCTTATATTTACATTCCTGATATCCATCACTCTCCGAGTATTTTCAACTTTTCTCTTTGAAGTAATTGTATCTAATAGTAGTTCATCATCTGAATTATTTCGATCTTGAGAATAGTTGAGGATTTTTTCAAGTTTAATGGAAGGGATTTTTTTCTTGGATGCGCTTTCCTCTTTAGAAAGAAGGCTGTCATTTAGTTGTTTGTTATTCTCAAATCCTAACTTGTTATTCCTATGAGAAGTAGAAATATCTAACGAGTTCTCATTGGAATATCCATAGCTCATCTCCTTTCCCAGTGGTGGCAATCTTTTAGGAATTTTAGTTATAAAGCTAGGAAACTCGTAAGAATTGACAGGGGAAGGCTCCCTTCTTCCTCGAAGTTGATTCCCAGATTTACTAAGCCTAATGCTTTCAGAGAATCTCTTGAAATTATTTTTTTGAATTATAGGTAAATTTGCTTCGTCTTCTAGGTTTTTGACATGTAAAGGAACTATAGCCAGTGGTTTTGAAAAGGTTGGTAAATTTCTTTTATTTATGCTTCTATTTGTGAGAAGATCATCAGAAATAACCTTTCTAGACAGCTCCAAGGTCATTGAATTCAATTTGTCAATGGATTTGTTTCCACTCTCTAGTTGTAGAGAATTATTGTGGGACTCTGACTTAGGATATCTATGTTTTCGAAATGTACTCCGATAAGCAAACATTATTTTTGGAGGTGTTGGGAAAGAGATTTTGTTTGATGGTGGACAGAAGGCATTTCCTTCAAATTCGATTGACTTGAAATGATTTATTTGGGGAGATCTTAAGTCCGGCTTTTTTTCTAACATATTTATTGCATTTAATAGTAAAAGTAAGCAGAGAGAAAATACAACATCAAGACAGATTCTTATCATTAGAAAAGTTGATTTTAATACACTGGCTTATTTAATCGTCTTGTAGTTAATATTAAGCTTTCCAGGAATTGTTTTCCATTTTTGTTCACTTTCTTTCTAACATGCATATAAGTTTTATTTTTGAAATTACATGAAGAAAAAGGAAGTAATCTTACTTAGTGCTCCAAATGAGCCAACTCATGAAAAGTTGAAAAAAGCTAAGAGCAAATCACCAGCCTTATTAGCGACCAAAACTAGACAGACATATCTACAGAATTTAGAAAAGAAACTTGATGAAATAATGACAGCGTCTGCAGATCAAAAAAAACTTGATAAAAGAGGGACTTTAAGTAGTGGCATTCCACAAAATATGGGATTAAATAAACATGCTGGAGCTTCTCAGTCTCAAGTAGGATTTGGAACTTTGGTAAGAAAGGCATTATTCTCCTTACATCTAGAATTCTAAGGTACGAAAAACACGTATGTGCAAAATGTATATGGCATTAAAGATGTGCAGAAATGGAGACAATTGTCCTTTTGCTCATCATACAAAAGAGCTTGATGTTGAGTATAAACCAAAAGAATGGGTCAAAATATTCAGCCAAAACAGTCAAAAAAACCTCCGATTTGTTGAGGGTATGACGAGCCAGAGTGATTTCAGGAAGACCTTTGAATTTTCTAAATTTAGAACAACCAATTCTTTCTTGCCTGCAGTCCGAGAGGAGGATTTAATAAATATTGACAAAGTTATAAACACAGTAATGAAAAGTTACATAGCATAAAAGTTTTAGAAAGGAAGAACACTCTTGATTGAGGCATGCGTAATGAACGATTTAGAAAGTAATTATATTCAATGTAAAGGATAAAATGTAAGATACAAGGGCTCTTGTGAAGAGTGGTGCAAGAGTATCTCAGAAAGATTGGCTAGGCAATGATAGCATATTCTATGCTATTAAGAACTCAAATCCTGCTATTTTAGAGGCACTACTCAAATACTCTCATGAAAAAATAAATCTTGACGAGAGATTTACAGTATATTAAACTTGCCTTCAAGTGAATCGTAGATTGCAAGATATACTTATCTTATTTTGGCTTCCAAAATGTCAAATTTAAAAATGTTAGAAGTACTTCTCAGATATGGAGCAAACCCTAATATTGTTGATAAAGTAATTAATATTCATGAATTTTTCTCATTCCTCAGCAAAATAAATCTGCTTTATTTTATTGTACTGAAAACAACTTTATTAAAGGAGTAGAGTTATTGCTGGCACATGGAGCGGATTTCCATAAAATAGATATCGTATTCAAGGTTAATGTCAGCTCACTCCCTAGTTTGGAAAGACTATCCTGGACTATGCATATGACAAGAAATATATTGATATACTCGATCTTTTGATTAGAACGGGGGCTTCAACAAATGATCCGACTAAAAGTATTAGTATTCAGAAATTCTATTAAAGTGGAATAGATAAATCTTTAATTCTGGTCTGCGCTCAATATAATTTGAAAGAGTCTTTGGATGATCTAATAAAGAGAGGTATGTCAACCAATGAAGTTGATGAGGCAGTAACATTAACCAGGAAGAATAACAGATGATAGGGAAATCATATCCTTCTTGTTGCATATGAGAATGGCCATTTGGGATTAGTGGAATACCTAATCAACAACTATGGCCTAGTCAATATTATAAACAATCAGAATAAACGAAGAGACAATCTACTTCTTAGAGCTATCAAAGATCAAAATGAATATTTGATTCATTTTCTCCTAAATAATCCAAATGTTGAACTTGATGCTAAGGATGATGTATATCAACCAACTTGGAATTTCATAGTTTTAGATAGGGAAAAACAGTCTAATGTATGCAGCTGAGTCAGGAGACTATAAAACTGTGGAAGCACTTTTGGCTAAAGGAGTTAATCCCAACCTGACAGATAAAGTAAATTAGTCAAACATAATTAGTTAAATCATTAGTATGGTCGGACTGCCCTAATCTTTGCTTGCAAGAATGATCACATTTTGGTAGTTGAAGTTCTTCTTAAAAGTGAGGTGAATGTTCTCTGGAAGGATTATGTAGTTCTTTTAGAGGTTGAACTCATTGAGTAGGTAGGGCGAAATGCAAAACACTATACCAAGAATAAAATAATTCTCTCACTAATAAGGCACTATATGATTGATAAAGGCCAACTATCCGACTCACTTATCAAAGGTACCTGGAACTCCTGTAAACTAAATTATTGTAGAATTGGAAGAAGAGAAATATAATATAAAGAAAATCTTGGAGTCTGGTTAAAAGCTTTTTCGATCATACAGGTAGCTAATACGTTTTTCTCACAGGTTTTTCAGATTTGTCTTGTATTAATATAAACGTCACTGGATGTTTTTATGACGTATATAATTTATCTTATTGAATTTATTGCCCTAAATCTCTTTAAATATAATTCTGATATTAAGAAGATTTGAAGAAAAATAAAAAAGCTATGCTTAACCTAGCTAAGACTGCCTATAAAAATTCAGTAAAGACAGGTTTTCTTAGGAAAAACTTCCATTCTTCTAAGGCTCTCCAGAATCCTGACACCTTTATGAATGGAACTAACTCCATTTACCTTGAGCAAATGTATGACAATTGGGTAAGAGACAGAAAGTCCGTTCATCCATCATGGGATGCATATTTCACAAATGTGACTCAGGGACTAGTTGGACAACAAGCTTTCCAAATGCCACCCGAGGTTGGAGTCTCAACTCAACCAATTACTAGAACTCAACCAATTGCTAGAACCGAAACTCCATCCCTAAGTGATGACATACAAAAACATATCACTTACTCCTTTAAGATTTACCTTCTTGTTCTTGCCTATGCTAGAAGAGGACACGAAATCGCTCAGTTGGATCCCTTACGTATGTTATAGTGTTGGTGTATTTAACTTTCGTAGAATTAAACCCTCATGAAGAGCAATCTGGTGCTGTCAGACTTCGTTATGACCATCAAGAATTAGATTATCGTAGTTATGGTTTTACTGAAGAGGACTTGAACAAAGAATTCTTCATTAACCCTGACCATTTAACAGTAAGTCTTGGAGACAAAAATTAACTAAATAACAGGGAATCCTCAAAAACAAACAAACCTGGAAGCTTGGTGAATTGATTGACACTTTGAAGAAAATCTATTGTGGAAAAATTGGATTTGAATACATGCACATTCAAAGCAGAGAAGAATGTAACTGGCTTCGTGAGAGGATTGAGGAACTTCCAAATCAACAATTATCAAAAGAGGAGAAAATTACCCTCTTCAACAGATTATGCAAAAACGAAAGCTTTACTAACTTCTTGAAGAACAAATTTTCAACATCAAAAAGATTTGGTATTGAAGGATGTGATGCTATGATTTCTGGTTTGGATGCTCTTGTGGATAGAGCAGTCGATCATAAAGTCGAGAGAGTTGTCTTTGGTATGCCTCATAGAGGAAGATTGAATACTCTGGCTGAAGTTATCGGAAAGAAATATGAAGAAATTCTCTGCGAATTCCAAGAGAATTTGAATATTGAAAGAGAAGGATGGGGAAACACTGGTGACGTCAAGTATCATTTGGGTACTACTACTGACAAAAAGTATCCCAATGGACACGTCATTAGACTTTCTATGTTGCCAAATCCTTCCCACTTGGAAGCTATTGACCCTCTCATCCAAGGAAAAACTCGTGCTTCTCAAGATTACTTAAAAGATTTCGAAAGAAATAAGTAATTTTTGAAGATTTTACAGCTAACCTACTAGAGTTATTGGTGTTGCCATTCATGGTGATGCTGCTTTTGCAGGACAAGGTGTAGTCTACGAGACTTTACAAATGTATGACCTCCCCGAATACAGAATCGGAGGTACTATTCACATCGTTGTTAACAATCAAATCGGATTTACCACTATCCAAAGAGATGGAAGAAGTGGTTTGTATTGTACGGATATTGCCAAAATGATTGAGGCTCCAATTTTCCATGTTAATGCTGATGAGCCTGAGGAGGTTGACAAAGTTTTCAGATTGGCTCTAGACTACAGAATGAAATTCAAGAAAGATGTTGTCATCGACTTGATAGGTTATAGGTAAGAATATTGAAAATCTTGTTTAAAGTTTAAAGACGTTATGGACATAATGAATTAGATCAACCTGCTTTCACTCAGCCTCTTATGTACAAGATTATTGCTAACAAAAAGCCTGTGTTCGATCTCTATGCTGAAAGACTTGTTCAAGAGGGTGTCTTAACTCAAGATCAAGTAAAGGAAACCATCAGAAAATACACTAAGAACCTTGAAGAAGCTTTTGAAAGATCCAGAACCCAAAAATTCGAGCAAGAGTCCTGGATCATGAAGCCTGCCCAAGATATTCTTGAGCCTACTAAACATGGACGCCCTCGTGACACAGGAGTGAATATTCCCCTTCTCAAAGAAATCTCTAGAAAGATCCATACCTTGCCTTCTGACCTTAATGTCCATCCTCAAGTTAGAAAAGTTTATGAAGCAAGATACCACTCAGTCGAAAATGGAGAGGGTGTTGACTGGGCCACTGGTGAAGCTCTTGCATTTGCCAGCTTAATACATGACGGATACTCAGTAAGACTTTCAGGAGAGGATGTTGAAAGAGGTACTTTCTCACATAGACATGCAGTCATCTTCGATCAAGTCCAAGATAGAAAGTACATTCCCATTAGGTCCCTATTGCCAGAAGAAGAACATCACAAATGTGTCTTCAGTAACTCTCATTTGTCAGAATTTGGTGTTCTTGGATTTGAGTACGGATACGCTATTTCCAACCCTAACTGTCTTACCATCTGGGAAGCTCAATTTGGTGACTTTGCTAATGAAGCCCAAGTAATTATTGATAACTTCATTGCTTCTGGAGAGAGTAAATGGGGTGTTCAATGTGGTTTGACACTCTTACTTCCTCATGGATATGATGGACAAGGTCCAGAGCATTCTTCTGCTAGATTGGAGAGATTCTTAGAATTATCAGATGATAATCCTTTCAATATCCTCTCCAATCCAGAATACAAGGCAGACAAAGATAGACCTTTCAGGGAATCTAACATTCAAGTTTGTGTTCCCACAACTGCTTCCAATTATTTCCATTTGCTGAGAAGACAACTCAGAAGAAAGTTTAGAAAGCCATTAATTATCATGTCTCCTAAGAAATTATTGAGACACAAAGGAGTAACTTATAAATATGACCGTGTTAATCTATTTAGTCTACTTCAAATATCAATGACTTCCAAGAAAGCTACAGATTTAGAAGAGTCTTATTAGAAGCTTATCCTCAAGAAATCGAACAACCAAGCAAGATCAAGAAGGTCGTTTTCTGTAGTGGCCAAGTCTACTTTGATCTCTTGGATGCTAGAAGAAAGAAGGGCGTTAAAGTAAAGATAAAAATACATTTTGTAACGATGAATAGGACGTTGCTCTTGTGAGACTAGAGCAGATTGCTCCTTTCCCTTATGATAGAATTAGAGAAATTTTACAGCAATATCCCAATGCTAGATTCTCCTGGTGTCAAGAAGAACATTATAACATGGGAGCATGGGCATTTATCTCACCCAGATTCAATAAGGTAGCTCTTAGTATCTCATTAGATTAATTCATTATAGATCTTGGATGAAGCCAATAGACCACACATTAATTACTATGGAAGAAGGCCATCTCCTTCATCAGCTGTAGGACTCTACAAGTTGCATTACAAAGAACTAGAACAATTTTTGAATGAAGTCTATGAATAACTATAATCTATCTATATCCTGATAATTATGTTTGATAAAAAAATTTTCTTCCCAAAATACTAAGTTATCGTTGAACTGATTAGGCAGAGAAGACCAACTTAAATATTTTTACCTTTTTATGGTAAGTAGAAGAGGAAATAATCAAAATCCTTTCAACCCAAATTCGGATAATTCTGCTTCCGACAGCACAGTAGGAAGATTAAGAAGATTTGTTTTTGATTGGCTGCTTCGGACATATATTCAAATCGATTTAAAGAATAACTTTATATTCTTAAATAAAAGAAATATGTCCAACTTACTATCAAGATTTTAACCATAGATGATAAGCAAAAACGAAACTAACGATCACTCAGAAAATTCTAATGAGAAAACTAACACACTCGCTCAATCAGAACATCCTGAAAAGGACAAAGATATTAGTAAAACAGACATTAATAATCAACACAATGAGGAAGAGACTAAAAGAGGGGATATTCAACCTTCGAAGCTTGATTCTGTAAAAATTGCGGTAATAGGAAATGTAGATTCTGGAAAATCAACATTAGTTGGAGTGCTAACAAAAGGAATGCCAGATGATGGAAGAGGAAGTGCCAGATTGAGGGTGTTTAACTACCCACACGAAGCCACTAATGGAAGAACTTCTTCTATAGGTCATGAAATTATGGGATTCGATGAAAATGGCAAACAGATGTTTGCAGATAGATTTGTACAGAATAAGAATAAATATTGGGCAGAAGTTGTAAAAAAGAGTAAAAAAGTAATAACCCTTCTCGATTTATGTGGACATGAGAAATATCTGAAGACTACTATGTTTGGCCTTGTAGGAATGGTGCCAGACTATTCCATGATCATAGTAGGTTCAAATATGGGTATTTCTAGAATGACCAAAGAGCATTTGGGTATCACCTTAGCTTTAAAGATTCCTTTCTTTGTCGTGCTAACCAAGATTGATATGTGTCCTGAAAATGTTTACAAAGAAACCATGGAGACACTGATGAATATTCTAAAAAGTGGAGGAGTCAATAGAAAACCAATTATCATCAAGAGTGATGAAGATATTACTACTTGCGCATCAGGTCTAAATACTGACAGAATATGTCCAATCTTTTGTGTCTCAAGCGTAACCGGAGAAGGGATCGACAAACTAACAAAGTTCATTTCCCTTTTGTCAAATCGAAATAATATCAATAAGCTTATTAAAGGAGTAGACGAGCCTGTTCAATATGATATTAATGAGAACTTTATGGTTTCAGGTGTTGGAGTAGTTGTTTCAGGTATTGTGAAGTCTGGAACAATAAAACCTAATATGTCGCTTCTGCTAGGACCTGATAAAGCAAATGCCTTTAAACCTGTCATCGTGAAGACAATTCACGTCAATCGTGTCAGCGCAGAAGAAGCATATGCGGGACAGTTTGCTTGTCTTGCGATTAGACCTGTCAATAAAAAAGATACATTGAATAGGGAAGATTTTAGAAAAGGTATGATTCTGATAGACCCGAGCTTAAAACCAGAACCTATTTGGGAGTTTGAAGCTGAAGTACTCATTCTTCATCACTCAACAACTATAGAGGAAGGATATCAATCTGTCCTCCACTGTGGTGTCATTAGACAGGCTGTTAGCATTGAAGAATTGCCTAAATCTATATTACGAACCGGAGATAAAGGGCTAGTCAGATTTAAATTTATGTATAATGCTGAATATATCAAGCCTGGACTGACAGTTTTGCTCAGAGAAGGAAGAACTAAAATATTGGGAGTTGTCACAAGGGTCTTTGATTCTCTGGAGAAAAAGAAATTAACTGAAGGAGAGAAGAAAGAGGATAAAAAGGAGGATAAAAAAGACGAAAAGAAAGATGAAAAGAAAGAGCCAAAGAAGGACGAAAAAATTATAAATAGTACCGTTAAGAAATAGAAACAAGCTTTTCATATTTTAAATATCTTGTTTTTCCTTATTGGTTTGCAGATACATGTTAGATATACTTAAACTAGTTCCTAATTAAACTGACAGAAGTATTTAAAAAAATGAATCAAAGAAAAAATTCGATTCCGCGACAGAGGACGAGAGTCTCTCAGTCTAACTCTGCTATTTTAAATAAAAGTGCTACTAATTCAAGATTCTCGCCCCTACGCTCAAGTATTGTTACTCGTGCCTCACAGCTAGGCTCAGAATCAGCAAATGATTCTATGACCAATATTGTTAAAGATACATCAAAGATCGAAAATGAGAATGAACTTTTGAAAGGCCCTCCATTTAATCCAAAGGACTATCTTGTTCCTGGATTGAGTGAAAAAGATATAATCTTGTTGAAGGAAGTCTTTGACTATTATGATACTGATAGAAATGGTCAATTAGCTCCTGGAGAAATTAGAGCTGCTCTAATCAATGGAGGGTTTCATGCCACTAAAGAAACTATCTATGACATTATGGCAGAATATGATGAAGATGAAAGGGGTGGCCTTATCTTTGAAGAGTTTTTGAAAATTATGGTAAGAGGCCCTCCTCATGTTTATGAGACGAAAGAGGATATTCAAAAAATTTTTAAATTATATGACAGGGATAAGAAAGGATACATTGATGTAGAGGACTTGAGAAGAGTAGCTCAAGATTTAAATGAGGATATTGACGAAGAAATACTCACAGAGATTGTGCATAAAGCTGACTCTAATATGGATGGCAAAATTAGTTTCAATGATTTTTATAATTTGGTTACCAAAAGGATTGTGACATAAGTATTTTTAGAAAATATGATTTTTCTGAGTTTTACAATTGTTAGTTTTTCAACATAGTATATATAAACTTTGATATATCTATATTAAGCAGAAGATTAATTTGAATTTTATAGCAGTTAATAAAATGTCTAATGTCTCAAGCATAAAGAAACAATTTGTTGAAGAACATTCAGATGATGAACCCAGAATCACAGATGATTCTTTTTTGAAGAGAGATCTAGAAAAACTTAAAGCCCTTTGGAGGAATGTGAAAGAAGTAATAATAAAGTTGATCTTTTAACTCGATTAGAATAAAGGACAAGACGATGTGAGTATGTCATATGAAGGCATGAATATCCCTGTTGACTATAAAGAGGAACCATCAGAAAATTATGGTCAACCCAAAACTGAAGGAAATGTATTTGATTATCGCGAAAAAATCAGAGAATATGAGAATGAAATAAGAAACCTGAGGGAAAAATTAACCTTCTCAGAGTCGAGACTAGCCAAATTACAAGATTACAATAATGTATTAAATGAGAAGTTAAGCAAGGCCGAGAATGAGCTAAAAGTATTTATTATTCATATTGATAATATTGTCTAGGAATGCTACTCAAAGTTGGCAAAGTAAGGAAATTCTAATGTATCTAAAATGAAAGACAAAATTACATAAATCAAGTCAAGGCTATAGAAATTGAAGACATACATACTAAAATGAGCACAATGTCCTTATCAAATCAAAATGTAAATATCTTACTGCTGCCAATAACATGACAGGAAATTGATAAATTAAGAGAGCGATATGAAGAACTGAAAGTGAGCATGATTGAGAAGCAATATAGAATTGATCAACTGGAGCAATTATTGAAAGATAAAGATGATGAAATCCAAGAGCTTCAAGAGAGACATCCAGAGTATTCAGAGAAACAATTTGAGAACCTTCTTAAAGAGAATAGAATACTTAGAGAAAAGATAAATGAAGTAATCCAGAAATTCTAGAGTGTAATACTTTAGACTGAAAAGGATTTAGACAATCTTTACCTATTGAGGAAGAGCGAATCTGCAATCTTGCTGGAAGTTGAGAGACAAAAGGCTGATATCCAACGTTTGATCCAATTGTTGCAATCTACGGAAGAGTTTCGAGAGTTTGCCGAGAACGCAAATTTATCCAATTTCCAGATTCGCTATCTCAAAGATGTTCCAAAAAGGAGGGATAGTTGCAAAAGTTTGAAAGCACATGTTGAAACAATGAAAGAGAAGAATGAGAATGAAAATCTATACTGGGTTCCTTTGGACGCATTTAGATTTGCTCATGATTTGAGACTAAAGTATAAAGGCCAATTCACAGAAGAAATCTTAGAAAGCTTATTGTTTGAGGTAAGCTCAATAGTGTTCGTTGGTTAATTTTGTTAGCTCAACAAAATTTGGAAATCCAAAGAGGAAAAAACGATTAAGACTCTGAAAGAGAAACATGCTCTTGAAGTTAAAGAACTAAAAAGGCAGCTTCGATCAAAGCTCAATGGATCAGAGATGGTCCAGAAAAAGGTAGTAGCAAGATTGAAAGATCAGTTGCAAAAGAATACTAAGGAACTTGATACTATAAAGAAACATAAGTACCAGAAAACCTATGAAAGTATATATTATTTAGGCGAACTTCAGAACTCGAAATGCTTGCTCATACTATAAAAAGTACAACACAAAAACACGATAAAATGAAATTACTGGAGAATGAGAAGAAGGCCCTAGAACAAAAGCTGCAAGAAGCTGAAAAATCTTTTGTGGATTCTTCAGAGTTAAAACTTCATTTTATTGAGGGGGCAATGTGGATGCGTATAATTCTAGTATATCTCTTAATTCTGGCTAGATGATACCATCCTTGTTGAAGTCGAGAGGTTAATTGGAAATTTGCAAAGTATTATAGTAGAGTATGAGAACAAGCTTAACGAATTCGAATCAGATGATGACAACTTCAAAATGAAACTAATGTCTAATAAGAAGAGTTGGATTTCGGTTTTTCAAGTTTATCTTTGTTTAATGTCTTAGACAAATATTGAGAGCATTGTCAATGCTTTTTATGAATCATATCAAAGCCTGAAAAGTAAAGTTGAAACTATAAAAAACTCCATCTTCAACACATGAAGGAATGATTAACATCACAATTCTGCCTTCAAAGGGAGTACTTTTGAAGTCAATAATCTTAGATTCGGAGACTTGTAAGAAAACAAAATTAGCTGTTTCTAAGATTTTTATGTTAGCGAAATAATTCAGCCTTGTATCTTTAATTAAATAAGTAAACACGTGAAACTTTGTAATTTTATAAATATCTAATCAAAAAGTTGCTCAATGAGTTCTGAAGAACCTAGATCTAGCTCTGTCAGAAGAAGGGAAGCTAGAGAACAAAGTGAA
>Ga0065720_1019827_pt1 | contig 19671 bp, 20 predicted proteins | sample Thericmetagenome_FD_59107 | JGI IMG/M metagenome (GOLD analysis project Ga0065720, IMG submission 59107) | Thermophilic microbial communities from the Joint Bioenergy Institute, California, USA of rice/straw/compost enrichment - eDNA_2 v2... | ecosystem: Engineered > Solid waste > Grass >...
AGGGGGGGGGATGCGGATGGATGCTTTTGGCCCCCGGGGGGAGAGGGGGTTAGTATATTGTGTGGTTTTATGAGAAGGGGCGGCTTGGGAAGAGAAGTTGAGACATACATGCATTTTTGGTCTCGGGAGCGTTTTGAGTCCTCTGAAGAGGAGGGCATAGCGACCGGGGGTGCTGACATCGTTGTCGTCAATGATGATGCCGATGGAGAAAAGGACGAGATCGGCCCCTTGGTACCAAAGCCCCCCTTCGTCACAATCCGCTTTCTCTCCTTCTCACCAGATCCCATCTCCATAATATAGCAATGACCTTACTCGTCCTCGAGCTGCGTGACATCTTCTGGCTATACCAGATAACCTCTACAGCTGCTGCTCTTGGAGCTGACTTTCCCTCCGTACGCGCTGATACTGATTCTTCTCTTGCACTTACTGGCCTAGATTATCCGGATCTCAGGGCGGCAACAAAACCTTTCACCTCAACAACAAGTTGCTCCAGCGCTGAAATATAGTCTTAGTACCAGAGGAAGAATTGCAGGGACTCTGCTTTGAACTTGATGTGTAAGAGGTAGGACATGAAGTCCTCTAAGGAGCATGGCTTTGGGAGGGAAAGTTAGTATAATGTCGAGAGAGCGAATTAGGTATGTCGGGAATTACTGAACCTGCGTAATTCTTGATGACGCGCTCGAAGGACAACTCGGGAGGGATGCACGGATGCTCTTGATTGTAGTCGGGGGTGAGGAGGCTGGGGGTTTAAAAGTCCACCCTTTTGGGAGTGTGAGTTGCGATCTCCCGCAAATGCTTCTCAAAGATGAGTTTTGGGGTTATTCTAATGATCATAGAAGCAAGTTAGCACAGAAATTGGAGAAGTGACATTGAGGGGACGGGTATGATAAAACGAGATGATAGTCACAAAGTGAAAAAGGTGGGCGACAGATATGACCAATTCAAGACCTATGGTCTCCTCTACCTGTACCAGCATGAGATGTTACAATTAAGCGAATTACTATTCCAAACAGACATCATAACTTGGGGGTTGTAAGATTATGGGCTACTATATCAGGCAACTGGTCCTTGAACCACATCTGTATCGGAATCTCTTCACCTACTCGCATGCCCAAAAACAGCTATGACATCTCCCCTCAATCGTGAGTCGATCAAGAGGCTACCGAGATCTCGTAACTATTATTTCTAGCGTAGGCAAGCGATCTAGTGACATCCGCATAGCCCGACGAGCTGATCATGTATGCCGCCACGACTCACAGCTTATTCAAAGGCGGGGGCGAGTTCTTCATCTCTTTATCCAACTCTATGGCTCTCTCCTTTTGTGTCGGGCGGTATGCGGGCTTGGGCCGATACTCTAGGCCAGAGGATGTAAGAGCAAGCAACGGCAAGTAGCGGGTTCTATGGTTGGCAATGTGTTTCAGATCTTGCCCCATCATATAGTTCGCAGATATGGGCATTGTATTCTAGGATTGGGATCTGACGCAGACAGCAGTAGTAGAATGTGGCAGGAGTTCATGTGAACCGGAGTAGACAAGAATAGAAGAAACGTAATCGGCTGCTAGATCTTAGCCGGAGGGAGTGACTAGCTTTTAGTGTTTCCATGAGGTAAAGGCTATTGATAGCTTGAGGGTAATCAGTCAGTGAGTCAACAAATAGATCTTCACAACCTAGCTGTTATCCCATCAACACTGTCATCGTCACCTCCGATATGATCCAATGCGAGACGATAGCTCCAGCTCGACCGGGGGGCTTGATATGAGGCTCTCCGCAACTGCAACCTCATCTGAACCTCCCAAGGATCCAAGCATTCTGAGAAGAAGCGAACCGCGGCCGTCCCCCTAAAATTTTGTGTTCATCACGCACATTTAGCCTGTGAATCACCGAGCCTCAGACAAGGCAGATCACAGACAGTTTGCGTACTCCATAAGTATGGCATTCCCGGATTGTTCACAATTGCATGATCAGACCGAAAACAATGTTTCCATGAAAGATGTCCAAGGCCTTGAAAACTACCTAAGCACACTATGACAGACTCAGATATCGATAAACCAAGCATCCCAAATATCTCAGATTCTCATCTTGACAGCCAAAGAAGCCTGAGATTTATTTGTGAACTAGTATGCTCCATTTCGGTGTCCCATCTCGCAAGCAGCTTTCATTGTAGCTCAAACTTCAGGTTTCCTGCCCCAAACAACCCGCCGAGGGATATAGGGATTCAGTCCAGGCTTGCGGAAGTGGGCACGCAAGTGGGCGATCATGGCTCTTGCCTCCTCTTCTTTCCAACCCATAATTGCCGTGTAGACATAGATGGTATAACCTGAAAAGACTTAGTGTTAGAGTCCCCATGAACACGACAGCTACATGAACATACCTTCAAGGTCCCCAAGGAGAGCCTCGTTCATCAGCAGGCCAACCTGTTTTTGTTGCGGGTCCGTAGGCCAGTCACCCAAGGGACACTTCAGATACTTTTCTTGGAGGTCGACAAATCCAGCTGCCTCCATAGCTGGCTTTTGGAGACAGTCATCAACTGTCCGGAAGGTTCGACCAATTTTCTCTCCCGCACTCGTGAAGAGCTGGATTAGCTGACCGATTGGGCTGTGGGGGGGGATTTCCTGGGTATCACTCTTCCATTCAAGAGCGACCTCATGGTGCTCAAGCCATCCACCGGGCTTAAGGCAGCGATATGCCTGACGATAGAACTTCTCCCAGTCGCGGATACAACCATTCAAGAACCGGACATAAACAAAGTCGAATGTATTATCAGGCCAGGTCCATTCTTGATTTGCGTCATCAAGCTCGAACGTTAGATTCGGGGGGGTCCATGTGGGCTGGATCGGTGTGATATCTGTCCCTGTAACTTCAACGTGGGGGTATTGATCCGCAAAATCCCTGAATAGCACAATGGATTAGCTTTGAACCTCCGATAGCTATCGCTGATGAAGCTCATCTTACATTGCCCAAATGCCTGTGCCGGTGCCAATGTCGACCACTCGCTTGATCTTATCTGTGTCTAAAGGGCTGTAAAATAATTTGTTGTCTTGGAGTAAGAGGACGATATAATGGCTGACGTTGAAATTAGCATGTTCTGTTCCAGATCCTACACAATATTACATATTTTCTGATCTTCTTAAGTGCTGCTTACCCAAGCTCCATACATTCCCTGTGTTTTTCATCATTTGGAATCCAAGACTCAGCATCGCCGTACTCGTGATGATAGGTTCGACCGAAGAGCTTTCGGTACTGTAGGATACTTTCACGGAGAGATGTGGTACTGCTGACTATGCTCTGGCTCCGCAGTGACTTGTCATCATCATCAGGGTTGTCGACTGGGAGCTGATGTTGGGGACATTGTTAGCATCCAGCCATAATTCAACCGTATCTGGTGCAGCGACCTCGGATAGCACGTATCGGAATTCCTACCGATTGCCAGTGGGAAGCTGGAAGAATACCAGCTCCCATCACCTTTGTGTCCTCTGTGGTATTTTGTGCGCCTGACATGTCGAAGGAAGCAGAATGGCTGGAAGTGCCTAAGGAGTAATAGAGTGGTGAAGGACTGTTAAGATCAACCCCAGTGCCGATTGAAAGAAAGAAGAAGCAAAGGCTAGCAAATGAAGGGGGATTTGGATCTAAATAGCTTCAAAGCATCAGTCAACCCGGGCATGACCATATACATATGTGGGTCAGTGATCCAGGATGCAGTCTGCATGAAGCCCAAAACAGTACCATTGCGGGACGATAGAACAGCGAGCTGCAGCATACTGATACGGTGGTGAGTTGGTCATGAAATGGCAGCTGGTAGCACTCAGCGGGGAAGTCCCCTGCAATGCAAAATCTCAAACAAGATTATAAGTGGTGCAACCAAACAGAGGGCTGTCCACTAGCCGCATTATCTATGCCTATGTACTAACCTAACCTGGTTGCCACATGAGATGTGAATGGAAACAGCTCAGAACTTAGACAGTGCCATCTGTCGCTCTGTGTAGCATCCCTTAACGAGTGCACATCGAAGAATTCTCTGCGTTGGCGGGGACTACCGAATTCTCTTCATCCTACTCATTACCTCTCAACAAACGTTCTTATTGCCGCCTTGGTTTCACACCAACCTATCAACTATGTATCACTTACTCTCTTTCAACTCGATACCTGCTTCATGTCCTTACTCTCCTATACCACCTCCTTGATCTCCCACAGTTAGCTGGCATAGTCCCTTGATTATTCGGTGTCTTCGCCAACAACTTAGCGTAAACCCCGGCGAATGGTCTTGCACCCCATGGTAATCTGGTTGCCATACCAGGACATGAGTGCCCACGCATTTTTGAAAGTCAAAGACTTCTTTTGTCACTACCTGTTTTTATGCGGCTCTTAAAATCCGACACCGTTAGGTATGTTTGCCCTATCTGCTACTGGTTTCATCCTTTGACAATGAGCTTGAAACATTGAATGTCCTTTGCAGTGGCTTGCATGATGCTTGCGAGGCTGTCTCGTTTCCTTTTCCTCAAGCTCCCTCCCGCTAGAAATTGCTTTGAGCTTCATTCAGGCTTCTTGGCCCAGACAACCTTGCGGGGGACCCAAGCCTGCAGGCCAGGCCTCTTAGAATGTGAGCGGATATGCGCTGTTAAGGCCCGAGCTCCCTCCTCTGCCCAGCCATTAATAGCCGTGAAGACGTACATTGTGTATCCTGGGAGCAACAAGGTTAGTATCCCATACGATATCACCAAGTATAGGCCCAACCACTAGGTCCGGTACTCACCTTCCAAATCCTCAAGCAATGCCTCCCCCAGAATAATACCCACTTGCTTCATTGTCGCATCCTCCATCCATGCACCATGCGGCACGTGGATATCCCTCTCCCCCAGCTCCACAAAGCCTGTCTCTTTCATGTACTTCGTCTGCAGCCCATCATCTACGATTCTGAAGGTCCTCCCTGTCTTCTCCCCCGCCTCTGTAAACAACTGCACCATCTGGCCAATCGGGCTCTCCGGTGTGATCCCGCCGGGGTTCTCGCTTTGCCAACTGATGCCAATTTCGAAATGCTCAAGCCACCCGCCGGGCTTAAGGCAACGGAAGGCCCCGCGGTAAAAGTGTCCCCAGTCGAGGATGCACCCGGTCAAGAAACGCACGTAGATGAAATCGAAGGTGTTGTCGGGCCAGGACCAGTCCTGGTTAGCATCCTCTATTTCGAAGCGGACATTCGGAGGAGATCAAGAGGGCTGGATGGGTGTGATGTCTGTGCCAACTACATCAGCGGAGGGGTATTGGTCAGCAAAGTCACTTAAGAAAGGGGTTAGCTTTTGGAGAAACAACTATGAAGTTTTGTTGAGACTAGAAAAGAGGCTTACATTGCCCAGTGACCTGTGCCGGTACCAAGATCAAGGACTTTGAGAGACTTGTTCGTGTCTAACGGCGCTAAGAAGAGCTTGCTATCGGTCATTAAGATAGCAGCATAGTGACTGAGCAAGCGAAACAGGTTAGGTACCGTATGAGACGCTTTCTCGATATCTCGTGGCAACCAGTCGACATACGCTAGTTCCATGCTTGCAGCATGTTTCTCATCATTTGGGAGCCAAGACTCGGCTTGGCCAAGTTCATGGTGATATGTTCGGCCGAAGAGTTTGCGGTATTCAAGGAGACTCTCACGAAGTGATGTGGTGCTGCTGGCATTGCTTCCGCTTTCGCTCAGGTGGGAATCGGCATCATTGTTGTCATCTACCGGAATCTAATGTATCACAAGATCTTGGTTAGAACCAAATCAAATACGTTTTATGGTTTCGAACCCAGAATGTTTGCGTTTGTAAGACATACCGATCTCCAGTGGGACGCCGGAAGGATGGCGGGACGGTTGGTTGTGCTATTGGGTTGGTTGTTGGAGCCTGACGTTTGTGGAAGTCGAGGATGGCAAACTATGGCGGCTAAGTGTGCTCCCTCTGGAAGTAGATCGACACCGTCTGAGATGTCTGCTAGATGGCTTGCAGCTGGAAATCTAGCCTTGTAACGTGAGGTTGACTGCACAGAGGAAGGAAACGGGACGGCTCTGAGGACATGGTGGAAGAAACGTGAGCCTATAGTCAATACACCTAACCGACCTCATAAAGGGGCAAAACGGTAGAGTTTGGGTCCAGAGCAACGAACTAATCAGGTCCGCTACAGCCCATGCATTGCACTATGTAGTTAGTATTCCCATTGCACATTCAGTCACGATGCAAAAAGCCGAAAACAGTAGCATACCTACAAGTAGTGTAGCATCCAGGTTGCAATAAGCCATAGTGGAGATAAGTTGTCCTAGTAGCCGCCGCAGATCGAACACTGCACTTGGTTCATGTTGGCCATAGGAAAATCTGACGCTGGTAAGCTTTTGCAACATTGTAACTAATTTACATGTACCTAGGCATGACGTGGGTTCTGCATGGCCCTGCAAATCGTAAGATCCCGATCTTGAACTGAGATCAACGACTGGCTGGTTACGAGCCCGGAAAAGAAGCCGGATGCAGTGTGACATGCGGCAGCACAAGTAGCTAAATAGATCCTCTCATCTACACTAGCGATAGAACGCTCTGTTGTTGACTGAGTTCTGTCGAAGACAAATGACGCACGGACACCACACAAAAACCTTTCAGATCAGAGCCTCAATATGCTCCTGAGATGACTCTAACTTTTAGAAATCTCACCTATTGAACACCATGAAGCATTTGGTTGATACGATCGACAACTCACAGTTGGCTGGTACAAACAAAGCTAAGAAGACGATCTCCAAAGAAACATAGATTGTATTTAAATATCATACACAGTACCGACTACTTCTGCACACGGACTGTGACAGACGCCCAGACGCCACCCAATGCGTTCCCCGACTCTGGTGGGACGGCCCGGACCGACCCCGGGATGCTAAGAAATGCTTGGCAGAATATCGTTGAGGCCACGTGCATGACAAGCAGCAACGACAAGGCTTACCGCATAGCCCGTGCTGGGAGCCTTTAATGATTAACTTCTGTTTCAATTTATGTGATATTGTATGTACCCACTAAGACATTTTTTCCCCCATAATCTACCTCTTAAGACTGAGTGAGTTAAGCATATGAGGTTGAATTATTCATCAGGTTCTGCAGTGCGGCAAGGGACGTGGCGGCTCTGGCAAGGGTCTGCTCACCAGCTACCCCTCGGGGAAAGAACCGGAACGACCCCGGAATTTAGGTATCTCGAGGTAAAACGCAGAGAATTCCTTTGAGAACAATAGGCATCGTCTTTCAGGACATCTGCACACGAGCAATAAACATGCATTAGGTCAGCTTGAAGGGTAGTGCTCCATTATGCCCCCAACCTTACCACTCCATTTTGACCCTCCTCCCACCCTGTGCGACTTTTAACCCAGCCGCCGACCCGATCCCCCCTCCCAGCCTAGACATCACACACAGCGGCTCCTTCTCCAGACTCGACATGCTCGCGAGCGCAAATGACTCTGTATTATGAGCGAAATAGAACCAGCATCCATCGCGGTCCTTTTTGACAGCCATCACACCAATCGCTCCTGCACTCGGTTGGGTACTCACGCCTGGGTGGCCCATGAAGTCATCGATGATGAATGCCTCGAGGATGGCGTGTTCATCCTCCTCCGGAACATCCTTGCCCCCGGGACCGCGACGTGTGCCTTTGTACAGGCGCTCCGCGCAGCGTGACGAGGCGAGCGTCGTTGCTATGTGCTCACCAGTGCCGCTGGTCACGGCCGCGACAGTGGTCCCGAGGGGGTCGCCTGGGTCGGACGGGATGACGGCACTGCCCACACCGACTAGGGCCGCAGGACCGAGACGGCCCCGGTGCTTCATGCCGATGCCACCAGAGGAGGAGCCAGCTGCGATGCGGCCTTGTAGGTCGACTGCGATAGCGCCGACAGTGTCTGTAATGTCGTCCACGTCTGGGGGATGGATAGGGTCATTATCGTCAAAAGCATCGTCTAGCATACCGTCCCAGCCATCGTCGCCTAGGACGGAGCCATCGTGAGCAGAGGGCTGGGAGCGCATGTGCCTGAGAGTGCTTCGGCTAGAGTATGGGAACTGGTCACAGGAGGTAGAATGCGAACCTGTTGGCGTGGCTGGGCTGGGGGCAGCGCTGCCTTCTGGAGAGCTTCGGTAGGGTGAGTCGGGTTGTCCTTCATTCCAAGTACTGGTCAAAACAGCAGCTGCGTGGTTTCGGCGTGGTGTTTGAGCTAGAGAGTCGGCGGCCTTGTCGTAATCATCTGGTGTTGATGCCCGGTAGTCGCCGCTGCGATATCGCCCAGCGTGCGCGGAAAGTCGGGCGTTTCTCTTGGCTTCTGCCCGCCGCAAGTCCTCGCTCCAACGAAGGTAACGGTCCTGCGCGTTCCTCGAGACCAAGAACTCGTTGCGGATAGTGGTTAGACCATGCTCTTCGGCGAACTCCTTGGCTCCCTGGCCGACGAGGATGTTGGGCGGGACTCGTCGAAGTGTTAAAGGTTGGCTGCTCTTCTCCAGGATCAATTTGGCCAAAGAGATTGGATTTTTGACGCCTCCGAAACCAGTTAGATGGAAATCTATCTGACTTTAATGATCAAACATACCGGGAACAGCACCGCACGCGCCGCTTCTGCCCAAGTGGTCGACCACGGTTGCGTCGCATTCGACAATACCATCAATGTTGAGGTTGCTGCCATAACCTGCGTTTGTGATTTCTGTGTCTTCAAGATATCTGATAGCTGCCTCGACGGCTTGCGTAGCGCTGGCACCAGCCCTGAGGAAATTCATGCCCACACGGGCGGCCCTGGAGGTGTCAGCGGTGGTATATGTGCGACTTGACCCCGATACTCACTCGCTGCAGGCCTGGAGGTGCAGTCGTTCGTTTGCGACGCTATGGTAGCCGGCGCCAGCATGAATGAAGATGGCCGCTACGGGCTTCTTCGGTCTGAAAGCTCTGTCGATAGGGCCATCCTCTGAGGGGATGGGGGAAAGCTCTGGGCTAGAGGGCGCGGAAGACATTGCTGCGGACGACGTTAAAAAGCTCGACTGCGTTCGACCAGTACTTTTGATCAAGGCAACGAAGCGAATGACTGGAACTCAGCGTTCGCGAGCATAGGTCTCCACGAGAAGCATGGACAAAAGGCTCTCTCGTTGTGATTGTAACACCAATTGGTTGGGACTTGCTGACTCCAAGAGCAAAGGAGATGCAAGATGCCGCAACAGGACTGCAGAAATGGAGAACAAAATATACAACAAACAATACTCAGCGCCACTTAGGCTCGTTAAGGAATGACTGTAGGTCAAAATGATTATAAATGGTGTTTGCCGAACAGGATACTGGGAAAAGGACGGCGTGGAGAAAATATTCCAGAAAGTCGGCCAAAAAGCCCAAGGTTCCATCCAAAAGTTGAAGATGCCACAAGCTGAACCAAACCAACGGAGGGCTGTCTTTCTTCACCTAGGAGTCATGGGAGCCCCTGTTTGCCTTTCAAATCTGCGCAAATATCGATACTCATGTCAAGAGCGACAGGTGCGCTCCTCCTGCAGTTCTGACGTTGAGCACTCCGGAAGAGGCGAAGAAAGCTGTTCGGTGGTCAAAGTCTATCTCATCCCAAAGCTTCCCTAACAAAACAGAAACTCAACCCGATTCAGCTCAGCTCAACTTCTGAGAAAGATGCCACACGTCATCAGAAGTTTCGGCAAGATTAGGGGCCCTTTTTCAAGAACTGGTATAGTGGCATTTGCTGCTGCCTGGCGGCTCCTAAACATTAGGCGTCGTCATCAGCAGCCGGAGGAAAGTGTTAGCAGTTGGTGGAGCGCAGAGCTTGTAAGAGAAGTCTTGGCCCAGGTCCCACTCTTGGCACCTCCCGTTTGGGCGTTCACAACGCCAGCTTCCAGCCGCCGTAAAAGTCGGACCCACCGTTCTTGGCACACCGCCGCAGCGTGGCAGCGTGGAGCCGGCGTTGGGGCGCTTGGGGGAGCTTCGCGAGCGTGGACGTAATCCCTGGGCTCCAGACCGGACCTCATCAGCTCTCCGCCTGCTTGACGCCAGACAACTTCACCGCGTCGCCCCCTTTGATTCTTCTTCGTTTGCGCCAAAACGACAAGCAGGAGCTGCGCCTAGCAGCACACAACCGCAAACATGGCCCACCAAACCCCCACCGTTGTCATGGACAAGTTCGTGATGCCTTCCCCCCTCCTGTCCCCTGAGCCCCGCTCCCTATTCCCCGAGCCGCCGTTCAGGTGGCCGTGATATCAACCTGTACTGACTGTTTCTAGCGGTACGGGGTATTCCAAGTTAGGTCCGTTTGAACGCGATATCACCTTCCTAACCGTGTCCGACTCCGTCTGACTCCCGCCAGGTTTCGCCGGTAACGATTCTCCGTCGTTCGTCTTCCCGACCGCCATTGCGACCAAGGGTCCGGCCGGCGGCAGTACCACTGGCTCGGGCCGTCCCCCGGTTGCTCAGAAGCCCTCCTTCCTGACCGGCGGTGCCGGCCCTTCGGGCCATCTGTCGGCAAAGCGTGGCACTGAGGATCTCGACTTCTTTATCGGCGACGAGGCCATCGCAGCCGCCTCCGGGCCAGGTATGTGGCCAGCAAGGGACCCGGTACAGTAACAAGCCTGGGAGGAGGGAAATGCTAATGATATCAGGATATGGGTTACACTACCCCATTCGTCATGGTCAAATCGAGAACTGGGTGCGTGATCTGGCTAGATGCTCTGCCCGGCACTTCACCGCTAACTGGCGGACAACAGGACCACATGGAGAGGTTCTGGTCCCACTCCATCTTCAAGTATCTCAGAGTCGAGCCCGAAGACCACTACTTCCTCCTTACTGAGCCGGTTAGATTCCCCCACGACAACACCATGATTCATTTCCCGACACTAACACGTACATAGCCCCTGAATCCTCCGGAGAACCGCGAGAATACCGCCGAGATCTTCTTCGAGTCCTTTAACTGCGCCGGTCTCTATATCGCCGTTCAGGCCGTGCTGGCACTCGCCGCGTCCTGGACATCGCCTAAGGTGACCGACCGCTCGCTGACTGGCACGGTCATCGACTCCGGCGACGGTGTGACGCACGTCATCCCCGTTGCCGAAGGCTACGTGATCGGATCCTCAATTAAGTCGATCCCGATCGCAGGCCGTGACATCACCTACTTCGTGCAGTCTCTGCTGCGCGACCGCGGCGAGCCGGACTCGTCCCTCAAGACGGCCCAAGAAATCAAGGAGAACTACTGCTACGTCTCGCCCAACATCGTCAAGGAGTTCTCCAAGTACGACCGCGACCGCAGCTACTTCCTTAAGCACCCCGTGATCCAGCCGGGAGGGCGCCAGGTTACGGTGGATGTCGGTTACGAGCGCTTCTTGGCTCCGGAGATCTTCTTCAACCCGGAGATCTACTCGTCCGACTTCCTGACCCCGCTCCCCGTTGTCGTCGACCAGGTCATCCAGTCGTCGCCCATCGACGTGCGCCGCGGCCTGTACAAGAACATCGTCCTGTCCGGCGGCAGCACGCTGTACAAAGACTTTGGTCGCCGCCTGCAGCGCGACATCAAGCAGCTGGTAGACGAGCGCATCCGCCAGAGCGAGCTGCGCAGCGGCGGTGCCAAGAGCGGGGGTTTGGAGGTCCAGGTCATCACGCACAAGCGCCAGCGTCATGGTCCATGGTTTGGTGGCAGCTTGCTTGGGCAGACGCCGGAGTTTAGGTCGTATTGTCATACTAAGGCGGAGGTATGTCTCTTGTTATGCTGTTTCCCTCCTGATGCTACGTTGTTTGGATTCTTGCTGACTAGGTGGTACAGTACCAAGAATACGGTCCTGGAATTGTCCGGAGATTTGCCCTGCTGGGTGGTCCCGGTGGTTCTTAAGGGAGGGGTTTCACATGAATTTGGAAGCTTTGCGGGACAGCAGTGGTGGTGTGAGTGTGAACGGCGCGCCTGGTGTTTATGTGGGTATATTTGTGGTAGACAAACGAATGCAGGCAGGGAAAGAAAGCAAGCAGAGTCATCTTTGTTCCATCCATCAAGGGAGAGATGCAGAGTAGTGTGACTGTTGGTCGGGGGTTATCTATGCAGGGGAACTGGACTGTCTACATGCTCCCGGAGTTGTTATGCGTTTTCCCTGGGTCATCTGATGCTATGATTAGGTATGCATCATCTCTGACTGCCCTCCCTGGATATGATGTTGCAGAGGAATGACTTCGGCCAAGCACGGGCTTTCCCCGAGCTCTGCCCATGTCTGATGATGTAGACGTAAGCTGCTATGGTAAAGTGAGAAGCCGGTTTGACACTGATCGTTGCAAGCATTAAGTACGTCTTAGGTTGGCATGCATTACTGTAAGTGGTGCATCAACATACAGGTGAGAATACAGCGGTGTAAGTGACCAAAAGGTTAGCCGATGGCAGTTAAGGGAGTAGTTGTTGCTTCATACCTGGGAGAATTCGTAACCCTTTTACTTATCCATCTCACGGTCTTATTGCTCACGTCCTCATGAGAAAGTTGAAAAGGCAAATCTTAACTTTGTGGGACCACAGAGTTCCTCCATTTACCGTTTGGTATCGAATAGTCGACTTGAAACAGCCGTGAACTGCTCAGCTTGCCTTACGCTTATCCGTGAGGGGCAGGCACTATGCTTTTCAGTCGTTTCTCTGGAAGCGAGAGGAATCAATCAACAGCTATCATCATGATAAACCCCATAAACAACAAGATCTTGCCGAGCTACCCCGGATATTCCTCGGATATCTTCGTCCACGGTCGCGGTAGGCATGGTTGCAAAGTGGAAGCCATAGGTATGCTGAGATAAACACGTCCACTTCACGAATCACATTCAGCTGCCACTGGGGCACCTGTCTAGACGATTGGACAGCATTCTCCCTCTCCCCAACTCCACCTCGCTGTAACAGTCACCCATCTGTAAGTAGGAAATTGGACACGTGCTCATGCCTGCTGCTGCAAGTGATGATCTTGCGGACGTGGAGGAGGTAGAAGCGATGTTGTAAGGTTGTAGCCTGTAGGTAACACTGCTTCCTTCGCTCAAGCGGAACTTGAATCTCCAGGTTGGATTCTTAAAGGTCATTGGTGCTGAAGAGCTAATTATTTCGATCATCCAGGGGGCGAGAGTTCCATCTCAAGCTGTACCCCTCACTTCTCGGGTTGGGTATGTTTAATAGACGATATAGAGAACATCTACTTGCATCCCGTCAACTCCTCATGTTGACTGTGCTCGATGAGTTGTTGTTGGGGAATGTTGCCTGACTTTTTCCCCTCTCTTCTCACGGAGCAGCGGATGTCCTGGATTATGCGGCGCAGGCATGTTGAAGCGGATATCCTGGGTACTGGTCTTGTTTGGAACGTTCTCTTCAAGCATGCACGTTGGATCGTAGGTGACGGAGGCCGGGAAAGCCAGATTCCAATCAACTCCCCCCCCCTTTTTCGGGAGTCCAGCCCAAACAGGATTCGATTTTGCCCAAGACCCTGGATATTGCTGACAGCTCAATTCCAGATGCCTCGACATAAATTCGACTCAAACATTAACCAATTGATATTACTTGTCCTTCAGAGAGATGCACAACCAACATCACCGAAAGCATCAAATCAACGATCTAACAGTCTAGCACGGGTTTTCTTTGAGGTCGGTCCGAAGACTTTCACAGCTCAGGTGGTTGACAGTTGCCGAGACGCCAAACCCAACCGGGAAGGGTTGTGGAACCCACCATTGGTTGTATGGTGCGTCAAGACTGCAAACCCCTGAGCGCGGGGCTTGACAGTGCCCCACAGGGCGCCAGCTCCACTCTCCGCTGTCCCGGGGGCTACTTCCGAGGAAAGCCATCTTAATGCAGCGTCATCGGTGGTTGATCTGTTTGGGTGTGGACAATGTCAATTTTCGATTTGATCGAGGTTGACTACTTAGGCTAGTTGAAAATCGGTAATTGATAGTGCTTCGAGGGTACTATTACTTCGGGTTTACGAAGTTCTCATGATCAATAACCTCTCCTTCCCGTCAGCGCAAGCTGGGGCCGAGCTCAGTCCGCCTGCACCGACGTTACACAGAGCTCCCATCTCAGCCAAACGCAGCTCGTCATCCGGACTCATGGAGACATGATTTCTGTGGAGGAGGATCTCCTCTCGAAGCAACAATTCCAGCATCAAGATCTCCCGCTCCGGAGATGACTCGGGCTTTGGGCTGACATCCCAACATAACCGAGCCCGCTGTCACCCTTTCACACCTCAACAGGGCAAGCCAACATGAGACGTGACAACTTACTCCTCTGTGCAGTAGCCGGAATTTATCCCTGTGCCGCAAGTCTGCGTCTCACCCTCAGGCGTGAGGGTCTTGGCTCAGCCGACGTCTGTCATCTGGTGCTTCTATGCCGATCCACCTTCCGCATGCCAGGACTTGTAGATCTCTTGTGCCTCGCCTTGCCTTGTCTACCCGCTCTCTGACCCCGTCCAGAGCTCTCGGGCTGTCACCTTCCCCGCATAGGTTGCGTGGTTTCCCCGCGGGGTTCGTGCAGGATGTTGAGAGGGAGGTTGGAGACGGGGAGGGAGGTCGGTTCGGAACGTCCGTTTCTTGAGATTCTGGAGTGAACCACCATGCTTGCGGAAACCCAGGTTTCGTAATCCTGACGCTGAGGAGGAGACCATGAGGGGACGATCAATGGGTATAAAAAGGACGCGAGGCGCCTAGGCAGAGCGCTTGGATGTTGTTTATCAGTCCAGGTACCGCAGCGTTCCTTGTCCTGGTGACGTCTTGCGCACGAAAGACATCTTTGCTATCAGTGATATCATCTCTTCATACCCACTAACCACCTTAAGCCATCTACACCGTTAACCCCGACATATCTGCGCTAAAATGACCACCTTCGAGATCCCCTCAGAGCAATGGGCTGCAGTAGTTGAGAAGACCGGAGGACGTACGTGTCCCTCATTCTTTTCCTTCCCCATTCCTGCTTAACTAACACCCATCCGATACAGCGGTCGTCTACAAAAAGATCCCCGTCCAAAAGCCCGGCCCTGATGAGGTGCTCATCAACGTAAAATACTCCGGCGTCTGCCACACTGACCTCCACGCTATGAAAGGCGACTGGCCGCTGCCGACTAAAATGCCCCTCGTCGGCGGACACGAGGGCGCCGGCGTCGTCGTCGCCAAGGGCTCGCTGGTTGAGGACATCGAAATCGGCGATTATGCCGGCATCAAGTGGCTGAATGGTAGCTGCCTGCACTGCACTTTCTGCCGGCAGGCGGACGAGCCGCTGTGCCCGCATGCTCTGTTGTCCGGGTACACAGTTGATGGCAGTTTCCAGCAGTATGCCATCGCCAAGGCGAACCATGTCGCCCGCATTCCAAAGGACGTTGACCTCGAAGCTGTTGCGCCCGTCCTCTGCGCTGGTATCACGGTGTATAAAGGACTGAAGGAGTCTGGTGCCCGTCCAGGACAGTATGTCGCCATTGTCGGTGCCGGCGGCGGCTTGGGTAGCATGGCGATCCAGTATGCTCGTGCTATGGGCCTGCATGTGATTGGCATTGATGGCGGTGATGAGAAGGGGCAGAGTGTGCGCAGTCTGGGCGCATGCGCATACGTGGACTTTACCAAGAGCCCGGATCTGGTGAAGGAGGTGAAGGAGGCAACGCCGGACGGGTTGGGCCCGCACGCGGTGCTGTTGCTGGCTGTGTCGGAGAAACCGTTCCAGCAGGCGACGGAGTATGTGCGCAGTCGTGGTACTGTTGTATGCATTGGCTTGCCAGCGAACGCGTATCTCAAAGCGCCGGTGTTTGATACGGTGATTAGGATGATCAACATTAAGGGAAGCTATGTCGGTAATCGGCAGGATACGCAGGAGGCGATTGATTTCTTCCAGAGGGGGCTGATCAAGGTGCCGTTTAAGACGGTTGGCCTGAGCCAATTGCAGGAGGTGTATGAACTGATGGAGGCTGGTAAGATTGTCGGGCGGTATGTAGTTGATACCAGCCGGTAAGAGGTTGACTGAAAAGGGGACGTTGGATGGGATCTCTTGGATTGTTTCACGGGAAATGTGGTTTGGGTACGTTTATGATTGGATATGATATACAGTTTACGTCAGGACTTCTATTTGGATGCGTTGAATTGACGACCTCCTGGTTTGCTCAATGCTTCTTCTAATCATGCTGTGCATGCAATATCGTCTATCCATTTGGCCACCCCCCTTCCCCTAACACTTGTGTTGTTATCAGACCGAATAACCGCCACTATTTATCTGTCTCGTCTCTCCTACGGCATCAAACGTCCCATCCCATAACCGCATGATACCCTGCACTGCACTCAACCCAGGTTCCATCCTAGAGTTTGTCAGTTGAGGAGTCACCGCAGGTAATATAAAGAACGAAAAGGCTTACCACTCAACTACATGCCCTTTCTCCTTCAGCGCTTCGGCAACCCCCTTGTCAAACCCCGTCTCGACCTTCAACACATCAGGCATGAGCTGATGATGCACCCTCGGGGCAGCAATCGCATCATGCATGGACATGCCAAAGGACAACAGACGCCAGGCGACCTGCACAGTCGCGCTGATGATCCTGGAGCCGCCAGCTGCTCCCGTGGCAAAGAAGACGGTTCCGTTATTCGCGTGCTCAGCAATGATGGGGCTGATGGACGAGAGGGGGCGTTTCCTAGGTGCGATGAAGTTGGCCTGAGAAGGCGCGAAGCCGAAGGAGTTATTGCGGTTGGGCTGGGAGAAGTCGTCCATCTCGTTGTTTCTGTTCAGGGATAAGCGGCGCTTCTCATCACAAGAAGAGGAAAGGGTTCTTACAAGATGATGCCTGTGTCAGGGGTCATGATTTGTGCGCCAAACAAAAGATTGATAGTCGTTGTAGAGGTGATAGTTAGCCCCGATGCGTCGGCCGTGACGATGTGCGAGGTGCCGTGACCGTCAGTTGTGTAAGTGTTGTTAGGGTTGTACACATCAACCGGTTGGGTTTCATTATCACGGATCCGGCCACGTGTGTCCTTAGCTGTTTTGTCGCTTAGCATGTACTTTTGATAGTCCGACATGTTCTTAAGGAAGTCGGGATCGCCTAGCTCCAGGCGTGCTCCATAGGCAAACTTCATGGCCTCGACGAACCGGTGCGTTGTCAGGTTGATATTGGTAAGGTCTTCGGGCGGATATTGATCCATGGTCTTGAGAATGTTGAACATTACAGCACCGCTGCTGGGGGCTTCTGTGGTATAGAGTCGATAGGGGCCGTAGGTGATGTTCAGAGGTTCCCGGATTTCGAGAGAGTAGTCTTTCAGGTCTTGTAGCGTCATAATCCCGTTTCTCTCTTGGATGAACTTGATCATTGATTCGGCTGGAACTGCAATCAGCTATGTTATCTGAATTTTACGGAGACTGACCTACCGATATCGCCCTCGTAAAACACGTCAGGTCCTTCGTTGGCAATTTTCTCGAGAGTGCTATCACAATTAGTTGATGAATACACTTGACAGACGGCCCACCTACTCGGCATAGCGTTTCCTCGTGATGGTATCCCCGAGCTGAAGTAAGGTTCCTGAGAAAACTTTTTAGAACCGAGTTCAAGACATGGTCTCATAGGACTTACCATTAGGAGCAAAATCCTCAGCCCAAATTGGGTCATCAACCAGGAACGTATTATTATTTTGGCTAGCCACCTTCATGTAGCGGACTAGATCCTCGGTGACTGACAGCTGTTAGTCATATCGGACTCAAACGATTTTCGAGATCACTCACCCGGAAACCCGTCCCTCGCAACTCGCACAGCAGGCATCACCAGCGTCCTCCAGGGCAAGACCTGTCACCATAAACAACCATCAATAGGGGTCAATAAACACTCGTCTCATGGATGGGCAACCATACACCATATTTCTGATGCAAATAAGCTAGTCCTTTCAACTCTCCCGGGACGGCGACGGCCAGGCCACCAAACACACTGGCATTGGCATCGTGCGCGTACATGTCCTGGCTGGCCGCGGCAGGGGCAGTTTCGCGGTAGTCGATGGACTCATACCGGCCGTGGGCGTCGCGAACCAGCATGAAGCCGCCGCCCCCGATACCCGAATGGTACATGCCGATGACGCCGACACACAGGGTGGTGGCCACCATGGCGTCGGCGGCGGTACCCTGGATGGCCGGTCAGCGCTAAGAGGTCTTAGGTTAGGCATTTCAAAGGCGTACCCCTATGGCTATGGTATCGACGCCAATCTTAGAGCATATCGCGCTCTCGCTGGCCACGGCGCCCCGACTGCCATTGCAAACGGCACCGGTTGAGATGGTCCGCTGCTCCTGATAAGAGCCAGTTGGCAGGGCAGGGATGGCGGTAAGCTGGGAAAGGCTCCAGAGCCACCAAGCCAGCGACGGCGGACGATCTAGCATGAGGAGTCAGAACAGGTCATATATATTCATCGTTATTTCGGCGGCGAAGTCTACGTGGGCGGCAGATGTTATCCGTTATCACATAATCAAAGGCGGACTTACACATGGCGGTCGGACAAAGACGGTTGGTAACACAAGGGCGGCTGGTGCCAGTCTACGAGTCGCAATGCCGGGTTCTCAACGCAAACCAAATGCAAGACTACGAAGACATCGGCCCTTCAAAATGCAGTCACACAAACATCAGAATGCCCGCAATCAACGGGCAGTAGCGACTTGTGAGCTGGCAACGGCCTGAAGTCATTCATCGTGGTCATGCGGTCACGGAGTGGGGACCGATACGGTGATACCAGCCATATGTCGCTAATAACCCTAACCCTTGACTTGTGTGTTTGCCATCGCAGATAAGAACGGGTGGTTGACAAAGCAGATCCGGGCGGAGAGAGGACTCGGAGTGCAGGCGGCGATAACAACTTGGCAAAGTCTGTGAGAGACTCCGACATGCTGCTCACCATCGTTGGGCCATTATTTGTAAATTCGAGCAGAGTTGGGATGAAACAATGGTTCCGACGTTCACGATGTTGTCAAGCTTGTCGGTGAGTTTCGACCAATATTAGATTTCGTACGGAAGTCGGCAGAAGCCTTAAACGCAACAATGCATTGTTCCATCGACTTTCGATGCTCAAGTTAGAAGTCCGTTGACTCGTCGGGCCTACGAATACAGTCACTCGACCGGCCCCGGCTAGGCTAGGCTCGACGAGCACAATTGATGACAGTTACAATTGTTTTCGATCCGCCCTTTAGGTCACTCAATCGAGAGGTAAGCTGAATGGTCAACTTGCAGACTGCAGAGGGATGGGTAAGGTGTAAGAGAGGGTCAACTATCCGTCCATGACACGTAGAATAGACGCATGACAAACACAGCCCATGTTGCACGAAAATCATGTCCGTGCTCACAAAAATAGAGTGTGCGATCCAGATTCTCTTTGCAGGCGATGCTCCCGTTCCCAGTTTTGCACCAATGTGGTTCAGGTCCAGCGCTCATAAGGAGAGATCGGATATGGTTGAGGGACTTGCTGCTTCCAGCCCTGCCAAGTCCCCGTCTTGGTTTCGCATTGAGGACCCTTGCCCCGCAGCGGGGCTTCCCCTGGGCTTGGACCCGCCATGCCAGGGGAGCAGCCAATCACAGGAGGTGCCGACAAAGAAGGTGCGATTTCAGGTTGTGGTGGGTGAAACGGTCAGAACCCCGCAGGATCCTGGCAAATTTCCGAAAACTTCGTTATGTGACTGCCCTTCCTGGTTTTTTTTTTTCGATATACCACAAAAAAAAAAAAAAAAAA
>Ga0065720_1019829_pt1 | contig 19663 bp, 15 predicted proteins | sample Thericmetagenome_FD_59107 | JGI IMG/M metagenome (GOLD analysis project Ga0065720, IMG submission 59107) | Thermophilic microbial communities from the Joint Bioenergy Institute, California, USA of rice/straw/compost enrichment - eDNA_2 v2... | ecosystem: Engineered > Solid waste > Grass >...
TTTTTTTTTTTTTTTTTTTTTTTTTTTTTTTTTTTTTTTTGGCACCAATGCATGATGATGTCTTTGGATGTGATTCATTGCAGGGAGATTGGCCGTGCTACAAGTTGATTTATTTTTTTTTTTAAAAAAAAAAATCTAGCTTCCGCATGGATGTGCAGAGATTTGTTGGGATCGGGAAGGACTATTTGTAGATCTGTGCTAGGTTATTCTCTCTCAAGAAACTGATTTGATGCAGATAGGACGAGATATCAACATCCTCCTCGTGAAAGTCTTGGCTGGTGCCGTTGAAACGGTCAGGGAGAGCATATCTTGTTTCATCCTCGGGAACAACAGGAACGTATTGTTGACGTGGGATTCCTGAAGCGGAAAGCCGAGCTTGATGGCGAGCACCCGATTGGCTAGGAGTATGAAAGGCGAGATAAGGGTTAGCGTTTACAACAACCCCCAAAGATACGAGGGTTAGAGTTACTACCTCTCATCCGGGATGCTGGCAACGGCTGCTAAATCGCAAACGTCATGCTCGATTCAAAAACAGGACGCTCAGCTTCGCTGAATAGGTGTCTTATCTGCCTTCAAAGACCGCAGATCAAAATAGAATACTGTCTTTCTTTATCTTCTTCATGGATTACCAGAGAAAACCAGCTCATGCTGGTATCTCTGTTCACTACGTCAACAGCTCAGAGCTTAATGCTTGTATTCTGCGACCTGCGGAGCTCACTTGCTCCTGGTAAACCGCAACTCATTCTAGACAGGACAGGATTTGTCATAGACCACTGAGGTTTACCCCATGAGCAGAAGCCGCGTGGAGTTTAAAGCATTCGTCTTCTGTACAGCAGTTAACGAGATGCAAACAGAGTCGAGAGCCATTTTTCTGAAAGAAACATTGAAGGACACATAGCTTGCTGCAGAGTCTAGAACATGACGGATAAAAAGCTGCTGCCTGGTTACTAGCAAGGTGGGATCGTGGGCTGTATCCCGATAGGTGCCAGAAACCTGGTGCTTTGTGATTGGATGCGGAGCGACGGCAGCCAGGCTCACTTTGTCTCGTCTGACATGCTGGACCTCTATTATCGTCCTATTGCCGATCATATTTTGCTCCTTTCTACCCAGATATAACCACTTGTGGTGTCAATGTCCAAATAAAAACTACTAGTATCAGCTCGTAACACTTGACTCAATCAACGTGGGCCCTTTGGGAATCTTTCCAGGGCAGATTGGAATATACCCCTCCCCATGAAGCGAGAACAAAGCACAAGTGACGAGAAGTCAAGTTGGTAAGGCTGAGTCTAAGTTTTCAGCGCAGCTCGGAGTTACTCGGTTGCCTCGATTGTTTTGTATTTGCCCTCGTATTCTCCTTTCCTTCTTTTCTATCGTGCCGTCAAACGTTTTCTTCCTTTTCTTCTTTCCCTCCACAACAGCTGGTTTGGGCCGGTTTGGATCCAAAAGCGCCATTGGAAGTTGATGGATCTAAGAGTCCCAACAGCGCCGGCCTCTCGGGATTATACTCATATCTCTTTCGGGCTGCGAGCTGAACCCTTGTCAGCTATTTCGATCAATCCCTCCAGATTCAAGTCCCCTATGTAGGAGCCCGATCGAGATTCGTCGAATACTCCCACTCAGGGTGACTCTCTTGCATCCACAGTTTAACTACTTGCTCTCGACAAATACAAAAGATCAATCCAGCGTAGTCTTAACCGATCCGCCAGGATGGCCACTTCTCCTACCCAAGACCGCATGGGGGAGCCTCGTGAGCCCATAATGTCCTCCGAGAGCGCTAAGAAGGACACTCTTCTCTGGGAACCAATCCGCTATGCCATAGCCACGCACATGACGGACGTCGCGTCCATGAAGCAGCCCATCTCGGGCCCAGAGGATGGCGATGTCCTTGCGCTCGTGTACTTCCCGAAGGAACCAACAAAACTCGCCTGTGACGGCAAGCCGTGGCCCGAAGTCATCAAGATCCGGATGAAGTCCGAGCGGCTGCTGTCTCTGGACTCACCCAAGATCAAAGAGATGCTGGGTGACCGGATGCAGGCTCGCTTCCGCCGACGGTTGAAGAATGGGCCTGGTCTGGACGAGTTCAGGTACATCATCGACTTTACTCCCCCGGTCGAGGGCCAGGAGCTGGCAGAGATCACCGCGGCCCTGTGGCTACCCAAGATGGTGAAGCTCTGGTGGCTGGCCGGCATGTTTATTCCCGATGAGATCCTTGAGGTGCCGCATCTGCGCGGGCTGCCGGATTTCCCTATGCGACCGCTCGCCAACCGCCCTGTTGGACCCCTCCTGGTGCTGGGCCATGATGATGTGTGCAGGAGCAGGCATTGTGTTTCGAGACCGCCGAGCGTGATGGCTCCTGATAGAGAGACTGAGCTTGTCACGCTGGGCATCACAAACACCACAGACTGGAAGGCGAAGCAGGGTGTGCCGGGGATTGTGGATGACGACGAGGCGAGGGATGATGATCGCGGTGGGTATATGGTGCGCTGGAGGAGGGTTGAGGATTATTGTCCTGTGAGACATCGGGCCACAATTGTCAGAGTTTTGAGGGCAATCAATGGGGATAATCTGTGGCTGAACTCTGCTGTTAGGATGTGGACTGTTGCTCAAGTTGGGCTGTGGTTAGAGGTTCCCCAAGTTGTGGTGAGTTGCCCCTGAGTTCCCTTCATGCCCGAGATAACATGAAGCTGACTTACATCTCCAGACTGATCGCGTTACACAGTGGTTTCTTTCACCCCCCAACACCAAATTTATCGAGATCTGCCCTGAGCGTGCCTTTCAGATCGCCTATGGCCTCAAGAGCCCCAGCGTCTTGATTGCTGCTTTCAAGATCCTGGTCGCCGAGCGCGCAATCGACTATGCCTCTCCTACTTTCGCGACCACAGAACGCCCCCCGCACTCCTGGGTCCTCCGTCCCCGCGACGACTACGGAGACTTCCCCTCCGACCCGGTCGAGTACGCAGCCCGGGCCTTCGCAGACCGTGTCGCTTCCCTGGTGAACGTTCTACAGTCTGACAAAGTCTTCTCCCTCCTGCCACACGACAACCCCGAATGGGCAAGGCTCATGGCCCTCGGCCAGGCGATCACCAGACTCCCGGACGACGACCCCCTGAAGGTCGCTTACGATAAACTCGTCCACTTCTTACTCACCGCATTCCATCTACTCGTAGATCATTGCCGGATTCCTCTGGAGCACATCACCCTCCCCCAGAAAGACTGCGACTACTTCGACAAACTCCTCGACCTCCTCGAGTCCCAGTGTAAGCACTGGATCCCCGTCCCCAACCGGTCTTTATGGAGCCTTCGCGGCACATACAACAAGCTGAGCACGGCCCAGCGTGTGTTGACGCCCATCTTCTGGCGTCGCCTGCGCCGCCTGTTTGACGTGGAGAACCAAATCCCCCGTGCGATGAACGCGGCGCTCCGGACCGCCAGCGTCCGCTCCCCAGCCCTGCATTGTACGCTGGACTTGATGGCGGAGGAGTTTAACCGCCAGCTGCTTCTGGCGCTCACCCAGCCTGAGGTGGATGACAAGGGGGAGGTTGTTGGCCCTGCCAGGCTGACGATCGACGCCGCTACGCTACCTCCCCACCCGCTGAAGGTCCTCGCCCAAGACGCGAGCACGCCCCGCACAGGACTGGAGCATATCTACCAACGCTGGAACGAGAGCATGCTGCCGCGGTTTACTCTCAAGGGATTTTACTTCTTCCTGCGCAAGGGCGTGCTCGACATGGTCGAAAGCGTGCTTGGTCCTGTGACGAGGGACATAGATCCCGACTCGGGCGTCATGCTCGTCTTGTCGGATTCGCTCCTCTACACGGCCGTCGGGGAGAACGAGATTAAATACCTACCGTTGTGGGCAGGCGGCTTGGATGATGGGTCGGGGGGTGTGTTTCAGGAGGGGGGGGTGCCTCCTCCGCCGCCGGCGGTGGCTGCAATTGAAGCTGATGGGGCTACTTGGGGAGGGAGGTCGGGATGGTCCATGCTTGGTGGGGAGATGAACGAAACTTCTATTGCCATGTCGGGTATTGAGGGTAGTGAGCTTGATCATGAGGATGATGGTGATACGGTTGTGTTGAGCAGAGGCAGGGGGATAGATGGCCCCTCGGAGGTATTTAGTCTCGCCAGTGGGGAGACAATTTCCAGGAGTGTGGATGTTAATATGAGCTGTGCGAGTGTGAGTACGATGGGTGTAGTTACGGTTCCGCTGTCGGAGATGGAGTTTGAAGCGGTTGGTTATGAGGGGATGAGGGAGGTTGAGGAGCAGCCTGCTCAGAGCCAAGCTCAGGCTGTGGTTACTACTACTACTACTGCTGCTGCTGCTGCTGCTGCTGCTGCTTCTGAGAGTTTGGGGGAGAATGAGAATTCTGGTAGCAGTCAGCAAATGAAGATGGTGTTTGAGGATTCGGACTTCGATGTGGAAGAGGAGGATGATCTGGATCTGTTTAATGGGGAAATGATTTGATGGGGGATAGCGTTCGTACTAGCTGGTGTTATGTTGTTACTGGATTCTGGAATGGATGTCGGTAGCATTCTGTGGCGTTTGGATGTGATCCGGCGTTTGGCAGGACATTGAGTACAGTAGCAGCAAAAATGAACTTCATGTAGGTAATTAAGCCAAATGCAATGCAGTGAAATACCACGCTATGCTATGCTATGTTATGCGCTCTATATCCCAATCTCCCCCAACTTACTACGTACATACGTACATACCCTCTAACTATTTCTCACATCCCACCAACATCAACCCCTATTCAGAGTATTCCCGCTCCCCTTCGGATTATTCTCGATAAACTCGTCCCACTCCCTCGCTTTCATCGTCTCCTCGTCCGCCTTCTCGATGTTATCCTCGTCCGGCTCCGGCTGCTGCCAGCTCTTTTCTCCCCCTCCCTCGATAATCCCGCCCCGCCGTCTCTCCTCCTCCAAGTACTCGTCGATCGTCATCGTTGGCAGGTTATGTCCTGGCCGGAAGACTCCCTTCGCGATCTCCTGCCGCGAGTTGACCAATGTGAATGGGCGCAAAGGTTTGCCATCTGTGGACAGCAATGGTCCTCCCGGGATGCGACTACCGGGGCCGTATTGCAACGGTGGGTCAAGCTTCTCGCTGTAGCCGTCTTTGTTCTTCTCCTGTTGTTGTCTCCGACGAGCGTCCTCCTCTGCGGCCTGCTGCTGCGCTTTTTGGGCTTCGCTTGGTTCCGGTGGCGCCATTGCCAGAATTTCCCACTCCCGGTTGAGGGATTCCAGGGCTTGGAAGGTCATGTGTACCGAGTACTCTAGATGCGCGAGGTGCACCTGGCGGACGAGATCTTCATCGCCGCCGTCCTGCTTGCCGTCTTCGGCTTCCTCTCCGGCGCCGTAGCCGGGTCGACTGCGGAGGTACTCCAGCTTGGCTTTGAGCTCCTTCTCCTGCCTGTAGTTCGCAATCTTGGCGTTGCGACGAGAGACGGGGTCGGATGCCGCCGGGATGGTGCTGAACGTGGTCGGACTATCGTGATATTGCTCGAGGAGCTTCTTATACTGCTGCGATAGTAGGCCGTAGCTATCCAGCAAGTGGAGAAACCTCTCATAGGCGTCGCGAGCGGCTGACACTAGATGCTTGCGCTCGGAGGCTCCTGAAGAAGGGAGTTTTTGCGTGAGCTCGGCGAGGTAGAAGTTGGTCAAGAGGAAGGGCAGGTCATTGGTGTGCAGATCCTCGAGGGATTCGTTCGGGCTGAAGAGCGAGAGCTTGCTGATCAGGGTCAGGCAGTCATTGTAGAGAGTGATGGCAGAGGACACGGCGTCGCGGTAGTCGGTGGACATCGGGGGGAAGCTGGTGGTTTCGAGGGAGAGGCGTTTGGCTTCGGCGTCTGCCCAGAGGGCTTTGAGAGAGCGGGGTTCGTCCATTTTTGGAGGATGGGTTAGGAGTTCTGCCGCAAGCCTATGGTGTAGAGACTCGAAGCTAAGTGGCAAATCAGGGTATGTATGGTGTGCCTGATGGTGACGGGTTCGGTGATGTTGAGTGCTGTTAATAAGCTAGAGTTAAGCTGGAGCTGGAGCTCGTTTCTTCGAATTTCCAGGTTCATGGATGGTTGCGGGATCCCAGGTGATGCCCCTCCTGTGGGGCTCCTTATCTTATCGAATGGCGGGGTAGCGGGGTACAAGGGGTCGGAGACTCGATCGACATTCACTTCCCAACCAGCGACTCAAGCCTCGAAGATTCTAAAAAAAAAAGAATTTATGAACGTCATTGCTTGAGAGCGAACCAACTTACCGTACCAGAATCTATTTCAATCTTTCGGAATGGGGCTATGAGTGCTTGTCAGTTAGCAGTGGGATAGAAGTGGGGCACGACCCCTGGATCAGGAGATCCTTGACTCTGCTGTGCTTCTGCATGACTCTCATCACTTGGTCCTCATCCTTACATCCCTTCTTTTCCTCCTCGTCCGAAGTCAAAGCTACAGCCTCTTACCAATCCTCTCAGCCCAAATCTATGCGCAGCTCTTTCCTCCAGCTGCCAGTGCACTTGCGTCCTACGATTGCTGTTTTTCGATCGCGTACTCTGAGCTCCAGCAGTAGAATGGCGCTGCACCCGTCGCAGAACCTGGCCAAGCTGATATGTACGTTCAACCCCAACCCTGGACTGAGTCAAGCCCACTTAACTCCCCCCTCTGTGTTGCCTAATCCTCTCTCCATTTGCATCACCATCATCACCCACAAACATCACCGCCACCAGACTCCAACTCACACAACACCCTCCAGTCGCCCCGACCGGTACGCCCAAGCCCTTCGAGCCGAGCGGCGCCACCGGCCAGGCAGCGCAATTCCTCAAAGCTGAACTAATCGGCGGTCTACGCCGCGCCCATCTCAATCCCGACGACCCGATCGCCCAATTCCACGACTGGTTCCGTCAGGCCTCGCAGCCCGAGTCTGGCGTCGGCCATCCCGAAACCTGCACCTTCGCCACGGCCCAGCTCCCCTCCGGCCGCGTCTCGGCCCGCATGGTATACCTGAAGGAGCTCGACACCAAGGGCTTCGTCATCTACAGCAACTGGGGCACGAGCGGCAAGGCTCGCGACTTGTTTGGCTCAGCCGACGGCAGCAGCGTGGGTAACCCGTGGGCGTCGCTTGTCTTTTGGTGGGAGCCGCTGGAGAGACAAGTGCGTGTGGAGGGTAAGGTGGAGAGGTTGACGGCGGAAGAGAGTCAGGCCTATTTCTCCACGCGCGTGCGTGGTTCCCAGATTGGGGCCTGGTCGAGTCGGCAGAGTGTGGTGTTGAAGCCGAACCCGGAGATTTTGGGCGACGACGGACGCGCGCAGCTCGAGGCGTGGGTGAGGGAGACGGAGCAGAGGTTTGAGGGTACAGACGATATCCCTGTGCCTGACTTTTGGGGTGGCGTGCGCATCGTGCCCGAGCGCTTTGAGTTCTGGCAGGGGCGGCAGAACCGTCTACACGACCGTTTCGTGTATGAACGCGTGCGTGGGGAGGACGGCGTGGATCGTTGGACGCTGGAGAGGTTGAGTCCGTAGGTGCGACGGGGGTACATACAAACGGTTGACATACAAACAGTTGTTTGTTTACAGACGCAAGACGAGAGAGAAGGCTTTGGGTTGTAGGCGCCATTGGACTCACTGCAGCTGGGCCGATTTTTTGAGTGGGCAAAACAACAGAGTCAAATGCTTGATCACCAAACACAACAGATCAAACATCTTCGCTTTCTTTTTTTCTTTTTTTTTTTTTCCCTACCTTTACCATGTCAACTCACACTTCACCATATACCCAGATAAACGAGCAGCAAAATACAAAATAGGCTCACCAGATATTTTTTTTCCCAGTTACTGATTCAATCTTTTATTTCTTCCTGAATCCACGCCATCTTGGCTGAACCTGATCTGCAAGGTTGCCCAATCGCCCAACGTTTGCTTATAAATCCATATCTCACAAGTCTTGTCATTTACATTCATACAAACACTCTGAGTGCAAGGTTTTCTTGCCGACGCATTCGGTAGGTAATCTTGGAGCCATGGGGCCGATGTTCCTGGAGTCGTCATTGAAGCCTGACCAGGCTCACAGTCCGGTCACCAAGCCAGTCGTCATCATGGTCGACGACGCTCCGATAACGGGCATGAGCTCGCCTCAGCAGTCACCTTCCCACAAGAAGAGCTCAGACGCCGGCGATACCAAGGTAGATGGCTATGCGAAGGGCCTCAACGGTACAGACACGTCCACTGACCCCAACTCGCCGCCTGACTTCGACCCCTACGCCGATGCCGACCTCGACGTCCCCGAATGGGCCAAAAACTTGAAGCCCGCGTCGCCGACGAAGAAGAAAAAGGTTTCCAATCGGCATCGCGCCGACAATGCCGCCTTTGACATTTGGATCGAGCAGAACCAGCATGCGCTGACGAGGTCGGAGCGCAGGCCGGTCAGTGATTATGATAAGTCGTTCCAGGCGCTGGTCAAGGGCCTGGGGCATCAAAAGATTATTACCAGTCCGAGAGACTATCAATTGGAGCTGTTTGAGCGGGCGAAGGAGCAGAATACGATTGCGGTGTTGGACACTGGTGAGCCTTGGCTTCTTGTATGACCGACCGAGTGAAGCGTTTGGCTGATCTGACAGCCTAGGCTCGGGCAAAACCCTCATCGCCGCCCTTCTCCTGCGCTGGACCCTCCAGAATGAGCTCGAGAACCGCGCCAAGGGTATGTCCCGGCGCGTGGCCTTCTTCCTGGTCGATAAGGTGGCCCTCGTCCTCCAGCAGCACGCCGTGCTTGCCTGCAACCTGGATTACCCCATCGACAAGTTCTGCGGCGAGATGATCGAGGACGTTGAAGAGGACAAGTCCTTCTGGGACAAGACCTTCGCCGAAAACATGGCCATCGTCTGCACCGCCGACATTCTTTACAAGTGCCTGGCCCATTCGTACATCCGCATGGATGAGATTAATCTGCTCGTCTTTGACGAGGCGCATCATGCCAAAAAGAATCATACCTATGCAAGGATTATCAAGGATTTTTATGTCGACGTTGAGGAAGATAAGCGTCCTCGAATCTTGGGCATGACCGCCTCGCCTGTAGATGCCCAGGTTGATCCCAAGGTTGCTGCTGCTGAGCTGGAGGGTTTGCTTCACGCCCAGATCGCCACGGCTGCTGATCCGGCTGCCCTCCAGTATACCCTGACCCGGCTCAAGGCCGAGGAAATTGTCGAGTATGACCGGCGCCCGGACAACTGGGAGACACCGCTTAACCAGCGGCTCAAAATGCTTGTTGGTCAGTACGAGGTCTTCCACAAGCCGTTTGCCTTCACGGAGACGGCCTGTGCTGAACTTGGTCCGTGGTGTGCCGACCGGTATTGGCAGCTCTTCTTCCGGGAGGAGGATCTGGCTAGGCTTGAGGCCCGTTGTGAGATGGAGATCCTGGGCGTGTCGGCTTATAGGCAAGACACGAGGGAGCAGGTTGGTCGGGTGAGGCAGGCGTATGACTTGGTGAAGAATCATGAGTTTGGACGGCCGAAGCTGAGCACAGACTCGCTCTCGTCGAAGGTTATTGAGCTGGTGAAGGTGTTGAGGAAGCAGTTTGAGGATCCGGACCAGGATCCGCGCTGCATTGTCTTCGTCAAGCAGCGGAATACGGCTTCGCTGCTTGTGGACCTGTTGCAGCAGCCAGAGATGCATATTGAGGGGTTGAAGTCGGGGATGTTGGTGAGTGGATATATCCACCATTCTATAACCCCCTGTTGACGAATATACTATTATACTGACTTGCTCTTGCTTCAGGTTGGCAGCGGCCGCGCCGACGCCCACTGGGACAACACTAAAGTCAGCTTCCGCAACCAAGTCCGCACTATCATCAAGTTCCGAAAAGGCGTCCTCAACTGCATCTTCGCGACCTCCGTCGCCGAAGAAGGCCTCGACATCCCAGACTGCAACGTCATCATCCGCTACGACCTCAATGAGACCCTAATCCAATACATCCAATCCCGCGGCCGCGCCCGCCGCCACGGCTCCATCTACATCCACATGGTCGAGCGCGGTAACCCGCGTCACCGCCGGCGCCTGCATGAAAACAAAGCCAACGAGGACGCCCTCCGCCGCTTCTGCGAGGCTCTCCCCGAAGACCGCAAGCTCACGGGTAACAACTTCAACATGGACTACTTCTTGCGCAAGGAAATGGGCCAGCAGCAGTATATTGTGCCCGGCACGGGCGCCAAGCTCAACTACAAACAGGCACTCGTCATCCTGGCCAACTTCGTCTCCTCTCTGCCTCATCCCCCTGAGACCGTCCTTGCTCCGGAATACGTCATTTGTGCCGTTCCAGGCGGCTTCCAGTGCGAGGTCATGCTCCCTCCGCAATCCCCCGTCCGTAGCGCGACGGGTAAGGTCCATCCCCGCAAGGCCATGGCCAAGTGCTCGGCCGCCTTCGAGTTATGTCTCAAGCTGATCAAGGGGAAGTACCTGGACGCGCATTTACGGCCTGTCTTTACCAAGCAGCTGCCGGCTATGCGGAATGCCAGGCTGGCGGTGAGTGCAAAGAAGAAGGCCGAGTACCAGATGCGGATTAAACCTGAGATGTGGGCACGGAGGGGGGAGCCTAAGGAGCTGTATGTCACCGTGCTGGCGCTGGAGAACCCCGGGGCTGTAGGCCGCGAGACGATGCCCTTGTTGTTGTTGACGCGGGAGCCTTTGCCGAAGTTGGCGAAGTTTACGCTGTTTTATGGGCAGGGGCCGGATAGGACAAGTCAGGTCCGGTGTGTACCTGTGCCGGGGAGGATTGTGCTTGATGAGGAGGGACGGGAAGCGAAGGCTCTGGCCGGGTTCACGCTGAGGGTTTTTCATGATGTGTTCAGTAAGGATTTCGAGGCTAGGGTCGGAGATTTGCCTTATTTCATTGCGCCGGCGACGAAGGGCCATGGGGAAGGTTTTGAGATCGAGGAGGATGTTAGGGGATTGGTTGATTGGGAGGTGGTTTTTCGTGTGCAGGAGGGTGATCGCATTCCCTATGACGTTGATGCAGCTGGGGAATATGCAGATGAATTTTTCAAGGGCCACTTTGTAGTCGATCCCTATGATGGCTCGCGGAAATATTTTCTCAGGGGTCGGCGGCATGATATGAAGGCTACGGATACTGTGCCTGAGGGGATTGTCCCGCCGGGCCATGCTTGGAAGGGTGTTTCGACGAGGGATATTCTGAATTACAGTCTCACCAAGTGGAGAAGGTCGAGGGAGAAGACGACGCTCAATCCTCAGCAGCCGGTTGTTGAGGCTGAGTTGATGCCGTTGCGGAGGAATCTGCTGGATGATAATATTGGGGAGGATGATCTCGAGCCGAAGCAGTGCTTTTTGGTGCTGGAGCCGTTGAGAATCTCGCCGGTAAGTCCTTGTGGAGGAGAGGAGAGGAGAGGAGAGGAGAGAAGAGAAGAGAAGAGAAGAGAAGAGAAGAGAAGAGAAGAAAAGAGATAGAAGACAGGCTAACTGGAGCAGCTCCCCGCCAAAACGGCCATGATGGCGTACAGCTTCCCTGCCATTATCCACCGCATCGAGTCAAATCTCATCGCCCTCGACGCCTGCCGTCTGGTAGGCCTCGATATCCGGCCCGATCTCGCCCTCAAAGCTTTAACAAAGGATAGTGACGACACAGGCGAGCACGATGCAGAGCAGATCAGTTTCCAGCCTGGCATGGGCAGCAACTACGAGCGTTTAGAGTTCCTGGGCGACTGCTTCCTTAAGATGGCCACCACCATCGCCATCTTCACGTTGATCCCGGACAAGGAAGAGTTCGAGTACCACGTCGAGCGCATGCTACTCATCTGCAACCGCAACCTCTTTAACAATGCCCTCGAATTCAAGCTCGAGGAGTATATCCGGTCTATGGCCTTCCACCGCCACTCCTGGTACCCGAATAACTTGACCCTCAAGAGCGGTAAAACTATCCAGCCGCGCCGGACCCATCTGCTAGCAGATAAATCCATTGCCGATGTCTGCGAGGCACTCATCGGCGCAGCACTCTTGACAGGCCAGGATCGCGCTGGCTCGACTGCCCCCGAGCAAGGTGCCTTCGACCTCGCCATCCGCGCCGTCTCAACCCTCGTCAAGTCCCCCCGCCACTCCATGTCCTCCTACTCCGAGTACTACTCCCTGTACACCCCTCCGGCCTGGCAAACCGCCCCCTGCAGCTCAGCCCAAGTCGACATGGCTGCCCGCTTCGCCTGCCGCCTAGGCTACACCTTCCGCCATCCCCGCCTCCTCCGCTCAGCCTTCCAGCACCCAACCTATCCCTCCGTCTACGAGCATCTTCCCTCGTATCAACGTCTCGAATTTCTCGGCGACGCCCTCCTCGACATGGCCATCGTCGAGTGGCTGTTTGCCCGGTTTCCCGGAGCCGATCCGCAGTGGCTGACCGAGCATAAGATGGCCATGGTGTCGAACCAATTCCTTGGATGTCTGGGGTTTATGCTGGGTTTCCACAAGAACATTGCGTGCTGCTCCCCGCAGGTAGGGAAGGACCTGGCGAGATATGTCGCCGAGATGGAGGAGGCGCTGCTCGCGGCGAAGGAGGATGCCGTACGGGCTGGAAAGACGGAGGACGACTGGGCACGTGACTTTTGGTTGAATTGCTCGCGCCCGCCGAAGTGTCTTCCCGACGTGGTTGAGGCGTATGTTGGGGCGGTGTTTGTAGATAGTGGATACAATTTCGGGGAAGTACGTGCCTTTTTGGAGAGACATATCCGTCCGTTCTTCGAGGATATGCGGCTCTACGACACGTTTGCCAATAATCACCCCGTGACCATGCTCGCGGCTGTCATGCAGGGTCAATTCCGCTGCCAGGATTGGAGGGTGCTCACGAGAGAGTTGCCTGCGGGGCCGGTCGCGGTTGCGTTGGATGGCGAGGACACTACTAGTGGGGGGGAGTTCGGCGAGGGCGAGACGCGGGTTGTGTGTGCGGTGCGGTGTCACGGGCAGACCTTAGCTCATGCTGTGGCAGAGAGTGGACGGTATGGAAAGGCAGCGGCGGCGAAGAAGGCGTTGGAGGTGTTGAGGAAGATGGAGGTGGAGGAGTATAGGCAAGAGTTTGGGTGCACATGTGCTGGAGAAGAAGGGGAGAATGAGGAGGAACTGGAGGCTCATGCTTCGGCTGTTTAATGGGGCTGGATTTTTGGGGTGTTTGCGTTCTTATTTTAAGGTTGCAGTGAATAAGGGGGAGGGGCGGATCCATGGATGGGGAGGTATGGGTTTGATATTGCAAAACATTAGGCATCTATACTTCTCTGGCGAGCTCCTTCATTTGCAATGGAGCCGCAAATTCATTGTACACTTTGACCTTTGACTTTAGCAACTCCTTACCGTCGTAGACAAAATGGATGCAAGCCCAATCGATAGGGTTGCTCGATGACTTCAGGGAGTTATCGCGAACAACGCCAGAGTCTACTGTCAATCTCTCTGTATATCTTCACAAGTCCTCAATCTCTCAATTCACAACATTGGCGTTTCACAACAGACTTGTCTTGAGCGCAGTTCATTACCATATCTGCCTTCTGGCAATCAACTGTCAATATCAAGGTAGACTTTAAGGCTAATCAACCCGAGATGCAAAACTTGCACACCCACTCAATCTTAAAATCGATGTTGCTTATCAGCCCCGAAACGCTCTCCAACCCCAAGATGCCATGTTAATGTTAAACCTCAAGAATCAGCTTGAACCTCCATCTCCTCTTCTAACCCCCGCCTGCTGCTGTTTCCATATCCGCAAACATTCGTCATACCCCAGTAACGACTCGACTCGAACGGATGAGGTGACCATTCACGAAGAATGCTACACTCTCCCTGCCTGACTTCCTCAGATCGACCCAGTAGCTCTCCCTCTTTACTATTTAACATCAATTCCTCCCACGTACACCGGGGAGTTGATGTATACGAAGCGACTTCCTTCATCTTGAGCTTAAGTTGCTCCGATGTATGTACCACAAGAGGGAGAAATGCCCTCTTTTCAAGGTTATACCGATTCAAGCTTGCTGCGTGTAGCAAGTCTGAGCTTTGAGCATCTTTTTCGCAAGAAAACGATCACGCCATTTGCATCAACTGAACCTTCGACAACCATGTGATCAACTCTGGTAGCTTTCTTGATTGGATGCTTTTGGAGCTCTGACTTCAAGTTCTGGGCTGCCTCGCGGCAGTAGGTTGACGTTAATTTGAAAAAAAAAAGATCTTTGACATCAGGTCAATGATGTATGCCATATTTGCCTGAATAACCAAACATGTTTCCTTTGGATAGACGGTGGTCCATGATTTGTTGCAATAGCCTTCGTATCGGTCGAAACCGTCACCGGAAAGACCAAAGTAGAAGAATATCATATCGTCAAGACTCGGACAATCTTTGAAGGGGGCTTGACTTGGAAGTACGGGTGATCTAGGGATCCCCCAGGAACTGAAAGCACAATAAGCAAGGTTGTTCCATCTCTCCATCAGACTAGTCAGGAATGCAGCAAGCTTTCCTAATGAGTGATCGAAGCTGGTCACCTCGGCAGCCAAGACAAACAGGTGGGCTTTGTAAGATGGAGAGAGTTGCCCGTGAACTGAATGAACGACAGGAGATTCAATCCTTTCCAAAAGTATTATAGCAAGCTTGAACGAGCGTATGCTGACCGCAGTACGTAAAAAGATCTTCATCTCTTCTCGTCCATGAGATGTCCAGGATCTTTCTGGCAAGGTCTCTCATCATTTCCGTATCGAGCTTGGTGTCAGAGAAATAGCTTCATCCAACAGTTTTGCAAGTACTCCGATGGCTAGCCTAGAACTTGATTAGCCCTGTTAACGATGACAGGACCGGCTCCTCCACCAGCCAGCCCAAAAACATTTCAGCAAGAGTGAGGTATTGGATTCTGCGATCCACTCTTGACAGATCGCAGCTCAGAAGTTGTTGTTTATTCTCTGTATTTTGCAGGAACTCAACTGCCGATTGGTGGACAAATGACACAGTGCTATTACCTAGGATGTTGTCTCGGCGTTCGCGAACGTCAAGGAGAAATGCAGACCGTGTCTGCAGGTGAATGGCAGTAGAACGGCATCGAGAAATCCACTCGTCATCAAGAAGCTGGAGCTTGGCGTCACATAATAATCGTGATCGATACTCTGCATCTCAGGCGAGCATGAGCAGTGCTACACAGGGTAGCTTAGAATAGGCGCTTGGCTGGATAGGAGAAGTCCATGTCAGCATCCAATTGAGAAATCTTGCGGCGTCCTGGCGATAGAGCACCTGTTCAGTCGGATCAAGCCGTCTCCACAAGGTTTCATACAGTTCGGAGATCTCACTAGGCAATGCTTCTAGTCGTTTCTGAGGCTCTGAAGGCGTGTCATGCTTGTTGCTCCCAGTGACCACGCTTCTGACTACGAGCACGACTCATAGAAAAGCACCGTCGCTTTTCGAACATGTCGCGCGAACCAACTGACAGAGATCAGAGAACACCGGCAAGAATATTGTAGGAAAGAAAATGGTCAAAAAAAAAAAGGCCGAATAAATGCAGACAAATGAAGTTTAACAACAACATAACCCACAAGTAGATTAGTAACAACTTATATACTCCTTAGTAAAGAAGAATCGTGTCGCGTAAGCTCTAAGCCTCGGCATGCCTTACCAGTGGACACCAGCCCGGTGAAGGTCCGAATTATCTAACGGCGCATCCTCCCTAATCCCCTCCCAAATCTCTTCAATCCTCCTCACAGCCTCCTTACTCAACGGACCCCTCTTTACCCCCTCAACAGTCGCCCTCAATTGCTCCTGGCTCCGCGCCCCCACAATCACCGCATCCCCAAACTCAGGACTCAACTTCGAGTGGTACACAATCCAACGGTACGCCAGCTCCGCCATTGCAACCCCTTCCTCCTTTGCAATCCGATCCCACTCATCCAGCGCCCGCAAAAAGCTCGGCTTGGTATACATCGGCCGGTAGATCGTCGCAAGCAGATTGCCCTCGGCAAACCTGCTCCCGGAAGCGAACAGATCGTCGCGTGACTTGGACAGGAACCCGCCTGCGATGGGGCTGTACACGTAAAAGGCCATGTTGTGCTTGCGGACAGCGGGGAAGATCTCGTTTTCGGTGCGCCGGGCGACGGCCGAGTAGTTGCCCTGGTAGACGGAGGGGACGACGAAGTTGTTTTCTTTGGCGATTTGCACGATTTCGTCGATTTCGTGCGCCAGGAAGTTGGAGATGCCCAGGCGCTTGAAGACGCCTTGTTTGTGGAGGGCGTCGAGGCCGCTGAGGGTTTCTTTCCAGGGGACCCGTTGGTCGGGCGCGTGGATGTAGTAGACGTCGAGCTGAGGATGGGTTTAGTAAAAGAGGTCTCGGCGGTAGGGGTAATGGAAGATAAGTACGCTCTCAGCCTGAACTTTCTTCAGGCTCTCTTGTCCATCTCTGATGACGACGTCTTTGCTGCTAGGCTCGGGGCCGAAAGACCCTGGGGTCTTGGAGTCGATGGTGAAGCTCGAAGCAGCTCCGGCTCGGCCCAGCAGTTCTTCGTTGTTGCCGTAGATTTTGGCTGTGTCGACAGCATCAAAGCCAAGCTCTTTGGCGAAGTTGAGGAAGTCAACTGCTTTCTCAAGAGGGCCATCGAAGAAGGCCGTGGCGGAGCCCAGGACGAGTTTCACTCCGTTGTCTGCGATCATTGTGGGATTGAAGTGAGGGTATACTGAGAGAAATATTTGAGAGTAATGTGCTGGTGTGTTTGTCGATGTATTGATGCCATTCTGTGATTCTCAACGTGAGGATTGAACAAGACTTTATACTCTTTGCCATGGCCCTCATCGTTTCTGCATCCCGTCCAAGTGAAGGCATGAGTTGAAGAAGTTCGGCTTGTCTCTAAGCATTTCGGAGACTTTTGCTGCTGACGCTGCTCTGAAATCGGATAAAAGATTGAATTATGCTGACCGATACTCCAAGCCGTCAGATCCGTTCTCTTAACTCCTCAGGCCTTTGCCACCCGTCGTCGTCAGCTGTTGGGCCTGCTAGGACGATCTGCAAGGTACCGACAGCTGTGAAAGCTGGACGAGAACTTGCCAACACCTGCATATGATATCGGTTCTGATTAACTGGGAAAAGTATAAGGGTTAGATTCAGCAACCATAAAGTTTCCCCTGATGTTACATTTGGGTCTGAAGTCAGGGGGTAAATAAAAGGGTTGTTCGGGGTAACATGGGTCCAAAAGAAGCCATGTATAACCCTAACCCTGCCACCCAGAAACCACTTGAACCAGGGCCCAGACAGGCGGGCGCGTCTGCCTAGAGCATAAGTCGCGTCATTGTTGACCACTTTATCGTTCTTCCTTTTGTATTTCACCTTTTTTTTTTTTTCGCAATTAATTGACCATAATCCTCAAAAATTCATATTGGTAAGCGCTAAGACAGTATTCCTTGTAGATCGCAAAGAACGACATCACACTTACCAGCAACCATGGCGTACGGTGATGACGATGACGACAGGCGCCAGGATGAGGAAGAGGAGGAGCTGGATGAGACAGTCAGTGTTAACGTCTCATTGCCAATCTAACCCTCATCATTGCTGACCACCCAGGACAGGATTACAAAACCCAAAAAGATGCCGTCTTGTTCGCCATTGACGTCAGCGCATCCATGTTGCGGCCGCCGTCGCCAGCCACATCCAACGACAAGAAGGCGGCAGCGACGGACAGGGACTCGGCCGTGGCGGCGGCGCTGAAGTGCGCGTACAAGGTCATGCAGCAGCGTATCATTGCGCAGCCCAACGACATGATGGGTGTGTTGCTGTTCAATACGCACAAGTCCAAGTTCCGCGAGGAGCAACCCGGCGGCCATACCGGGGCTGCTTATCCCCACTGCTACCTGTTGGTTGACCTGAACGTGCCCGGCGCCGACGATGTCAAGAGGCTGAGAGCGCTGGCTGAGGATGGGGATGATCCGGAGGGGATCCTGGTTGCGTCGGATGAGCCGGTCAGTATGGCGAACGTGCTGTTCTGCGCCAACCAGGTGTTTACGACCAATGCGCCTAACTTTGGCTCTCGCCGGTTGTTCATCATCACTGATAATGATGACCCCCATGCGAAAGACAAGAGCGCGAAGTCGTCTGCTGCTGTTCGTGCCAAGGACTTGTATGACCTGGGAATTGTCATCGAGCTATTCCCCATTACCCGTGGGGAGGACAAGTTTGACCTGGCCAAGTTCTACGATGTAAGTGGTTTCCGGCCCTAGCTCTTATTTCCTGGGGTGCTGATGGCATTTGTTATAGGACATCATCTACCGCGACCCTGCAGTTGAGGCGATTATGCCGGACGCGGTAAAAACGTCGAGAGCAGGAGACGGTTTGTCACTCCTGAGCTCACTAATCTCTAACATCAACTCCAAGCAGACCCCCAAGCGGTCCTTCTTTTCCAACCTTCATTTTGAGCTTGCTCCAGGATTGACCATCTCCATAAAGGGATACCAAATCCTCCATCGACAAAAACCGCAGCGAACCTATCCTATCTGGATGGGCGGTGAGAAGCCAATGCTTGCACACCCAGAGGCTGTCAGGGTGGACTCAGAGGCTCGGACAGTAGATAAGTCTGAGATCATGAAAGCCTGGAAGTTCGGCGGCGAATTCATTTGTTTCAAACCCGAAGAAGCGGCAGCCCTGAGGGAATTTGGGAGCAAAGTCCTTCGTTTGATTGGTTTCAAACCCCGCTCCATGTTGCCCAGCTGGGCTTCTGTGAAGAAGTCCGTCTTCATCTATCCCAGCGAAGAGCTATTTGTCGGATCTACCCGAGTGTTTTCTGCTCTGTGGCAGAAGCTTCTCAAGGATGACAAGATCGGCATCGCATGGTTCATCCCGCGCGTGAATTCGCAGCCACAAATCGTGGCTATCATCCCATCCGAAAACCCCGACGAAGAAGGCGCAGCGACGCCTTACCTACCAGCGGGGCTTTGGCTGTATCCCTTGCCGTTTGCCGACGATGTCAGGAAAGTTGATGCCTCAGCGCCACCGAAAAAGGCAGACGAGCTGGCGACCAAGATGCGAGAGATTGTGGGCAACCTCCAGCTACCCAAAGGCATCTACAACCCGCTCAAGTACCCGAATCCGGCTCTTCAATGGCACTACAGGGTGCTACAAGCCATGGCACTCGAAGACGAGGTGCCTGACGAAAACGACAAAGAGGACCTCACTATTCCCAAGTACAGGCAGATCGCCAAACGGGTGGGGGGATACATGGCCGAATGGAAAGAACTGCTGGAAGAGAAGACGAAGGCTTTTATAAAGAGCCGGGCGTTGAAGCGCGAAGCTGAAGATGAGGACGGCGGCAGACCGGTCGCAAAGCGGGCAAGAACTGTTCCCACTATCAAAGAGGGCTCCGTTTCGGGCTCTAAGACTGGTAATGCAAAACTCAAGGAGATGTTTGAGAATGGGACCCTCAAAAATATGACGGTTGCCGATTTGAAAGATGTGCTGACGAGTAAGGGTGTGAGCGCGACTGGGAAAAAGGGGCAATTGTTGGAGAAGTTGGAGCAGTGGATAGAGCAGAACCTGTACTAATGATTCGTCATGATTATGTGTAATGCCTTGTAACTTCTGAAGCTGGGGGGCAATTGTTAGCATTTCTGCGGTAATTATATCCTTATCAAGAGTCTTGAACCTGAAAAACAATGTGAGATATTTGTTTCGTCCCATCTTCATCCTTTATAAGCAAGGCGGGGG
>Ga0065720_1019830_pt1 | contig 19648 bp, 20 predicted proteins | sample Thericmetagenome_FD_59107 | JGI IMG/M metagenome (GOLD analysis project Ga0065720, IMG submission 59107) | Thermophilic microbial communities from the Joint Bioenergy Institute, California, USA of rice/straw/compost enrichment - eDNA_2 v2... | ecosystem: Engineered > Solid waste > Grass >...
AGAAAACGGTGAGACGCGGCTACAAGTATGTACCTAGGGCATTTTCTTATGCGATGCCGCCCATCTGCTGAGCAACAGAGCTGTGGACTGTAGTGCCGCTGGTGCGTGGTCTCAAATCAAAATCAGGGACGGGACAGCAGCAGGAACAGCAGGGCAGTCCAGGACACCAAAGGCGCGAAGGGGGATTAGGGGATTGGACCTTTGGACAACACAGGACCTGGGAACGATGCTGGGATGGATGGGGGTCGGGATGGCCCAGGTCGCCAGGTTGCCTGGTCTCCAGTCTCCAATTCAAGTCCCATCTTGTCGCCAGGATGGGGGTTCAGACACATCAGTGCCAACAACGCCAAACTGTGCGAATCGTGAAAGTGGGTGTGGAGCAGCAGCATCAGCAGCGCTAGCACCAGCACGGGCTGGGTCCAGATTGCTGTGCAGAACTGCTCTTGGGGATCATGGAACCTCTTTGCCATGCCATCTGCAAACTGCACATTGGTAGTGCTGCCGTGATGTTGGATGTGCGGGCCCTGGACAACTCGCCGTACGGCGAGCGGCGACTCGGTGCCGCGGCGCGTCGCTGTGTGAGAGCGAGTGAACAGGCACATCGCTGACGCCTGGCACCAGTGGGACAAGCCGGGGATTGGCCCCGGAGAGTGATGCGATGCTGGACAAGGGCTAGCGAGTCGTCAGGTGCCAAGGGTTGACGACCAGGGGCAGACAGGGGACACACCATGGAACGACACACAAGAGACGGTTAGGAACCCAGATGTCCGTGGCACTGTTGTACACAGTGCGCTTGTGCCATATGGCTAACTCCCTTGTGGGGCAGTTGCCTGTCCTGTCGAACAGTGTGCGATTTCATTGGCCACTGCATCCGGCAGGCAACCGAGTGCCAAGCGAGCGGGGCATCGCGGGCTGACGGAGACAGTGCGCAGGGCGCAATGGAAACCCGTGGGTGAGATGGAATGGGACAAACGAGATCCCAAAAAGTCGACCTGCCCTGGTCTTGTCGACGCGTGCCCGCCCGGCCTGCCAAGCTCACTCCCCGCCAGGGCCTGGACCTTCAACCGGGGAAGCAAGCGAGCCCGAAAGCTGGCGGATACCGAGTGCCAGCAATGCCAGCAGCGTGTCGCAGGCTTTGCAGCACTCTCTGACAAAGCTCCAGGCGTGTCAAGTAGTCCCAGTGATGGACGATGTCGAGGCCTTGTTGTCCATATTGTTGTATGCTTTGCACTGCGTACTGAGGATGCCGCACAAGGAGGTCGAGGATTGGGGCGGTTGTGCAATTCGCTTTCTTGACGAACCCCCTGGGAATCTGCTACTTGGCTGTGGGGGAGCTGCTCAGCCTGGCCTGGATACCCTAGAAAACCTGGTTCTCCTGGCCTGCGCGAATTGCAGCCTCGGGTCCAGATCTGGTGAACCTGGAAGGGCACCACGCGGTCGGGTTAGCCTGGTGAGTCGATGCAGGACTCAACCCGGCATCCTGCCAGCGCCAAGCGCACGAGAAACACTCGTCATCAGCTTGACGCTAGCACGGACGTTTTGGCGTTTGGGAGCTCTCGAATGCCAAAGAAGTCGACGGTTGTGCATGTCCAGCGCGTTGGCGATTTTTTCGCGCCTTCTTTTTGGCTCCGTTTTTTCGGCTTTTGGTGGGCGTAGTTAAAGTCCCAGACGCCTGTGGTGGATCTCTGCTCAACCGCCCAATCAGCGCCGGCCGGCGGCGGAGCATGTACAGGTTCCGAGCTGTGCTGGCCAATCAAACATGAGGGTTTAACCCGTCCCCCACTGTGTCCGCACAGTTAGCGCGCCTTTTTTTTCGACTTGGGCCTCGGTACTGGGTCCGAGTTCCAGGTTCCTGCATCTTTGTCAAAGTCTTAGGTGGGCAGCGGGCTGCGATCTTCTGATGTTCCCTCGCAGAATGCCATCCCATCCTTGTGCCGGCACCTAACCGTTCGATTTGACTGGATAACAAAGTGTTTGCAGCCTGCAAGGCCAAAGACTTTGTTCCTTGTACAACGGCCACTCCACAAGGGTCGGCCAAGGCAAAATACGTCTCTCTGCTGGCTCTTCCAGCGCGACCACCACTCATCAACAACCATACGAACGTGTCCCAGGCTCCCCCAGACCCTCAAGCCACGTTCGAAATCATTTGCGAAATTCCATTGCGGAGCCGTCAGATAACACCAACACGTTCGCCAAGAGGCTTCTCGCAAGCTTTGTGCAAATAGGAATGGCCGGTCCCAAACTCTCGGGCCTGCATGAGGGCACCGACTAACACCAACGTTACCTAGTGTATTGGAACGACGCCTGCTGAAAGAGGCTCGCCTTCCATAGCTAAATCCACTGCCATGGTAAACTTGACCTTTGGGTTTTCCGTTCATGCCGAATTCCATGATAATGTCTCCATCTTTCTGCTTGACGCCGCGTGTCTCGGGGTTGAGGAGTAACTCGATGTCAACTTTCCCAGCCCCTCAACGCTTTTCGCTGCTGCTGAAGCTCCAGCATCCTCTGACTTGCAGCGGCCAGCCCGAGCCTGCTCCACTGCGGCCGAGGTTGAGATACTGAGACTGTCTCACAGCTCGACGATGCGGCGAGCCAGAGCCATACGTACGAGTCTTCGCCCATCTCCGTTCTCTATAGACATGAAGAGGCCAACGCACTCCAGATATCTATTATCTACCCGTTTTACATACTCACTCGGCAGTGATGGCCGCTCGCGCCGAACGCAACGGCCGATATTTCCCGTCAAGAAATCCTGGATTCAGGGCACAGACACGGCAGACAGGACATCCAGAAATGCCGTTCTGTGGTGGTCTGATGAGCATACGGAAGATATCCGTTCCTACGGAGTTAACCCGGCCTCACCTTTCCCCGGCGTTGCTACCGGTACTCTCTCTTCCAGCGTGAGAATCCTACCGCCAGCATGAAAACGTGGAGATGACCTCATCGGACTCCAGCTGCCATTGCTGTCATTAGTTATCTCCACGATCAAACCCTAGACAGCCCCTCCCGCTTTTCTTCTTCGAAGCCAAAGTGATGGGTTTGTTTTGATCGGATCCAGCCATTGTCCGATGACAGCCATTAGGCTCTCGCTGTTGACGCTAGCATCGCCAGATACTCTTCACCGTCAAGCGATCAAAACGGAGAAGGCAACCGGCAAACTTGCAAGCAGTATTGTTTGATTTTGTCAAAGACCGAAATTGTGAAACACTTCAACAACGGCCTACCTAACTTTTGGTTCAGAGCTAGGACGGCATGTACTGTCCCTAAGCTTGCAACCTGAACCAACGGATAACTCTTCTTCGATAAGCCAGGAATTGTTCCACTGTCTACCTAGGAATCACACCAGGCACTTCTTCAGCATGCGCTGATCGCTTTTGCACCATCTCAACCATCCTCTTAACCGGGTTTTCGTTCACGGTGTGATGGAAATCTAGCTGTCAGCCTTCCCTCGTCTAACATAGCGCACTCCGACCGCCGTCCAATGCAACCGCTGAGGGCACCACACAGCTTCCGCAGGTTGAGTTGCTATTTATGGACAAAACTGCCACATCTGATTGGACTGTTGACTCAGCCGCGGCACATAGTGGTACATCGAGGTGCCAGCACAGAGGTCAGAGCTCGTGCAGCCCGACAGCGGTGACAACAAGAACATCCAGATCCGTCACTGTTCATCAGAGGACGAGTCGGGGAGTTTCCATCGAGCATTGGATGGCTGCTCAAAAAAGCTGCTTAAGACTAATAACAACCATCGTCCGATACATGAGCCTTCTTGAAGAAACGCCGAAGCGCGATACCATTTCACACAGCTGGGGATTCTCGTCATCGTGCAGACAAGCCAGCTTCCCCGCCAAGCCTAAAACTTTCGACAAGCTTGCTGTGTGTCGAAAGGACCTTGTCGCATCGTCAGCCTGCTGAACGTCTGGGCGGGCGGGTTTGACGCGGGATGTCGTTCGATTCTCCGTCCCCCCTCTCCCCCCTCCCCACAGGGGTGGCTTCCAGGGTTGTGTGCGTGTGAGGCCCGGTCGGGCAACAGCGGATCGCTCGGGCCCGTCCAGAGCCAGTCGGCAAGCATGTCCCCACACGCAACACACTTGAGGCTCATTGGACGGCTTACGGTGATAAAATGTGACCCTCGGAGCTCTTGAAACTTTCTAGCTCGAGCACCGAAAATGACTTCTCGAAGGATATTGACGATATGGGAGCTGAATCCCCCAAAGCGGAAAGCTTGAGTTACGTACGATGAGGGTTTGCAGCCAGATTGCTGATGAACAGAGATGGAGCGATGTCACTACAAGAAGCCTGCGGATTACCAACTTGGGCGGTAGGGCTCTCACTAACATGCAGGTCGTTACCAAATGGGACAGGCACAGCAGTTGTCCCAGCGTCGGGGACATCTGCTCACCCCGCACCCGCCCGACACCGGCGTGAGTTAGCGGTCTACCCGTCGCCCGGCAGGCACAGGAAGAGGCTGACCGCCAGCACTCGCCTGCGATTTGACTGATCGAGAAAAAGTTTCCATGCCGAGGGTGCAACGAACCGTGGGTTTCAGCACACGGTGAGGTCAAGACAGAAGATAGACAGTGCCGCAAGTCTTGTCTGAACCGGAACCCGAGTGTAACCTCACCGTGAGGTCCAAGCTGGAGCTGAAGCAAGACACGGCTTTCGAGCCCGCGTCGAGGGAAGGCGAGCAGAACAACCCATCCAGGTTCTGATCTCATCTCACTGCTCCTGTCTTGGATTCCAGCATCAGTCCGACCGTTTGGATGACAGTTGCATGCAGCTGCCCACAAAGGACGCATCCTTTCCTATTTGGAGGGGGAATAAATCGATAGAGCAACGAAAGTGAGATTGGCTCTGAGATTGGCACGCTCTAAGCTTTTTAGCCAAATCCCAATGGGCTGGAAAGGCGACGAATGGGCCGGACGGGGACGTATCCAGGGACGGGAGATTGCCACTTTCATGTTCTGATCCCCGGCGGCCACGTGTTGCCGGAACGGGGAGCCCTGTCAGCATGACCTCCCCCTGGTTGGACGCACGCCAGTGGCCGGCCATGACACCGTGCGACTGCACCGTGAGCCGTGGGTAATGCCCTTCTTGGTGGTTGTCGCCCTGGGGTCGCCGCCGATTGGGCCAGCGCAAGACTTGCCATCGTTGCAGCGGATCCGGACTGATCGTTTTCCGAACCGTGTTGTTGCTGCGCTGGAAACAGTTGACGATGAACGACCGCAAAAGGGGGCTATTGAGACAACAGCACGATCAAAGTCAACAAATGTTGGTGGGAAACTCGGAGATCAAATGTCCTCGAAATAGACGGATAGGCTGGAAGAGATAACGGATAGCACGGCCCATGATGGTGAGCACTGTGGGTTACGTACATAAGCCGTGTCAAGCATTCGGAAATCTCGGGTTGTTACAGCATATCGCGACGCGGAGGGAGTAATCCAATATTTCGGGCTTTTTTTTAATTTCTTACCGCTCCGCATTAATTTGAGATGCTGCATTTTTGAGCCGCATCGTGGACGGGCAGCATCAAGAGATCAAAAGATAGCAATGAAGGCTTTTTCTGTTTTCCCCCTTTTTTTCATCGCTGACACGGCAGGCACGCGCGCTCTGAAGAGAGTGTCTGATCGCGTTCCTGCAGGCTATCTGCGCGTTGCTGGCCCCAAGCCGAACATACCGTGCAGCAGGTGGCTGATAAGGTCGCAGACTGGTTAGGCAAAAGGACTTTGCTCCCCCCTTGCTGCCACAGCACACAAAAAAGCATGTCTTTGACAGTCAATCTCGCTTCGGAGTTTCTTGTCGGCAAAGAAGACAGCGCCTCGCCGTTGGCCGTTGGTCTGAAGCTCTCTGGGGCTGAGATGTGGCTTGAACTATCGCCCAGGCTCTCAGCTGTCATGTCAACCGCTTACTATTCTTACAGGATATCACATGAGCTGATATATTGTCATCGTTGACTGGCTGCAAGGGACAAAGGGAAGAGTAATATGCCGCATCCTTTCAATGTTCATCTCGATACGGATATCAGCTATGCAGGGCTTCAGGGTTCGGACGGGAGGGACTGGGTCGTCCTTGTTGAGCTTCTTGTCGACCGGTGCCTACGGATTACCTAAACCTGGGCTGTTTCTCCGCTGGTGAGAGACCCGGGTTCATCTGCAGGAACGGCAGCGCTCGTCCACCTAAAGGCTTTCAAGTTACGCAAATCGCCGACCAATTTGCGACTGGCAGCAAGATACATGCAAGCGACCGCGACTCTCATCAACTCAAATTCCTTGGCCTCTTCTTGTGGGAGTTCGAGTCTGCATTGCTTCTCCTCGCACGACGTATGCGAGCCGGGCTTCTTGTCCCTCTGTATCTGAGTGGGGAATGGATAGAGTTATGCAGCCTCCCCAAGACCAGATGATATGCTTACATGCTGATATGCGGGTAGTATGTCGCTTGTTTTGGGAACTTATGGCAGACGTGCAGCTAAGACTACTTAAGACTGCCGTGTGTCCTGCGATCGCTGCTGTGTCGCTCGGGAGCGGGGACCAGCCCGCAGAATCTGTCAATCGCGCCGGTGACGTTGTGTGAGGGTGCAGCCGTGATTACGAGTTGAGTCGCTGCGTTGTGTGATGAGTTCGGTGTTGCTCTCGCAGAGATGTGATGAGGGTTGTTGGCTTGATGTTTGTCCAACTGTTCAACTGGTTACGAAGGCGCCTGTTTACCTGAATCAATGGACAAGCCAATTGTGAAGCGACAACAAAAAATTCATTTGCGGAGGGGCTGAGGGAAAGAATCCCGAAGACGCTGGCCAGTCATGGTCTCTGGACGAACCAGGCCTTTCACTCAAGTAGCTCATTAGGTAAGGGCCTTAGGCGCCTGCCAGGCGGCAAGGCAAGGCTTTAGGCTCGCGCTTTTTGCCTGCTTGCACGGTTGCGAGTCACCTGAAGGAAACGGTGGTTCACGAGCCAAGTTTGCACCACCTACCACCAAGCCTACCTAACCTGCAGGTAGTGGTGTGCACCACTATTCACAACCCAGCCCAACCAAGACTGTGCTGAACTGGGCTGCACAACTCTGCGTATCATCCAGAAAAGCTTAACCCAAGTTCTGTGTGCTAACCTAACGGAGATCGTCGGTCGCCTCCACCTCCGCCTCTGCCGCTTCACCCGCCCTCGCCTTGGCCGCTGTCAGGCGAGGCACGCCTCCTCGCTAAGACGTGCCAGCTGTTGGGTGGGAGAGAGACGCCGTGTCTCGGAGGAGGTGAGTTGGAAAGAACTGCCGTGCCGACATCCGTGCTCTTCTTTGACAGAGGAGAGAACACGAGGTTTTGTAATGGATGGGGGTTACGGACATCAGTCGCAGCAGTCAGACTGACGTTGTAGTGAAGAGTTACATGGGGATTACTGCTGGCGACGTCGGGCTTACTGAAAGCCTTCTGGCGGAAGAGGTCAATGGCACGGTAGTTTGCAACCCACGGCCCTGGGGCTTTTGCGCCGAGGGCTGTATCGACAGCAATTTGTATACGGAGCAAAACCTTGGGATTGGAGACGCGGGGAGTTGCTTTGGCCCGAGGTTTACTTCCCATAAGAAAGGGCAGACGGCATTTTAGGTATATTACTGCGACTTACACACGAGTTTGCAGCAACTAATTTACGCGACCCGTCGCGCAAGGTGACAGCTCTGAAAAAGACCCGAGAAAGCGGACGGCCAGGTCGGGTCAGATGCGGGGCAACCACTCGCAGAAGATGCCGTCCCTCTCATTCATCGTCAAGTACCTCGTCCTGAACCTGGACCCCAAATTGGGATGTCCCGTGTCTTGCACTGCAGTGGTTGGCTGATTGGTCTGTACTTCACCGGTGCGAATCAGGTTCCGGCCCAGCCCATCAGGCTGGTATGTGCCTGATGTTGCTGTTTGTTGCTTGCTTGCAGGGTGGCTTCTGTGTCAGCGCCGAGCTAAATCTGCGTACATACATACAGCACAGGCCTGGCTGGATGAGTTGGGGGGCTGTATGAATTGCGTTTACACTGTGGTGTAGTATACCTACAAAACCCGCGATCTTGTAGGGAAAGAAGTTCGGCAGGCACACCTGTCCAGCTAAGAGCAATATCAAGCAACCTATTAGCCACATCTCATCGAGCGAGCAACAATCCCACGAGCACTCACGGAAGCGGGAAAGTCCCATTGAACACAGCAGCAAGGAAAGATATGCGGGGGGCAAATCACAGCACACACCACAATGGCCACATGCTTCTTCGATCGGGCCAATGCCAGCTTTGTAGACCCGGCTTCCTCGGCCGGCTCCGGAACCGCAACCGTTACTGCAACCGTGTGGGACGCGGCGGCACGGGTTGCCTACCTAGCTGCGCTAAAGTGTCGGGATATGTGTGGGTAGTAGACGGGAAGAGGAGATCAAGGCGACTAAAATGCGTTGAAGCACGCTAAGCCAAGCTGTTGCAGAGGCTTAGCTCTAGGTTGGGTTACTTATGTTCGCTGCCCACTCGGTGGGACGATCGGGAGGAATGAGGCGGGGCGGGGGTAAGGCGGACGGGAGGGGTCAGGTAGATACCTGGGCCAAGCTGGTGAGGCAAAGATCACGGGATGGAATTGCAAGCTCGTAAAGGCTTCTTGCTAGTGTGGTGGGGGAGGGGTAGCTAGGTTGAAGTCGTGACTGATCTTTAACGGGTTCGTCGGTGTAAGCTACCCCGACGAAAGGCCGATTTTGACTGGCTGCCTGAAAATCCAGCATTCCAGATCGACTTACACACAGCGAGCAAAACTGGCAAGGCAAGATGATGACCCAACCTCACCTGCAGCGGCGATCCGGATCCGGATGGATGCGGTGCGCCGTCGTGCCGCTCGCGGTGAGCCAAGAGAAGGAATCAAGCAGGCGCGGGGTACTCCCGCCTACCTAAGGCCCGCATTTGCATCTCACTGCCCGGGGAACTACACGAAGGAAAGGAAACCTTACCCACCACCTACACAGCGAATGCGATGTAATCCTCCTCTTTTGTTGCTACCCAAGCTGCAGAGGACCCTCGAAGACAGCCAGCCTTGCTGCCGGCAGAGTCACTACCGGTATTTGCACCACCAGCAGGAGCCATAGGGCATAAGGAACGAAGAATCGGTCCAGTCTAGGCATCCCTCTGAACGGTCCCAAAAGGCCCAGGGCCGGATGGATGGCTACGTACCCCGGTGCCCGTTTAGCCGGCGTCAAGCCGGTCGTCAAGATTTTAGCTAACCAGCTCGGTCCCCACCGAGACAGCCGCGCGAGGAATCCTTCAGCGGCTTCATCGACATCATCCTTGACTCGGACTCGTGCGGTGAATTCGATATCCATTGACGGCGCGGCGCCGGCGCCGCGTTTAGCTGGCATGCGGGATGCTGAGCTCTAGCATTGCCATGTTGGAGTCGATCACGATCTTGATTCGCATGAATGGGATGGAATTTTCTGCTGCGAACGAACTTCCCAATAGTCAAGTAAGCAGATTGGGTTTTTTTTTTCAACTCCATGAGTCTGAAGGCTGCGTATGGACGGGATCCCCGATGCAGCAAAACAAGAATTGGTAGGTATGTGCGCGTAAGGAGAGCAGGCTTTCTGGCTTCCCCAACAGGAGGAGGAATATCTCGATTCTGAACACCTTCCCTCGGTGCCAGTGCGAAGGTACGGCACGACGGAGTGTTGAAGAGGTACGGGGAGGAGGGTAGAAGACAGAAAGGATATGTATCGTGCCGTGCTGTGCCGCAATCCTTCCTTTGCTCAGTCAAAAGACGACGGCCTTACTTTTGGTCTGTCCTCTGGCATCTTGTTTCCAATGGCTTTCTCCCACGTCATCTTCGTGCTGTGCCCGCGCCGCCCTGCTCCGCTCCATGCGGGTGGTTGTGCTTCATCTTTGCGTGACAAGGCGAAAAGGAAGAGGGAGGAGGGTGGAAAGTGAGATGGGAGTCGGTTGAGCTGACCCAGGTCTTTCGGGCTTTGGTACCGTCTATCCCGATCAATTGCTCTAGAGGAGAGAAGATGGTGGTGAGTTGATTCCTTGAGATTAATCAGCCGCTTACATGGTTGAGAAGACGGCTTGTCCGGCTGCAAGGCGGGGGAAAGGGGGAAAGGGGGAAAGTTCATGACAAGGTTGTGCCCCTGACCCCTGCCTGAGCAAGTGTTGTGTGTCTGTGTCTGTGTTAAGAGTAAAGTGGGGTCTGGAGAGAATTCTGCGATCTATTGCTCAGCGTTGCCTTTTCTTGACTGACTGATGAATGCCTTCATTCCGATAGAAGGACTTTAACACTTATGGGAAGGGGGTTTGGGAGCTTCTCCGCCTCTCGGCAGACGATTCAAGTTTAGTCTCAGTTTTGGGAGCCTCGGTAAGGGAAGGTAGATGTATCATTACAAGCTCCCTGACTAGGAAGTTCAGTCAACGATTATTGGCTCGGAATGGCAAATCCCTCCTTTCCATGAGCCTGAAAAATTTTGACTCCAGGAGAGGTTGCAGAGATCAAGGGGGCTGGGGTTGACAGCTGTTAGACTTGTGAAATCCCATGGTAAGGAGCTGGAGGGCATGTGACTGTGTCGAGGTGGCTAGAATGTAGACGTCGGTGGTGTTGACTGCTGAAGTTAGTTGTGATAGAACTGCTCCTTATCGAGGCTAATGTCACTCTCTACACCATTGACTTTCCATTAAATCAACACTCCTTGTTGAATGGTTGAAGAGAGTAAGGTTTAGTCCCCTTGGTAGCTGAAGCATTAAGCACCTAAACTCAGCTAACCTCTAAACTCTAAACACTCTTCCCTTATACAACCTTATATAACATCCGTTGTTTAGATGAAGACACTAGGCTGTGTTATATATCTGTGGAAGATCTTTGTTTTAAGGCTGGTCAATAGACTCCAGTCAAGCCTTATAGCCCTCCGACTTCTCTGGAAGATTGTCATGTTGCCTAAGTTCTTTTATACCACTACTACATGGCGGCTAACCGACTTGTAACCCTCTTTAGCTCGATTCATTGGCCGATAACGTAGAAAAGGAAGAGGGAGAAAGAGGTAGTGCTTTAGGTTGCAGGTAATCGTTAGCTTCCCTTCTGCTGGTGTCGCATCTAGGAAGATTCGTATGCTTAGCGAGACCCGAGTGTCAGAGAAAGGTCACCATCGGTATCGGCGGGTTATCTCACTTACAAGTTGCAAGAACCGCGCGAAAGATCAGTCCTAGGCGCATCCCGCGTATCTGTCGCATGCGATATCGGTTAGCAGGCAGTTTCCCCAAGCACTGTGAGCTATTGGGAGGGAGAGTGTTGATGCCCGCCTAATGCAGGGCCGATGAATGGGAGAAAGACGAGAGTAGGAAATTGAGAATAAATCATCCGTGGAAAAAGGGAAGGATGTTCATCGTGTCAATGGGGAGAAGGACGAGGGGGACGGAAAGAGAGTGGAGAGGATATGGTCAAAATAGGAAGGTGTTGAAGAAGCTGGGTGAAGTGCTGAAGATTTGGGGCATAATTGAGCTTATTGAAAACGTTTACGCACAGGAGTTGATTTAAGTATCCGGAGGTTTTCTCTCTCTCTCCTTCCTTAGTGGCCATGATATGTGAGATACGTGTTTCTACCTGAATTTTTACCCTGTTGAATGTGCACCTCTGTCTAGAGAGGCGATAGACCATGGGTCTCCCCTTTGAAGCCGTGGGGCAGTTTTCACTCAAGGATTTGGACTTAACAAGCAAAGAGCTGATCGCTCTTGGGTATTGGAAAGCTGTTAGCTAGTAGGATACATGATCGTTATCGAGGTGGTCCTGAAAAGGGGAGAGTGGGAAAAGCCATGAAAGCAAAGGAAAGAAAAGAAAGATGAATAATGAGATGAGATAACGTATCAATCAAGGATACACTGAGTCATCGTTCATTATACCTCAATTTGCTCCAGTTCTTGAAAATATGGTAAAAGCCCAGTCTCATCAACCTGAGCCCGCTTGATGCTTTGCTCTGAGGGAAGATGAGGGCCAAATGCTGTAGCTGTCACATCCAACATAATACGGTGGACAATCGATATAGGCTGTACCATTTCCCATATCTGCTTCGTGTTGTTCTTCAAACTTGTAACCCAACACGAGCTTGATTCCCATGATAGTATGCTATACCCACGTCGTTCCAGCCACTGAAGGTACTCCCATGATTGCCACTCCAAAAAGAATGGCTGGGGCAAATGCAAGTCGCAAGTCGCAAAATACGATCTTGTAGAACATAGCTGCATTCGCAGGTTCGTGAAGCCGCGAGGATACCGAAGAGGTAGTATATGGTAAGGTTGTGAGCTGTAAACTGAGCGCAGGAAGCATTGGAATGTCTCTCTGCCGTAATGCTTTGATAGTATCGCCGGCGAGGTAGTTTTTAAGACAAAGGCGTCATGCAACTTCAATCTCTCCTGCTCTTGTGGCGGCAGGTACTTGCAGGCAAATTGCTTGAGCCTCTCCCGCCGATCTTTCATGGCCCGGATATATCGTAAGCGACACCGTTGCGAACTGTGGGATAGTAGCTCGTCAAAATTATCGCCTAGGGGAATAGCAGAATCTTTGTGTATGAGCATAGAAACATAGTTAGCACAAGTGCACCTATGGCACTTCGTCCGGGAAGTCTTGTTCTCGCAGCGATCACCACTAAGAAAAACTGCCAATTCAAGCGCGGAGAAACCATGGATATCGCGTTGGTTGAGGATCTCTTCGTCTGAATAGTCCAAAAGGACTTCTAAGCATGTGTGTTTGATGACCACCAGGTGTAGTGGGGTCAAGTTGCAGATAACTCGTTCCTTTAAGCAAGATGGCTTTTTTAATAGGTCGTACACCATCTGACGGTTGCCCATCAGAATGGCAATACTGAGGTCTCCGCATCCAAACGCTATGGATTAAATATGTATTAGCAAGTGCCAAAGTCGAAGGCAAGATTTACTATTAGAAAACCACTCTTTGCCAAAAGATCTTGAAGCAGGCAAATACCAAATTATCATGAACATTCATGGTTATATTTGAGACATACCTTTAGCGGTTCGATCTGAATAACTAAGATTTTTGGAGAGATCGGTGTATAGTTTAGGCAAAACCCTGTTAACATCAAAGGGTTCCAGGGTCATGTCCTGTAATGTAACCCGAACACCATCAGGAATCGACTGCACCAACAATTGGACAGGCCTCGTTATGATATCATGTATGTCTTTGATCTTGGTGTCTATCTGGGTTACAATCCAAAAGACGGGAAGTCTGATGATATTAAAGTTAGCGAGTTGAAAATCAGTGAATAATCATGGCAAAGTCTCTTGATTTGACCTCCCACATGGTCTGGCAGTTGCAGTCACAATACCATGGCGGAGCTAAAGTGCTTACTTTCCATACTGATCACATTCATGAAAGGGAACACAGTGCCTTGTCATGAAATGAAGTAGTGATAAGAGAGGCTCTACAAGTGAGACGAGAAAATCCTCATTAGCCCTTACAGACTGGTTCACGGTCATGATTATCTAACAATGACGTTACTGTCTGCTTTGGATTTATGACGATCTTCAAACAGTGTATACTACTTACACAGTCTGCCAGGTAATGACCTAATGTTTCGTGGTTGTGCCGTCCGATAGCTGTTGGGACACTGGTTTCTGATTGAAATGACACCAAAAGCTTTGCTTTCGTTCTTGCAACGAGCTTCTTCCATTCTCGCTCGCAATTCCTGTCACTACGATGATTCAATGTGTTGAATAGGGCAGCCTTAACCAGGAAGCGTATGATCCGGAATGCAGGCATCTCAAATTTATTGGTAAATACAATGGGACGGTAAGTGAGGACAGGGGACATCTCGTATCTTCTTCCAGAAGAGAAGATACGCGAGAGTTGAACTGCTGAACTGAATAATATTCCCAGACCAGTAAGGTTGAGGGTTATTTTCTTTTGGATGTTATAGCAGAGGTCATGTTGGAGGCTGAACAGTCTGCCCTACGGCACTCGAAGATCGTATCAATCGTGACACTCATCAACAAAAGAAGAATGCTTTGGCGATGTCCCAACCATTTTCGGCGTACTGAACAGGTGCAGATGGCAACTTTGTTGCTTGTATAAGCCGAGATCAATTCCACAAACTCCTCGTCAATCATGTCGTTCCGTTGTTGTCCGGAGTTTAAGATTTGCGACTTCACAAGCCGAGTTGTTTGAGTTGCTGAGTTCGAGTTCGGTTTGTTCGTGCGAGTTTGGCTAGCATCATTTTGATATTGCGTAAGCAGAAGTTCAATCTTTGACTCGTCTGTTCAGCTGAATTATATCCTTGGTCATATCCTCCAAAGGCGATAACAGCGATGACACCTTTGCCTGAAGGGTGATGATCTCTTTTGCCCGTTGGGTATTGCCAAATGCTACGACTGTCTGCGAGGATCATCAGATACTTTCACTCTTATGACACGAATGAAGCAACTCTTACAGATTGAGTGTTTCGAGGGCGAGTTGGAGCCCCGAATTCGCTCTCTCGACTCTTTCTTCCAGCTCCATGATCTTATCGCGCCTGAAGGGGTAAAGTGGTCGCTTTGTTGCCTTCCCCAGTTTTTTTTTCGGACGCTTTTGCATTCTTGTCGCTGGTCAAGTTTGATATCAGCAGATTCAGTTCCTGAAGTTCTTGTCGACATGTCTTAATGTTATTATGGACACCGTCAACAATATCTTGGAAGCTGCTGGCCAGGCGAGAAATAACGGCATCGATGCATTTCAACGTATTTTCCAGGACCCTAACCTTCTCCCTCGCATGCCGGATATCTTCCGTCCTAGCGTTAAGGCGGTCAAGGTACTTGTATATAAGCTCGCACACCTGAAAACCTAGGGACACCGCTCCGACAGCGAGGCCCGGAGCAGAAAGAGGGTCGGCCATAACCAGGAGCTGATGGTTGTAGATAACCTATTTGATGGTAAAGGGCAAGAGTAAAGAGAAAATTCAATAAATAATAGCTAGCTCCAGTGTTAGTGTTGTGGAGAGTAGCGAGGAGGTATAGGATCAAAAGACGTCGGGCAGGAAGGGGAAAAGCCTGGGGAACGATCAAACTCAGCAAACGCTTATATTATGTTTCAGATGCGGGGCTAGCAGCTGTGTTAGCACCTACTTTGTAGATACTCCATGCAAGTCTATGCTTGAAGAAATGATTGGACCTCGTACAATCAGAAAGAGGCCAAACCAGTGGCGTAAGTTGATTACGCGCACTTCAGGGTAGTCGAGCCGACAGTTTTGGTAGGCCCGACGTATCGTAGGGGAAATCTGGGAACGACTTCTATAGGCTATGGGTGTTGTGGTGGAAGAATGAATAAGGCTGTGTGATTTGGGCTGGAGAAAAAGTCACAGGAGTGGATGCAAGGCAAGGCCCTCAGTCACTCTGACACGACGAGTAGCCAGCCCATCGCAAGTAGAAGTTATTGGCTCATTCCTTAAGTCGAAGGCAAATAACTTACCTGAACTTTGCTTTCTCCATCTAGGCAGGCAAAAAATTGAGTGCTCTGTTATCTTGAAAAAGCCTGAGACATCCCGGTAATTATGAGGCGTCAAGAAGTACCTATCCATATCTGTCTAGGTAAGCTAGCTCTCCTGGAGGACGCGCCTGTCAGGGTCAAGAACTTGAGGGGAATCTTGCTCATGACCTTCTTCTGGAATATAACAGTTCTGGCGTTTTTCGCGGCCAGGCACATCACCGCCAGTGAGCGTCCTGCCACAAGGAATGAGGAACCAACACCAGGCTGGAGCAGCATAGAGACCAAGGCTATGATGGAAGAAGCTAGAGAACTGAGAGGGGTGTGCCCCTGGAATGAATATGGATAAGGATATAAGGCTGCAAGCCGGACAAAGCCACCAGCCTCGGCTTGCAATTTGCATCCATCTTCGCACTACTCGAATATAGTGTCATTATAGTACAGAATAGGGAATGCCGGTCAATTTGGTGGCAGGGAATGCCGATGGTACTGTGTTCCACGTTAAAAAGTAAGAGGAAGATGCAGGATGAAAGCTAACGGCGGGGTAATATGCCCGGCTTGCAGCCTTATCTCCTTTTCTGCACCCAAGAAACACCCTCCTGTGGTCCTCCAGCTTCTTCCATCAAGCAGTCCATCTCTTGAATATCTGCAAACTTGTTCAGTACCTAGTCAAAGTCTTAAACAATGAAGAGCTCCTCAAACTCCCCTTCTGGGTTATTATCAAACTCGTCACCCATGCTCAGGACATAGCAGCCTGATACCAAGGTAGCAAATTTGGTGTCGTGTCATCCTTAGACCTACGGAAAACCGTCATGCTGTCACAATGCTCTCATAGATACCACCGCCTTCTTGGAGATTTTTGGGTCATGCTCGAATATAGCCCTTCCCTGTCGCAAACCATGACCGATTCTCAAAGTGTGCCAGTGCCGATTTATTGCCATCGTCGAACTTTTGGAGCTTGTACAATTGTGCCATCTTTCGATAGAGCCATCGGCGCTATATCTTCCACGTCCTCATCTGGGAAGATGTCTCCGTCTAAGTACTGTAAGATGCGTATGTTCCGTAACGTTAGGATGGATACTATCGTTGGTAGGATGATAGTCATAGAAAATTCCACTTCTGCTTCTTTTTTTTCTCTTTGGTCACCTCTTTTATAAAGGATAACAAAAACCTTTCAACAATGATCAATCTCCTTTCATCTAGAGAAACCCTAGCAAATCATACCAGTAGACTCGAATAGCGAGGACTCAGTCTCGGCATCTCAATAGCAGTTGTATGATTTTGTCCACCGTAGTTCCCTCTCCTTTTTTTATTTTTATTTTTTTTGCACTTGTCCACAGCTTCCTTCCTTCTGCAGAATTTGGCTACCCATCAGGCTTTCCTCTTTTCTTACTAGTACAGCTGAGGAGCTTCTGTGCCCAATAATGTATGTTATAAACATGTTATGAGTTGTTGCTTGTCTCTTTTCTGTTTGCTCTGAAACCCTTGCTGCGTCCGCATTCACAGCTTTCACTGCTCTCGCATGTCCATGTAGCAGTGTTGAAGCAACATCGAGAGCAGACCATGAAACAATCGGAAGCATTTTGGACATGCGCAGTGTGCTAGTACTTCCGTACTCTGTCCAATGGAGAGATTTCAATCATTTTTGCACCAGGACTTTCCAGAGTGATTGACCGGTTGGATGATGTTGTTGCCCGTTGTCTTAAAACACGTGCATAGGCCAAACATAGGATAGTCAGTTTTTGAAAAAAGGCCTCCAGGAAAAGCGGGTTTTAAACTCGGACGTAGGACTAGTTAGAACCTAGTGAATCTATGTCCACGTACCTCCAATGCGCCAGTTGAATTGATACAGGAAATGGCATGTCGTCAGCCGTGTGCGAGTTGCTCTCCTCGGAGAAAGAGAATTAGAGCGCTCCATGAATTACGGCCAAGTGGGTTTATATGGTCGTACATCCCATCTTCTTCTGCCCTGTTAAAGAGATTCGGTACTCAAGCAGGTAGATCAAAGTTATTTGGATCACAATCAATGACATGACCAGTCCCTGCAAAGGTCAAGATGTTGAAACTACGCAGCTGGGTCAAAGCGCGGATTGTCCGATCGAGATACACCATCTCGAAAGCCCAAAGTGCATTCTGGCTCGATTCCATGGTTTGGTGATATCAAGTTTAGCTTTTCATAAACGATATCACGAGGGTCTGATGCTTTTTAATGTTGGCAAGATATAGAATGAAATCCAGACTTCGCTTACGTTCTGAAACAGCCCGGATTATATATAGGCCCAGCAATATTTGGCATAAGCTAGGGGAAAATTCGGATAATGACTTGTCAATTTGGCTCTTCTGAGCTGTGACGCATGGTTGCTGCACCGCCAAATCTCTTTTTTCCCACTCCACCTTCTAGTTGTATCAAAAGGTGAGCAAGTTCTATCATGTGTGACCTTGGTACGATGAGTGGCTCACATGCACACATGGGAGACATGATTTGCAAGAAATAATTTCTTGTGTGATCCCTGCTCTCTTCCAGTATTAAGCTGACAAAAGCGTTCTTGAGCTGCTAATTGTTTCAAAATCCTCCCAGCACTTGATAACGTTATTGCACACACCAGTAGCGCCAATGCTGTGATGATCGAAGGGTTCCTTCCATCATCTGGTGGTGTGTGAAGGTTTGATGGCTCTTCCAGTAAAACCCATATGAACAGTGACATAGGGTGTGTTGAATTGAACTGAATTGCATTTTCAACCGTATCACCCATGAGGGTTCTCGGTCGTGCTCACGACGCCGGCAGGCGAGAGGTACATATGCACTGACTAGTTTAACCTATGTACACGCAAGGAAAACCCAAGAGAGAAAAACCGGTGTCTTTTCGCGAGATAAGGGGTGGTGTTGGGGAAGGGAAAAAGTGTAGGGAAAGAGTAAAAAAAAATGGGTTAGGAGGGGATAGCGTAAGGTATGTAGATGTCCAAACTAGAGGTCTCTGACTCTGCTTTTTGTCATAAGGGGTGTGATACGAATCGCCCATGAGTCAAACTCGCTGATTGCGTTCGGAAACATCATCCTGATTGATATGCCATCGATCCATAGAGTTAATCACGGCATGGTTGCCGTAAGCCCGGATTTGCTGTCAGCAGGTGACAAGGAACTCTTAAGGTCTGGGATCATGCTTCTAAGTTAGGCTCGTCCCTTGCAATTCACGGTGCTGTTATCAGTGCCATAAATGAACATATCTCCAAATCACATACCTTAGCCGCAATCTCCGCAGACACTATCATCGATTTGCAATCGTCGCATAATAACTTTCTAACCAGCCATCAGAGATGCATCAAATAGTTGTGCAGGTTCTGGCTAAGTTCGAGGTGGTGCCCATTGAGAAGTATATACGGATCAGTGTTGACGTCCAGACACTTGTCGTGGCGTGCTGTGTTGACCCAGCCAATGTCCGTTCTTCCTTCTTCCTCTCCTTCTCTTCATCAACCGTCTCTTGAGTGGGTCGTCCCAGGTATAAGAGAATGCAACGTATGGGTGGATTATCATCCAACAAGACCGTTGTGAGCTATCCAACGATGGGACCAGCCTAGTCATATTCGTCCCTCGCTATTGTTAAGCTCATATCCAGGAGTAACAAGGGGTTTCTGGTCGCCATTGGTAGAAATTGTAGACTGCTCGGTGTTAGGATGTTGGCCTTTTGGGATTTTAGGCTTCAGGTTGACCGGGAGAAGATGGAACAAACGGATTTCCCGACGAGACAGGTTGAGCGGTTTGTAAAGGTCGTTGCGACAAGACTTCGGAGGCGGAACAGAACCGCTGGTCGCAATCTCTATCAGACACTGCGTAGGTAGTACGCATATGAGTCGCAGGGGATAAATCTGGCTGGGGTGTTGATGTGTTGGATGCACTAGATGGGGTTGTTCGGTTGAAAGTAAGGAAAACTCGTGTCCGTTCTTATAACTCTCTGGACAGTAGATGCCTGTAAGACTCGAGTAACCTCAAAATCAATCGTAGTGGGATGTACTAACTTGCAGCGAGGAGCAATAACTCGGTTCAGATAAGCAAGTCATGTTGTGATGGCCTTGTGGAATGCAGCAGCCGTATAAGTGTGGCCTACCGACCACAGGTTGTGGACGCTAAACTGTAGTCACGAGGACCGATTGTATGTAGTTTTGCTTGGTAGATACTACTAGGCAATTTCAAAAAAAAAAAAAAAAAAG
>Ga0065720_1004880_pt1 | contig 19629 bp, 17 predicted proteins | sample Thericmetagenome_FD_59107 | JGI IMG/M metagenome (GOLD analysis project Ga0065720, IMG submission 59107) | Thermophilic microbial communities from the Joint Bioenergy Institute, California, USA of rice/straw/compost enrichment - eDNA_2 v2... | ecosystem: Engineered > Solid waste > Grass >...
AGAAATTTGACCCGTGACAAGATCATCACCTCCGTTCTCAAATACGAACAAAATGTTCTATAAAAAGATTACCACAGGAAGGCTGAATTGTATATTGCCCAGGGCAAGTTCACGATGTTCGGCAATTTTTCAAATCGTCCCGGGTTCGCTGAAAGGGTTTCGCCGGTATCCGACGAATGGAATAGGAAGGATTAAGCAACTTCGGGGGGAATCGACATGAAGTTCAAATTCAGCATCATGAAAAAAGTCGTGCTCGGCATCACGGCAGTATCGGCGGTAACGTACGGAACAAGCGCATTTTTCATTCTGGTGCTGAAGGATTATTTTGACGATTACATATCAGATGTCTGGTTTATTATCGTGACGCTGCTGCTCGGCATCTTCTGGACCGGATTTCTGGGATGGCTGGCCGCGAGCTATCTGGTCAAGCCGCTCAAGCATCTCATGCAGACGGCCAACCGGGTTTCCGAAGGCTGCCTGAACGTCGATGTGGTGCCGCCGCGTTCCGACGACGAACTGCGCGCGCTCGCCCTGTCGTTTGACCAGATGATCCGGCAGCTGCGCACGATCGTCGAAGGCATTGCGAGCAACTACAAGGCGACCCATCAGCACGTCGGCGAGCTGGGCAACGCGATCGGACAGGCCACCCGGCATATCGAGAACATCACGGACCGCGTGGAGAAAATGTCCGAAGGCGCGGATACCCAATCGAAATCGACTTCCGTCATGTTTCAACAGCTCGAGCTGGCGTCGAGCGCCGCGAACGAGATCAGCGAACTGGCCGAAGAAGCGCGGAGGTCGGCGATCAAGATGGATCAGACGATCCGCGAGAACGGCGAGACGATCGCGTCGCTGGTGGAAGGGATGCGGAAGATGGCCGTTCTCAACCGCGAATCGATCGAGACCGTGCGCCGGCTTGACGAGCACGCCGGCTTGATCGGCAACATTTCCGAAGTCGTCGCCGGCATCGCCGACCAGACGCACATGCTGTCGCTGAACGCGTCGATCGAGGCGGCCAGGGCCGGGGAAGAAGGCCGCGGTTTCGCGGTCGTCGCGGAAGCCGTCCGCAAGCTGGCTCAGCAGAGCGCCGAATCGGTGCAGGACATCCGGCAGCTGATCGAACAAATTCAGCAGGAGATCAAGCAGGTGGTGGAGCAGATCTCCGAGCAGTACGAAGTCGCGGAACAGGAATCGGAGCACGGCGAGAAGTCCGCGGAGGCGCTGCGCCTGATCGCCGGNGAAGCGGACAATGTGCACAAGATCGTNGTCGAAGCGTCGAACCGGGTCATGATGCAGGCGGAGCAGATGAACAGCACGCTCGCCGAGGCGCGCGCGGTCGTCGANATCGCGGCGCAGATCCGGGAAGGGGCGCAGGAAGTGTTCGCNTCGACGCAGGAGCAATATGCGCTCATGGAGGAAATCACGTCGACGTCCGAACAGCTGCAGCAGCANTCGGCCGACCTGAAGAAGCGGATCGAATTTTTCAAATCGTGAACATGAGCATGCCGGCTGCGCCCGCGGAGAACCGCGGGCGTTTCGCTTGCCCGGCGGCGTAAAACCGCGCCATCGTGCATAACTCCCGCTTTTCACCGAATACAATCATACAGCGGCGCCGCTTGTCCCCGTTCGGGCAGGCGGCGGTGGATGCGATCGGAAAGGGTGAATGAGGGATGGACCATGCACCGGATATCGCGCTGCTCGGCATCGGCACCGCCGTGCCCGCCTGGCGGCTGGATCAGACGGATACGGCGCTGCGGGTGGCGGAAGCGCTGCGGGACGATCCCGGCGCCGCGCGCTGGGCGCGCCGCATTTTCCGCCAGCAGGGCATCGATTCGCGCTACACNTGCGAACCGAATCTGCTCCGGGAGGCCGGCTCGTGCCGNTACTTTCCGCGGAGCCGGGAGGAAGCGCCCGGCACCGCCGAACGGATGGANATTTATCGGCGCGAGGCGCTGCCGCTCGCGCGCCNNGCCGCGGAGCGGGCGCTCGAAGACAGCGGCACGCCGCCGGANGCCGTGACNCATCTGATCACGACGAGCTGCACGGGGCAATACCTGCCCGGACTGGATGCGGAGCTCGTCCGCGCGCTCGGCTTGCCGNNGGGGATAAGCCGCGTGCCGCTCACGTTCGTCGGCTGCGCGGCCGGACTCAAGGCGATCGGGCTGGCGCGGCAATTCGCGGCCGCCGCGGGCGGCGCGGACGCCCGCGCGCTCGTCGTCTGCGTCGAGCTGTGCACGCTGCACTTCCAGCCTTCGGGAGACCGGGAAGAGCTGTTCGCCGCGTCGCTGTTCGGGGACGGCGCTTCCGCCTGCGTCGTCGGCGCGCCGAACGAAGGGGACGCCGTCGTCTTCCGGCTCGGCGAGCCCCGTTCCGTCCTGCTGTCGGGCGGGGAAGCGGACATGACCTGGAACATCGGGCCGTACGGATTCGAGCTGATGCTTTCGGCGAATGTGCCGAAGCGGATCCGCGAGTTTCTGCCCGCGGCGATCGGGCCGCTCGCGGCGGGCGGAACGGCGCCCGCGCTGTGGGCGATCCATCCCGGCGGACGCGGCATCATCGACGCGGTGGAGGAGGCGTGCGGGCTGGCCGCGGAGCAGACGCGTCCGAGCCGGGAAGTGCTGCGCAAGTACGGCAACATGTCCTCGGCGGCCATTCTGTTCGTTATGGATGAGCTGCGGCGGGAGCAAGGAGGGCGGGCGGATGGCGGCGGGCCGAGATCCGGCATGGCCGTCGCGTTCGGTCCGGGGCTTGCGGCCGAGCTGCTGCCGTTCAGCTGCGCATGCTCCCCGGTTCCCGCGGGACGAAGGCAGGCTGCCGCCCATGCTTGATCTGCTGCAGGCGCGCGCCGCACGGAGCGAGCGGATGGACGGCGGCGTGCCGGAAGCGGAGCTTAACGGCGCCTATCGCCGGCTGCGGACGCTCAACCGGCTGTACGCGGCCGCGGGACCGATCCGCGCCGGCGTCGAACGGCTCTGGGTGGACGCGGGCAGGCCCGCGCGGCTTACCGTGCTCGATGTCGGCTCCGGTTCCGGCGATGTGAACCGCCCGCTGCTGCGCTGGGCGGAGCGGAACCGGGTCGAGCTCCGGGTCCGGCTCGTCGACGTGCGGGAAGAGGCTTGCCGCGAGGCGCGGCGGCTGTTTCGCGGCGAGCCGCGGGTCGAGGTGATGCGCGGCGATCTGTTCGAGCTGCCGGAACGGGCGGCGGACATCGTGACGGCGACGCAATTCGTCCATCATTTCGGGCCGGCCGAACTGCCCGGCGTCATCCGCCGCATGCTCGGCGTCTCCCGGATCGGCGTGGTCGTGAACGATCTGCGCCGCCATGCCGTGCCCTGGGCCGCGGCGTGGCTGACGGCGCGGCTCATCACGCGAAACCGCTGCATCCGGAGCGACGCGCCGCTGTCCGTGGCGCGGGGATTCCGCGACGAAGATTGGGACAGACTGGCGAGTGAAGGCGGAATCCACGGTTTGTGGTACGCGCGCAAGGCGCCGTACCGCTACGTCGTCGTGATCCGGAAGAACGGCGCGGAAGAAGACGGTGATGCGGACGATGGACAAGACGGTTGATGCGGTCGTCATCGGCGCGGGCCCCGGCGGCAGCGCCGCGGCCCGCGCGCTGGCCGCGGCGGGGTGGGAGACGGTCATCCTGGAGCGGCGCGGCCGTCCGCGGCCCAAGGTATGCGGCGAGTTTCTGTCGCCGGAAGCGAAGGCGACGCTGCGCGAACTCGGACTGGAGGACGCGGTGAACGGCATTCCGCCCGTCCGGATCGAGCGCGTCCGCCTGTGGGCCGCCGGCGGCAGGCCGCTCGACGTGCCGCTTCCCGCCGCCGCGCTCGGCGTCGGCCGCCTGGAGCTGGACGCGGCGCTGCTGGACGGCGCCAGGCGGGCCGGAGCGGATGTGCGCGAAGGCATCCGGGCGCTGCGCATCCGCCGGGAAGGCGCGGTCCATGCCGTCGAGGCGCGGGGCGGCGGCGCGGACGCGACGATCCGCGCGCGGATCGTCATCGGCGCCTGGGGAGCGGGCGCGCGCAAGGCGTTCGCGGACCCGCGCGCCGCGCGGATGCCCGCGTCCGGGCTGCTCGGCGTGAAGGCCCACTTCGAGGGCATCCCGCTCGGCCCGGTGACGGAGCTGTACGCGTTCCGCGGCGGCTACCTCGGCCTGTCGCCCGTCCCCGGCGGGCGCGTGAACGCCGCGGCGCTGCTCGACCCGCGGACGTTCGACGGCGGAGCGCCTTCCGCCGCGGCCTGGATCGCCGCCGCGGCGAGCCGCCATCCCGGCCTGGCGCGCAGGCTGGACGGCGCCCGGCCCGTGCCCGGCACGGCGGCGGCGGTCTCGCCGGTCGCGCTCGACCGCCGGCCGCTCGCCTGGGCCGGCTGCCCGCTCGTCGGCGACGCGGCGCTGCGCATTCCGCCGCTCTGCGGCGACGGCATGTCGATCGCCCTGCGCTCCGGGCTGGTCTGCGCGCGCCTCGCCGACCGCCATCTGCGCGGCGGCATGACGGAGGAGGAATGGCGCCGCGAATACGAGCGGTTCTTCCGCCGGGAATGCATGGGCGCGCTGCGGCTCGGCCGTCTGCTGCAGACCGCGCTCGGCCGTCCCGGCGCCGCGCGGCTGCTCATCGGCATCGGACACGCCCTGCCGGCATGGGCGGCCGCGACCGTGCGGCGCACCCGGCTGGCGGAACCGCCGACCCGGGCATGACGAAGGCGGACGCCGAAGCTGCGGCGTCCGCCTTTCGCATTACTTCAATCTGAGCATCGTCGTCCACAAGTCCGCGGGCTCGTAGCCGAGCCGCCAGACGGCGACGCCGGCCAGGTCGTACTTCTTCGCGAGTTCGATCCGCGCTTTGATCGTCTGCTCCGTCTCCATCCAGAACACGTAGGTCTGCCCGTCTTTGACATACGTCACCTTCGTCTGGCCGAAGGCGGGGTCGAAAACCGTCGTCTCATTCACCTCGTTGAGCAGCGCGGGGATGTCCTTCATCAGCACCGCGCGCGAGCCGAGCACATTGCCGGCGGCGTCGACCCGCCACTCCCGCACGTAGAACGGCACGCCGAGGAACAGCTTCGAGCGGGGGATGCCGTAGGACAGATAATCGATGATGCCTTGCTCGGTCCAGGCGAGCCCGGATACGGAACCGGGCTTCGTGCTGCCGCTCCAGTACTGGTCGTAGGCCATGATCATGATGTAGTCGACGGCTTCCGCAATCTTCTCGTGATCGTAGGCGGTCAGATGATTCCACGCCTTGTCGCCCCGGATCAGGTCGATGGACAGTTTCAAGCCCCGGGCATGGACGGCCTCCGCCAGCTTCCGCACGAAGGCGGTGAACCGGTCGCGGTCCGCGGCGGCGACTTCCTCGAAATCGAGGTTGACGCCGTAGACGCCGAGCTCGGCCAGACGGCCGGCGAGCGCGTCGATGAACCGCCGCTGCGCCGCTTCGTCGGCGAGGAACGCGCTGGTCATTTGCTTGTCGAACTGGTTGTGCACCAGCGGCATCACTTTGATGCCGCGGGATTTCAGCTCCTTCGCAAGCGCGGGGTCCGCCTTGTCCTCGAGCTTGCCGTCGGCCGACGCGAGCTGGAACCAGGTCGGCGAGTCGATGTCGAGCCCCTGCGTGTTCGCCACCTGGCTCAGGATCGTGCTGGAGCTCGACGAGCCGTTCCAGCCGAGGTAGAGGAGCCGGCCCGCGTTGCTCCACAGCACACGGCCGTCCTCCGTGCGGATCGACGCGTTCGCGAGGCCGGACGCGGCCGCGAGGGCGCTTTTCAGCGCATGGAACTGCAGGATTTCACGGCCGCCCTGGTAGACGCGGTAATACGGGATGTTCGTCCAGAGCACCTTGCCGTCCCGGATGATTTCGGCTCCGGCCAGCCATTTCGCATAATCGACGGCGTTGTCGAGGCCGAAGAACCGCTTCCGCTCCTTGCCGTTCTGGTAGACGGCGAACGGCGGAACGTTCGAATGGACGACCGCTCCGGTCCCCAGGTGGACGACCTCGCTGTTCGGGATGCCCGCCGCCGCCTGGATCGCGTCGCGCAGAAAGCCGTAGCGCGCCTCGCCGAGTTCTCCGTCGGCGAGGACGGCGTAGGCGGGAGTCTTGCGGCGCTCCGCTTCTTCCTCTTCATCCGTCAGGTCGTCCCAAATCCACGCGTTCGACGCGAGGTCGATGATGTGCATGTTCCGGTAATATTTCGCGGCCGCCTTCGCTTCCGCCAGCGTGGCGAACGACCATTCGGGAAGCGTTTTGTGCCCCTGATACAGCCGGTACCGGGCAAAATTCGCGTAAATCCAGCCGGGCTGCTCAAGGTCGCGGACCGCAGCGTTGATCTTGCCGGATGCCGCCCGTTTCGCTTCGTCATATGTACGGAACAGCATGTTCGGCTTGAGTTCGCCGTCGATGTAGACCGCGTAGCGCGGATAATTGTGCCAGACCCAGGCGCGGTCGGCAATCTTCTCGACGCGGCTGTACGCGAACTGCTTCGCATAGGCGATCGCCTGCGCTTCACTGGCAAATTCCTTGAGCGGGTTGTCGTTCTGGTAGACGCGGTACTTCGTGATGCGGGACGGGTCCGCCGCGGCATTCGCCGCAGGCGCCGCCTGCAGGACGAGCGCGGAGACGATCAGCAGCGCGATGACCGCCCGTAGGGCGCGAAGTTCCATTCGCGGTTCAACACCTTCCTCTGGCAATCTGTGAATCTATACATTTAACGCAGAAGAAGGGCGAATGTTTCTTGCAATCGTTTCCGAAGGCAAAAAAGACCGTCCGGCCCATTCTGCGATGAGCCGGACGGCCGTTCCGCATGGCGCGGGCTTTCCGCCGCTATTCCGCAATGTCCGCCCAGATCTCGTCGTCCAGCCCGAGCCGGATCTGATCGCGGAACACCCGTTTTCCGTATTCGGTGAGCATGTAGCGCTCGATCGCCTCGAGCAGGTTCGATTCGACGATGTACTGGCTGCGGCCGAGCACCCAGACTTCGGCCGTGTAGCCGTATTCTTCATCCCACGACAGCTGCACTTCGACGTCGGTCGGCTTCACGCCTTTCCGTTCGGCAAAATGAAGGCAGACCGCGTTGACGATCTCATCCATCGACAGCCGCATGCGTCAGTACGGTCTCCTCGATTCGCGCGGCGTTTTCCGGTCGCGGAAGTAACGGTAAACGGCGCGGACCAGCACGAACAGGAAGTAGATCGCGAGCACATTGATCATCAGGCCGAGCAGTTCGCCGAAGAAGCCCATGCCGGCGAACAGGCTGCCGAACAGCAGGCCGGCGAGACCGCCGATCATCAGGCCTTTCATGAAGCTGCCGCCGCCGAGGAAGCCGCGCTGCGCGCCGGCGGCGCCGGTCGTATTCGCGCTCGTCTTCGTGCCGGCAGCCGTGCGGTCGGCGTTGCTGACGTTGTTGTCCTGCACTTTCTTCGGCTGCTCCTTGAACGTCTGCCTCGGCGCGGTGAAGCGGCCGCGGCGCGCATCCGCCGTTTCGGCGACCGTCACGAAGAACACGGTGAATACGGTGAGCAGCAGAAGCGCTTTGGTCCAGATCGATGACTTCATCGGTGTGTCTTGCCTCCCACATGGTTCTGTCTTCTGGTATCATCATCTTAATACGTCCGGGATCCATCCCGGGTTTCAGGTTTTTCAGACTGACAGGCGGGCAGGTGCACGGACATGAACGCATATCCGGAAGCTTATGCGGACTATCTGTTCGAGTTTCACGCGACGCGCGATTATTTTGAGTGCCATGAGATATTGGAAGAATACTGGAAGTCGCTTCCGGACGGCGATCCGGACCGCGAGGTCTGGGTCGGACTGATCCAGCTTGCGGTCGCGCTGTACCATCACCGGCGCGGCAATGCGGCGGGCGCGGTGAAAATGTACCGCGGCGCGGCGGCGCGGCTCCGCCCGGAGACGCTCGACCGGCTCGGACTGGACGGCGCGGCGGTGCGGGAACTTGCCGCCGAGTCGGCGCGCCGGCTCGAAGCGGAAGGGGCGGGCGCCGTCTACCGGGCGGTCAATCTGCCGATCCGGGACGGCCGGCTGCGGCAGCAGCTGCAAGAGCGGGCGCACCGGCTAGGTCTGTCGTGGGGAGCGGACGATCCGCTCGAGGATGCGATCGTCCGGCGGCATGCGCTGCGCGACCGGACGGACGTCGTCGAAGCGCGCGCGAAGGCTGCGGCCGAGCGGTCGGCCGCAAGTCGGCGGGATATTTGAACCCGAATTGCCGAGCGTTCACCCGGCCTGTCCGGCGTAGCCGTCCACGACCAGGTCGAGCTTGCCGGTGACGGGATGCACGATCAGGCCGTGCACGGCCGTGCCCGGCGGCAGCAGGGGGTGGCGGCTGACGATGCGGACGCTTTTCTCGACGCTGTCGCGCACGTTGTCGAACCCGGTCAGCCACCGTTCGAGCTGAATGCCCGAGTTCGCCAGCATTTCGATCGTCGATTCGGCGACGCCGCGCTCGCGCATATGCCGCAGCACGGCATCCGGATCGAGCCCGGTCATGCCGCATTCGTGATGTCCGACGATGAACACTTCGGTCGCCTTCATCTCATACAGCGCGATCAGGATGCTGCGCATGATGTTGCCGAACGGCTGCGTGACGATGCCGCCCGCGTTCTTGATGATCTTCGCGTCGCCGTTGCGCAGGTTCATCGCCCGCGGCAGCAGTTCCGTCAGCCGCGTGTCCATGCAGGTGACGACGACCATTTTCTTGTCGGGAAAGCGGTCCGTCATGTACGATTCGTATTCGCGGTTTTCCACAAACTTTCGGTTATGCTCCAAAATGGATTCCAGCCGGTTCATGATCCTCCTCCCGGGTTGCGGACAGCCGCGATAACCCGCAAATGCGTCGTATAAATCTGGCCGGACCCGCGCAGCATCAAACCTTCGCCGTCCGGCGCGCGGTCGATGACCAGCCGATCCTCGAAAAACAGTTCGTGCCGCGGATCGTATCCGACCGCGAACGTCCCGTCCGTCTCCGCCTCCGCGTCGCCGGGCACCGGTTCATCCAATGCATGCAATGCGGGAACGCCGCTGACCGCGCAGCCGCAGCCCTCCGCGTCATAGACCAGCCGGAGCCTCCGGCCGACGCCCGGCATGGCGGCCAGCCGGACGGCCGCTTCCGGCGTAATATCGATGCGCACCAACCCTTCTCCTTTCCCGGCTCTGGGCCGCCGCAAGTCAAAGTTGATTATACGTTGCTTGAGGACGTATCATCAAGGGGAGAGCCAAAATGCTGGAAAGGCGGTTGATTCATGGATAAGGCGGAAACGCTCGCGAAATTCCGCGGGCTGATCAAGAAAATCAAAAGCTACGAAGAAGTGATCGGGCTCGCCTACTGGGACATGCGGACCGGCGCGCCGAAGCGCGGCATCGAAGGGCGCTCGGAAGCGGTCGGCGTCCTGTCGGCCGAATCGTTCAAGCTGGCCGTCTCGGACGAGATGGGCGAACTGCTGGCGCGGCTCCGGGAGCCGGAAACGTACGGGAGCCTGTCCCGGATCGACAAGCGGCTGGTCGACGAGACGGCGAAGGAATACGAGCGGAACCGGCGCATCCCGCCGGAGCTGTACCAGGAATACGTCGTGCTGACCTCGCAGGCGGAAGCGTTCTGGGAAGAAGCGAAGGCGAACAGCGACTATGCCGGCTTCCGGCCGTATCTCGAGCGGATCATCGACTACACGAACCGGTTCATCGACCTGTGGGGCGTGAAGGGGACGCGCTACGACACGCTGCTCGACCAGTATGAGCCGGGCATGACGACCGCCGAGCTCGACCGGCTGTTCGGAGGCCTCCGGGAGAAGCTCGTCCCGCTCGCGGCCGCGATCGCCGAATCGCCCGCGAAGCCGGACCGTTCGGTCCTCGCCGGGACGTTCGAGCCGGAGGCGCAGCGACGGTTCAGCCTGTTTATACTGAAGGAGATGGGCTTCGACTTTGACGCCGGCCGGCTGGACGAGAGCGTCCACCCGTTCGCGGCGGGACTCGGGCCCGGCGATGTCCGCATCACGACGCGGTACCTCAAGGACGATGCGGCGAGCGCCCTGTTCGGCACGATTCACGAGGGCGGCCATGCGCTGTACGAGCAGAACATCGACCGGGAGCTGGCCGGCACGACGCTGCATACCGGCACGTCGATGGGCATCCACGAATCGCAGTCGCGCTTCTGGGAGAATGTCATCGGCCGGAGCCGCCCGTTCTGGCACCGTTATTTCGGCGATCTCAAGTCGCATTTCCCGGGACGGCTGGACACCGACGCGGAGACGTTCTACCGGGCGATCAACATCGTCGAACCGTCGCTCATCCGCATCGAAGCCGACGAACTGACGTACAACCTGCACATCATCATCCGCTACGAGATCGAGAAAATGATGTTCGACGGAGGCGTCACCGCGGCGGATCTGCCGGAAATCTGGAACGCGAAGTACAAGGAGTATCTCGGCGTCGAACCTTCGAATGACGCGGAAGGGGTGCTGCAGGACGTCCACTGGTCCGGCGGCGCGTTCGGCTATTTCCCGTCGTATTCGCTCGGCAACATGTACGCCGCCCAGTTCGCCGCCGCCATGGAGCGCGAATTGCCGGACATGTGGGAGCTGGTCGGCGCCGGCCGCCTGATCCCGATCAAGGATTGGCTGACGGAGCGCATTTACCGGTACGGCAAGCTGGAGACGCCCGGCGAGATCGTGCGGCGCGTGACCGGTCAGCCGCTCGATCCGGCTTATTTGACCGACTATCTGGAGAAAAAATATCGCGACATCTACCGGCTGTAATCCGGGACGCGCGACCCGGCCGGACCGCTGTCCAAGCGGACCGGCCGGTTTTTTTGCACTTGGGCGACCGCCGCCATACACCAACCGCCCGCCCGGCGAATAGGCTGTAACACACCCGATACAACCCGGTAGGAAAAGGCGGTGAAGGTGCATGCACAAGCGATCGCGATTCGGATGGCTCCTCGCGGCCGCGCTGATCGCCGCGCTGCTGGCGGGCTGCGGCGGCGGTTCGAAGGGGACGGAGAAGGTGCGAGTGGGCGAAGTGACGCGCTCGCTTTTCTACGCCCCGCTATATGTCGCGCTCAGCCAGGGATTTTTCGCGGATGAGGGACTGGAGGTGGATCTGCAGACGACGGCCGGCGGCGACAAGACGATGACGGCGCTCCTGTCGGGCGGCATCGACATCGCGCTGGTCGGCTCGGAGACATCGATCTATGTCTACCAGCAGGGGGCGGACGATCCGGTCATCAACTTCGCCCAGTTGACGCAGACCGACGGCACGTTCCTCGTCGCGCGCGAGAAGAAGGACGCGTTCGACTGGAACGATCTGAAGGGCTCGGTGTTCCTCGGCCAGCGCAAGGGCGGCATGCCGCAGATGGCGGGCGAGTTCACGCTGCGCAAGCACGGCATCGATCCCCATCGGGATCTCGAGCTGATCCAGAACGTCGAATTCGCCAACATTCCGGCGGCTTTCGCTTCGGGAACGGGCGAGTACGTCCAGCTGTTCGAACCGCAGGCGTCGATCTTCGAGAAGGAAGGCAAAGGCTACGTCATCGCGTCGTTCGGCGTGGAGAGCGGCCGGCTGCCGTACACGGTGTTCATGGCGAAGCGGAGCTACATCGGGAAGAACAAAGAGACCGTCCAGAAGTTTACGAACGCGATCACGAAGGCGCAGCGCTGGGTTGAAGACCAGCCGGCCGGCGAGATCGCGGACGCGGTGCTCGGGTTCTTCGAAGGCACGGACCGGGACATCGCCGTCCGCGTCGTCGAGCGGTACAAGTCTCAGCAGTCTTACGCCGTCGGCGGCGTGATCGACGAGGAGGAATGGAACAACCTGCTGGACATCATGGAGCAGGCCGGCGAGATCAAGGAGCGGACGCCGTCGGACGCGATCGTCGACAACTCGTTCGCGGAGAAGGCGCTGAGCCGGTGAATCGCGCGGTTCCGCGAGGCCGGAAGCGGAGGAGGGATGCGGATGGACATCATGCTTCGGCTGTCCGGCGTATCGCACGCTTACGTCGGTCCCGGAGGCGCGGCGCTGGCCGTGGACGGACTTGATCTTGACGTCGCCGCCGGCGAATTCGTCAGCCTGGTCGGTCCGAGCGGCTGCGGCAAGACCACCATCCTGAATCTGATGGCCGGACTCATCAGGCCTTCACGGGGAGCGGTCGAGCTGGCGGGCGAGCCGGTCAGCGGCCCGAACCCGCGCATCGGCTACATGCTCCAGCAGGACTATCTGTTCCCGTGGCGGAACATCCGGGACAACGCGCTGATCGGGTTCGAAATCGCGGGCGCGCGCGGACCGGAAGCCGAGCGGCGCGTCGACGGGCTGCTCGCCGAATTCGGCCTGGCCGGCGCCGCGCGCCGGTATCCGCATGAGCTGTCCGGCGGGATGCGGCAGCGCGCCGCGCTCGTCCGGACGCTGGCGCGGGAGCCGGATGTGCTGCTGCTCGACGAGCCGTTCTCGGCGCTCGATTTGCTCATCCGGCTGCAGCTGGAAGATCTCGTCTGGGAGACGGTGCGCGGGCGCGGCGTGACGGCCGTGCTCGTGACGCACGATCTGGAAGAGGCGGCCGCGATGAGCGACCGCGTCGTCATTCTGGATGCCGCGCCGGGCCGCATCCGGACCGTGCTGGACGTGCCGGCGCCGATCCGCGCGAGGCCGCCGTCCGAAGCGCGGTGGGAGCCGGAATTCGGACCGCTGTTCCACCGTTTGCGGGGGATGATTCAGGAGCCGGAAGGAGGGGGCGAAGGCCATGGCCGGGAAGCAGGAACGCGGCTGGATCCGCGAGCTTGAGCTGAAGTACCGGTCGCGGGCCGCGCGGGTCACGCTGCTGGTCAGAATCTTGCAGATCGCGCTGCTCGCCGCCTTCATCATCCTGTGGGAGACGGCCGTCCGCTCCGGATGGATCGACGAACTGCTGTTCAGCCGTCCGGGCAAAATCGCGCAAATGCTCGGGGAGCTCGCCGCTTCCGGGACGCTCGTGCCGCACACGATGACGACCGTCGCCGAGACGACCGCCGGCTTCGTGCTCGGCACGCTGGGCGGCACCGCCCTTGCGGCCTTGCTCTGGTGGTTCCCGGTCGTCTCGCGCGTGCTCGATCCGTACCTCGTCGTGCTGAACAGCATGCCGAAGGTCGCGCTCGGTCCGATTTTCATCGTCGGCTTCGGTCCGGGGTATCTGTCGATCATCATGACGGCGGTGTCGGTGACGATCATCATCACGACGCTGACGATCTACGGCCGGTTCCGCGAGATCGACGCCAACTATTTGAAGGTGGTGCGGCTGTTCGGCGGCACGCGCGGGCAGGTGTTCCGGCTGGCCGTTCTGCCCGGCTCGCTGCCGACGATCGTGTCGTCGCTGAAAGTGAATGTCGGCCTGTCGTGGGTCGGCGTCATCGTCGGCGAGTTTTTGACCGCAAAACGCGGACTCGGCTATCTGATCATCTACGGATTTCAAGTGTTCAATTTTACGCTGGTGCTGTCTTCGCTCATCGTGATCGGCGCGGTCGCCGCCGTCATGTACGGGCTCGTCTCGCTGGCCGANGCGCGGCTGTCGCCGGGCTACAGGCAGCGGTGAGCGGAAGGCTGGACGGATGAATGCGGGCGGGCCTTTTTCCAAGNGGAAGCGGGCTTGTCCGATCATCGGCGGGGACGGGCGGATGGCAAANTGCGCCGGTTGATGTACTAACGCAAGCCCCGGGCGGCATAAACATAAAGATGAAGTTGCCGCGGCGCAATCAACATTCGCCCATGTCCTGCATAGACTTTAACTGAATGATTGCATGGAGGAGGTTAAACCGCATGGCAATTGCAGATAAACAGCTGAAGTGCAGAGAGATAATCACGAAGGCTGTCTGCGGAAAAGGTCGTAAGTTCTCCACCGTCTCCCACACCGTCACGCCGCCCCATCGACCGACGAGCATTCTGGGGGCCTGGATCATCAATCATCAATATGAAGCGGTCCGGTCGGGCGACGGTATCGAAGTCATCGGCACTTACGATATCAACATCTGGTATTCCTACAACCGCAACTCCGAGACGGATGTTGCGAAAGAGACGATTTCGTACACCGAGCTCGTGCCGCTCTCCTATGTCGACCCGAAACACCGGGCATCGACGGAGGAAGTGTACGCCACGGCGACGCAGGAGCCGAGCTGCGTCGAGGCGAACATTTCGGCCGGCGGCGCCGACGTCGTCGTGCGCGTCGAGCGCGAATTCGCCGTCGAGATGATTGCGGAGACGAAGGTGTGCGTCGCCATCTGCCCGGGCGGCTGCGGCGACGACGACAAGGCTTACGACGGCTACGACGACGGCGGCTACGAAGATCTGGATCCGGAACTTTTGGACGACGAGCTGTAAGCCGGCGGGCGGCTGGCGTGTGGGTCGCGCCGTTTTCCGGATCTGCAATGGCCGGTTCTCATATGCAGGATATGCGAACAGGTGCAAGGTTTCGAGGGCGTATGCCCTCTTTTTTGTCGAATGGGCGATTGCGCGGGCTTTCGCGGCAGCGGCGGGGGTGAAGCGGCATGGCGGGCAGGTTGTGGATCGATGAGCAAACGGCATCAAACGGCGTCTTGGCGCGCATCGCCGCCGAACTGGAGCTGCCGCGCGCCGGCCGCGACGGGAAGCCGGATGCCGGCGATGCGGTGCTGGCGTTTCGGGGGGAGCGGCGGGATCCCGCATCCCCCGGCGTCTGGCTGATGGACGGCCGGCCGGGTTTGCGTCCGGACGACGCCGAACGGATGCGCCTGGCGGGCGTCCGGATCGATCCGGCGCTTTCGGGCGGGGCGGCCGCCGCCGATGGATCGGACGGGCATGCGGGCTTCGCGGCGGGCGTGCGGCTGTTCGAGGTGCCGGTGTTTCATCTCCAGCCGCTCGCGGTGCGGCGCGTCGGCCCGGGATCGGGGCTGCTGCCCGCCGACTGGGACGGCCCGCATCCGCTTCGCCGCCGGCTCGAAGCGGCCGCCGTCAAGGCGCTGTACGCGGCCGGCCGCGACTTCGGCACGGTGCTGCTCGCGGCGTCCGACGACGGCGCCGTGCGGGTGGCCGGTCCGTTCGGCGAGCCGGCGGAGCGGGATTATCCGCTCTGGGCGGAGGCGGTGCGGACGTTCCGCGCGGCTCTGGCGGAGGAAGCGGAGGCGGAGGCGGGCCGCCGGCGCGAGCTGCTGATCGGCGCCGATCCCGAGTTTCTGCTCGTCGGCCCGGACGGCCGCGTCGTCTCCGCATCGCGCTATTTCCCGCGCGACGCCGCCGCCGGTAGCGACGCGCTGCGCGTGCGCGGCCAGCTCCGCTGTCCGGTGGCGGAGCTTCGGCCCGATCCGGCGGCCGACCCGGCAGGGCTCATGCGCGGCATCCGCGGCCTGATGCGGCGGGCGGAGGCGCTGGCGGCCGGAGCCGGCCGGCCGCTCCGCTGGCTCGCGGGCGGCATGCCGGTGCCCGGCTTTGCGCTCGGCGGCCATCTGCATCTGAACATTCCGCCGAGCGCCCGGCTGCTGCGCGTGCTCGACAGCTGCGTGGCGCTGCCGCTCGCCGCGGCGGAGGACGCCCGCGCGCTGCGGCGGCGTCCGCGCTACGGCGCGCTCGGCGACTTCCGCGCGAAGCCTTACGGCTTCGAGTACCGGACGCCGCCGAGCTGGCTCGTGTCGCCGCTCGCCGCGCAGGCGGCGTTCGCCGCCGCCTTGCTGGCCGCCCGGCACACCGCCGCGCTTGCGGCGCTGACCGGCCTGCCGAGCGAGACGGAGGCGGGACGGCGCGCCTACTACGAAGGCGACCGGGACGCGCTGCGCGCCATGGCGTTCCGGGTGCACGACGCGATGCGCCGCGTGCCCGGCTATGCTTCGCACCGGCGCTGGATCGCGCCGTTCTTCGCCGCGCTGGAGCGGGGGGCGGTATGGCGCGAGGACGCCGATATCCGGCCGAAATGGGGGCTGCCGGTGCGCTGACGCACGCCCGTACTTTTCCTCATTCCATATGTTCTTCCGGCATATCAAAAAAGGGCGCTTCCTGGCGCCCCTTCACTTTGAGATAACCTTCCGGCATGCTGGACATTTTCGCCACTCCCCGACTTCGATGAAGATGATTGCGAACCATTTCGAGTATGGATAAGTTTTTCATATCAGGAATAATGACTGTTCGTGATGTTGGCATCACGCGCAATGATGGGGAGCGGCGGCCAATCCGCTCGTTCCCCGATCGGTGCGCTTTCTGGTATAATGACCAATGATGTCCGGCAGATGCCGGTGATCATGGGAGGGGCGGCATGACGGCTCAATATACGCCGATGATTCAGCAATATTTGGCGATCAAAGAACAGGTGAAGGACGCGTTTCTCTTCTTCCGCCTGGGCGATTTCTACGAAATGTTCTTCGATGACGCGATTCTGGCCGCCCGCGAACTGGAGATTACGCTGACCGGACGGGACGGCGGCGGCGAAGAACGGATCCCGATGTGCGGCGTGCCGTACCATTCCGCCGAAAGCTACATCGCCAAACTGATCGAAAAGGGCTACAAAGTGGCGATCTGCGAGCAGGTCGAAGATCCGAAGGCCGCGAAGGGCGTCGTCCGGCGCGAAATCGTCCGCATCGTGACGCCCGGGACGATCATGGAGACCCGGTCGCTCGAAGAGCGGGGCAACAACTTCATCGCCGGCCTTGTGGAAGAGGACGGCCTCTGCGGGCTGGCGGTCTGCGACCTGTCGACGGGCGAGCTGTATGTGACGTCTTTTCCCGCCAATATCGAGGCGATCGCCGACGAGACGGGCGTCTACCAGCCGCGCGAAATCGTCGGCTCCGAACCGCTGCTGGCGAAGCTGAAATCCGCGCCCGCCATGGCGGGGCGGAACGTCGTATATACCCCGCGGGAGACCGCGGATGAAGCCGGCCTCGCCAGCCGGTTCGGCGAGCGGGCGCTCGCCGATCTCATCCCCGCGAGACGCCGGGCGCTCGGCGTGCTGACCGGCTATCTCGAGGAGACGCAGCGCCGCGCGCTCGTCCATCTGTCCGGCTTCCGCGAATACGAAGCGAACCAATACATGATTCTCGACCAGCATACGCGCCGCAATCTGGAGCTGACCGAGACGGTGCACGAGCGCAGCCGCCGCGGCTCGCTGCTCTGGCTGCTCGACCGCACGTGCACGGCGATGGGCGCGCGCATGCTCAGGCGGTGGATCGACAAGCCGCTGCTCAGCCGCGCCGCCATCGAGGAGCGGCTGGACGCGGTGGACAAGCTCCACGCCGACCTCATGCTGCGCGAAGAGCTGAGAACCGCGCTGGGCGAAATCTACGACCTTGAGCGGCTGGTCGGGCGGATCGCGTTCGGCAGCGCGAACGGGCGCGATCTGGTCGCGCTGAAGACATCGCTCCGGCAGGCGCCGAAAATCGCCGAACTTTGCGCATCATCCGGATCTCCGGCGCTTGCGCGGATTGTGGATAAAATCGACACGTGCGCCGACATCGCGGACTGGATCGAGGCGATCATTGTCGACGATCCGCCGGTGTCGGTGCGCGACGGCGGACTCATCAAGAGCGGCTGCGACGAATATTTGGATAAGCTGCGCGAAGCGAGCGTGAACGGCAAGCAGTGGCTGGCCGAGCTCGAGCGCATCGAGCGCGAGGCGACCGGCATCAAGTCGCTCAAAATCGGCTACAACAAAGTGTTCGGCTACTACATCGAAGTGTCCAAGGCGAATCTGGCGCTGCTGCCGGAAGGGCGGTACGAGCGGAAGCAGACGCTGGCGAACGCGGAGCGTTTCGTGACGCCGGAACTGAAGGAGAAGGAGCAGCTCATCCTCGAAGCCGAGGAGAAAATGGTCGACCTCGAGTACCGGAAGTTCGTCGAGCTGCGCGACCGGATCGCCGGGGAAATCGAGCGGCTGCAGAAGCTGGCCGGCGCGATCGCCGCGATCGACGCGCTGCAGTCGTTCGCCCACGTCAGCGCGGAGCGGCGCTATGTCCGCCCGGTCATCACCGAAGGGTACGACCTCGTCATCGAGGACGGGCGGCATCCGGTCGTCGAGACGATGACGGGCGATTCGCCGTTCATCGCGAACGGAACGCGCCTGACCTCGGACGCGCCGATGCTGCTCATCACCGGGCCGAACATGGCCGGCAAGAGCACGTACATGCGCCAGGCGGCGCTCCTCTGCATCATGGCGCAGATCGGCTGCTTCGTGCCGGCCCGGCGCGCCGAAATTCCGCTGACCGACCGGATCTTCACGCGGATCGGGGCGGCGGACGATCTGGCGGGCGGCCAAAGCACGTTCATGGTCGAGATGCGGGATATCCAGGTCATGACCGAGCGGGCGACGCGGCGGAGCCTCGTCATCATCGACGAGCTGGGCCGCGGCACGTCGACGTCGGAAGGGATGGCGATCGCCCAGGCGGTGATCGAGTACGTCCACGACAAGATCGGATGCAAGGCGCTGGTGTCGACGCATTTCCACGAGCTGGCACGCCTTGAGGAGTCGCTCCCCGGCCTGTCGAACGGCTGCATGGCCGTCGCGGAAGAGGAGGGCACGGTGACGTTCCTGCGCAAGCTGGTGCCGGGCGCGGCGGGAACGAGCTACGGCATCTATTGCGCGCAGCTTGCGGGGCTGCCGGATTCGATCATCGCGCGGGCGTACGAGCTGCTGCATCAGGCGGAACAGGAGGAAGTCCGGGCGCAAAAGCAACCCGCCGAAGCGCAGCGTCCGGACTCGTCNGATGCGCGCGAAGCGGTGTCCGATGCGCGCTCCCGTTCCGGCGTCCGGGCGGTCGNNGCCGCAGCCGCGCCCGAAGCGGCCGCCGCCAGGGAAGANCCGCTGCAGCTCGCGCTGTTCGCCGAGCCGCCGGCGCCGCCGAAACCNAAGCGCAGCGCCGCCGAGACGCANGTGCTCGAGCAGCTGCGCAAGGTCGACCTGATGAACATGACGCCGCTTGCGGCGATGCAATGGATCCACGAGATGAAAATGAAGCTGAACGAAACGTAACCGATCGCACGGGACAAAAGGCAGCGGAAAGCGGGGGAGCCGTATGGGCATCATTCAGGTGATGGACGAGCAGCTTGCGAACCGGATCGCCGCGGGCGAAGTGGTCGAGCGGCCGGCGTCGGTCGTCAAGGAATTGGCGGAAAACGCGATCGACGCGGGGGCGACCGAGATCGACATCGCGGTCGAGGAAGGGGGCCTCGCCTCCATCCGCGTGCGGGACAACGGCTCCGGCATCGAAGCGGACGATCTGGAGCGGGCGTTTCTGCGCCACGCGACGAGCAAAATCCGCACGGACCGGGACCTGTTCCGCATCGCGACGCTCGGCTTCCGCGGCGAAGCGCTGCCGAGCATCGCGGCCGTCTCGCGCGTCACTTGCGCAAGTTCCGCGGACGGCTCGGGTCTGGGGCGGAAAATCGTCCTCGAAGGCGGCGCCGTCAAGTCGATCGAGCAGGCCGCCGCGCAGAAGGGAACGGATATCGCCGTCCGGGACTTGTTCTACAACACGCCGGCAAGACTGAAGTACATGAAAACGATCCAGACCGAGCTCGGCCATATTTCCGATTGCGTGAACCGGCTGGCGCTGTCCCATCCCGGCATCGCCTTCTCGCTGACGCACAACGGGAACACGCTGCTGCGCACGACCGGCGGCGGCGACCGGCTGCAGGTGATCGCCGCGAT
>Ga0065720_1003286_pt1 | contig 19625 bp, 19 predicted proteins | sample Thericmetagenome_FD_59107 | JGI IMG/M metagenome (GOLD analysis project Ga0065720, IMG submission 59107) | Thermophilic microbial communities from the Joint Bioenergy Institute, California, USA of rice/straw/compost enrichment - eDNA_2 v2... | ecosystem: Engineered > Solid waste > Grass >...
CGTCCCGAGTGAGGGGAGAGGACATGGCGGCGATGAAGCCGCGGACCGGTGACGGCCCGCTGGAGGTCACCAAGGAAGGCCGCGGCATCGTCATGAGGGTGCCGCTCGAGGGTGGTGGCCGGCTGGTCGTGGAGATGACGCCGGACGAGGCAACCGCGCTCGGCGAAGCGCTGAAGTCCGCGGTCAGCTGAGCGCCCGAGGATACGGATGACGTCCCCGGCGCCCCGACGGCCGTCGTCCGGATACCGCCTGCCGGCGTCTCGGCGTGACCGACAGCGCCGTTCTGCCCGAGGTGACCCAGCGTCGGTGATCGCCGCTACGACAAGCCCGCCTATGGCGTCGGGCTTCCGGGCGGCGATCTAGTGTCTTCGGGCATGCGGCTGTCGCTCTCGGTCGTTGACGCTTCTTCGCTGCCGGTCGGACGGGGCCGGTCTACGGCGGCTCTGGTGGCCCTGCCCGTCGAACCGCTGGCGGACACCGCCACCTCGGCGGACGCCTCGGACGCATCGTCCGACGGGGCAGTCCTGCGGCCCATCGCGTGGACCCTGCCCGAGCCGCTGGTCACCGAGGTGACGCACCTGCTGCGTGACCTACGGGGGGCCGGAGGCGCGGGGACAATCCGGCACCTGCCTCGACCTACCCGCGATCCGGTGCACGTGTTGCTCTACGGCACCGGAGACGGTGGGTTGCGCGCGTGGCGCGAGGCGGGTGCGGCGTTGGTGCGGGCCGCCGATGAGCGGTTCACGACGCTCGCGGTGGCCCTTCCGGACGCCGCCGCCCTGGACCGGGCTGCGCTGGACGGCGCGGCGCCGGACCAGGAGGAAGGGTCGGCGCTGGACGGCCCGGACGCGATCGCGAAGATCGCGGGCGAGCTGGCCCTCGGCGCGTGGCTCGCGGCCTACCGGTTCGAGCTACCCGGTCGTACGACCCGCCGCTCCGACGCCGAGGCGGACAAGCCTGGCCTGCGGCGCATCACCCTCGTCACCGCCGCCAGTGACGTGGCGGCGGCCCGGCAGGCCGTGGCCGAGGCCCGCGCGCTGGCCGAGGCCGTGGCGCTGGCCCGGGACCTCACCAACACGCCGAGCGCGCAGAAGTCGCCCAAGTGGTTCGCCGACCGGGTGGCACAGGCCGCCGCCCGCCGGCCCGGGGTCACCGTGACCGTTTTGGATGAGCACGACCTCGCCGCGGCCGGGTTCGGCGGGGTGCTGGCGGTGGGGCAGGGCTCGCGCCGGCCTCCGCGCTTCGTCGAGCTGAGCTGGCGGCCCCGGGGAGCCCGTACCCACGTGGTGCTCGCGGGCAAGGGTATCTGCTTTGACACCGGGGGTGTCTCGCTCAAGCCGCTCGACGGGATGCGGCTCATGCGCAAGGACATGGGCGCCGCCGCCGCGGTCTGCGCGACGGTGCTGGCCGCGGCTGACCTCAACCTGCCGGTGCGGGTGACCGCGCTGGCCCCGCTCGCCGAGAACCTGGTCTCCGGGTCCGCCATGCGTCCGGGTGACGTCATCCGGCACTACGGCGGGACTACCACCGAGGTGCTCGACACCGACGCCGAGGGGCGGCTCGTGCTCGGCGACGCCCTCGCGTACGCCACGAAGCGCCTGCGGCCGGACTGGCTCATCGATCTCGCCACGCTCACCGGCGCCTCGCACGTGGCCCTGGGCAAGCAGACCGCCGCCCTGTTCAGCGACTGCCGGGAACTGGCCGAGGCGCTGCGGAACGCGGGCACCGAGGCCGGCGAGCCGGTGTGGCCGCTGCCCCTGCCCGACGACTACGTCCGGCTGCTGCACAGCGATGTGGCCGACCTGGCCAACATCGCCCGGCCGGCGCAGGCCGGGGCCGTCGTGGCCGCCCTGTACCTGCGTGAGCTCGTCGGGGACCACCGCAGCCCGGTGGGCCGCACATCGACATGTCGGCGCCCGCCTGGAGCGACCGCGACAACGGGCCGCTGGTCAAGGGTGCGACCGGGTGGGGCGTACGTCTGCTGGTCGCCTTCCTCCGTGCGGTGGCCAGCGGCGCGGTGCCGCCCGCGTCGGAAGGCTGATCGCGGCTCAGACCTGAGCGGCCAGGACCTGCTCCGCGGCCTCAGAACCGATTGCGGCCTCAGAACTGCCTCGGGGCCCAGACCTTGCGGCGTCAGACCGGATTGCGGGTGGCGGCGAGCAGTTCGGGCCGCAGCTCGGCCGGTGTCCAGTGTGGAGCGGTCAGGCGAGCCCGGTCCTCATCGGTCGGTTCGTGTACGACGATGAGGCCACCCGGGCGGAGCAGCCGGGCTGCCGCGTCTGTCCAGAGCGGACGCTGTGCGGTGATGTCGATGAATACCAGGTCGTAGGCCGCGTCGGTGAGCCGGNNCAGGAGGANCTCGGCGCGGCCGGTGAGCAGGCGGTACCGCCCGGGCCGGTGTCCGGCCGCGGCGTACGCCTGCCGGGCCATCGCGTGCAGGTCGGGATCGATGTCGATGCTCGTGAGGACGGCCTCCGAGGGAAGACCGTCCAGCAGCCACAGACCGCTCACCCCCAGCCCGGTGCCGATCTCCACCGCGGCGCGAGGCCGGGTGGCCGCGGCGAGCAAGCGGAGGACGGCGCCGGTGTCGGGAGAGACGCAGGGGATGGCGAACTCCGCCGACCAGCGCATGGTGTGGGTGATGACCGGACGCAGGTAGTCGGTTCCCGTCCGCGGCGGCCCCTCCCAGTGGGCGCCGAGGTCCATCGGGTCGCCGTCGATGATCGCCTCCCCGGTCGCCGCGCGAAGCCCGTCAGCCCGGGTCGCCCGTGACCGGGCGGCCCGATGACCTTCGTTCGGGGAGCCTATGCGGCGATGGCGGCCCCGGACAGGGACCGCACGTGCGATTCTGAGTCCGATGCGCCGTACTTGTCCCGGTTCTAGGGGCGAGAGAAGGGGTGCCGGGATGTCGGGCGTGACGGAGGTGAACGGGCGTGGCGGTCACTGCCAACGGTTCGCGGGGCTCCCGTCATGATGGCGAGAGCTCGCCGTGGTGGTCCGATGCTCTGAACGATCCGTGGCGAGACCCCGACTCGCCGGCGGTGATCGTGGCGCCGCCGGTGGAGCCCGCGGTGCCTCCGCCGGCCCCGCCGGCGCCGCCGAAGCCGGCGACCTTCGGCGCCCGTGCGGTCGTCGTCGTGGCGGTGTTCGCCGGCCTGCTCGCCGGGTTGCTCGGTGGTGGGGTCGGCTATCTGGTGGCGAGCTCGCGGCAGGAGCCCGTAGTGCTCGGCGCCGAGGGTGGCCCACCGCCCGGACTGCGGATGCCCGGCTCGCTGCCGGACCTCGTGCTCCGGGCCGAGCCCAGCGTGGTCACGGTCAGCGCGGCGACCGGCCGGGGCGAGAGCATCGGCTCCGGGTTCGTTATCGGTAAAGATGGCTATATTCTCACCAATGAGCACGTTATCCACGGGGCCCCGAACGACCGGGTGTCGGTGACGTTCTCCGACGGCACGCCCATCCCGGCCACAGTGGTGGGCCGGGACGCCGAGTCCGACATCGCGGTGCTGCGGGTGGAGAAGACGCTCCCTCCGGTCCTTGTCGGCGACTCCGACCGCGTGTCACCCGGCGACGGCGTCTTCGCGATCGGTACTCCACTCGGGCTACCCGGCACGGTCACCATGGGCATCGTCAGCGCCGTCGACCGCACCATCGAGGCCCGGGACGCCAGTGGCGTGGCCCGCTACTACGCCGCCATCCAGACCGACGCCGCGGTCAACCGGGGAAGCTCCGGCGGACCCCTGTTCGACCTGTCCGGCCGCGTGATCGGGGTCAACGCGGTGATCAAGTCGATCGCGGCCAACGGCAACGAGGCCGGCAACATCGGCATCGCCTTCGCCATCCCGATCAACCAGGCCATGCGCGTGGCCACCGACCTGATCGACACGGGCCGCGCCCGTCGGACGGTCGTGGGCGCCGAGGTCCACCCCTACGACGGCCCGGGTGGCGGCGTGCGCATCACGTCGGTGGACGAGGCCGGACCCGCCGCCGCAGCCGGCCTGCGGGCGGGCGACATCGTCATCCGGATCGACAAGCACCCCGTGGAACAGCCGCACGACCTCATCGCCATGGTGCGGCGCCACGACCCGGGCACGACGGTCACGATCGCCTACCGTCGGGGCGGCACCGTCCAGAACGCCACCGTGGTGCTCGCGGCGGACGCGCAGTAGCGGCCGTACGGGTCATCCAACGTGCCGTACGGGTCATCCGACCGGCCGCATCCTGCGGCCGTACCGGTCCGCCGGCCGCCCTCAGCACTCTCGCCTGGCCACACCCACCACGGACTGCCACACCGGTCACACTCAGCTGGCCATCCGCCGGGCTGTGGCGTGGGTCCGAGCCTGCGGGCATGTCCAACCGCCATCTCGGGCGCGTAGGCTAGTGCCGCGTGCCGAACGAGACTCGGTCTCGTCCCGGTCGCAACGCGATGGCCGGCAGGGCAGTGAGGAGGCGGCACGGTGGGCAACCTGAACGCCTGGGAAATCATCGTGCTGGTGCTGCTCGCCCTCTTCCTGCTCGGGCCGGAGCGGCTGCCCAGGCTGGTCGGTGACGCCGTACGCCTGCTGCGCCGGGTCCGGTCCATGGCCCGGGACGCGACCGAAGGGCTGAGCCGGGAGCTGGGTACCCAGGTCACCCTCGAGGACCTGCACCCGAAGACGTTCATCCGCAAGCACGTCTTCAGCGACGAGGAGCAGGCCGCGCTGCGTCGGCCGCTGGAGGACCTTTCGCGGAATCTGCGCGGTATCGAGTCGGACCTCCGCCGCGCCGGCTCGGACGTGCGCGGGGCGGTCGAGTCGGGCCCGCGGCGCGCGGGCGACCAGGGGACCGATCAGTCGCGTACTCCGCAGACGGACCCGGACGCCACCTGACGCCGCCGGCCCGCCCGTACGGTCACCGACGACGGGCGGGGGACAACCCGAGTGACTTGCCGGCGAGCGACTCGCGCCGGACGGCGAGGCGGTCCGCGATCGCGGTCAGCGCCACGGCGGCGGGGGAGTCGGGCTCGGCCAGCACGATCGGTACGCCCTCGTCACCGGACTCCCGGACGCGCGTGTCCAGCGGGACCTGCCCGAGCAGGGGCACCGGGGCACCTACCAGCCGGGAGAGCGACTCCGCGACGGCGGTGCCGCCACCCGACCCGAAGATCTCCATGCGCGAGCCGTCGGGTAGCTCGAGCCAGGACATGTTCTCCACCACCCCGACCAGGCGCTGGTGCGTCTGCGACACGACCGCGCCCGCGCGCTCGGCTACCTCGGCCGCCGCCGTCTGCGGGGTGGTGACCACGATGATCTCGGAGCTCGGGAGGAGCTGGGCCAACGAGATGGCCACGTCCCCGGTGCCCGGGGGGAGGTCGAGCAGCAGTACGTCGAGATCGCCCCAGAACACGTCGGCCAGGAACTGCTCCAGAGCCCGGTGCAGCATCGGACCCCGCCAGATCACGGCCGCGTTGCCCGGGGTGAACATCCCGATCGAGATCACCTTCACGCCGTGGGCCTGCGGCGGCATGATCATGTCCTCGACCTGGGTGGGGCGGCCGGTCACGCCCAGCATCCGCGGCACCGAGTGGCCGTAGATGTCGGCGTCGATGACGCCCACCGACAGCCCGCGGGCCGCGAGCGCGGCGGCGAGGTTCACCGTGACCGAGGACTTGCCCACTCCGCCCTTGCCGCTGGCCACCGCGTAGACCCGCGTGCGCGACGACGGCTGGGCGAAGGGGATCACCGCGCCTGAACCCGTGTCGCCCCGCAGGCTGCGCTGCAGGTCCTGGCGCTGCTGGGCCGTCATCACCCCGAAGTTCACGACGACGCGGGAGACGCCGTCGACCGTGCCGACGGCTGCCGTGATGTCCCGCTCGAGGGTGGCGCGCATGGGGCAGCCGGCGACGGTGAGCAGCACGCCGATCGTGGCGGTGCCGGCGTCGTCCACGGCTACCGACTCGACCATGCCCAGTTCGGTGATGGGACGACGGATCTCGGGATCGCTCACCCCGGCCAACGCGGCCCGGATGGCGTCCTCACGCGTACGAGGGGCCGAGCTTTCGGCATTGGTTGTTGGCGCCGCCATGCCACCAACCCTATGCCGGCGCACCCGGGCCGCCACGTCACGGTCGGCGTTGCGCTGGTCACCGACGCCTACGCCCCGCCGCCCGTACGCCCACCAGCGCATACGCCCACCGCAACGGATCGCGCACCGCACATCGGGTCGCGTACCGCGTCGGATCGCGCCCCGCGTTGGACACGCATCGCGTCGGGCACGCATCGATCGGACACGCGCCGTGTGGACCGCGCCCGCGTCCGACGCCATGATCGCGGTGAGGCGATTGTGGGTGGTGCGAGGTCCAGCCGTCTCACGGTGATCACGCGCCATGATCGCCGTGAGGCAGTCGTAGGCCGTACGGAGCGGAACCGCTTCACGGCGATCATGACTGGATCACCGTCTCGCGGTGATCATGCGCCTGGGCGTCGATCGAGGGCTTTCCGGCGTCTGGACCGGGGCGCCGACATTTGGGAGGATCACGGAAGTGCCGCGCGCCCTGCCCCTTGAGGCGCGCGGCGCAGTCGTTCCGGGCAGCCCCCCGGCCGCCGACCAGCCGTCGTCTCGGCGAGCCCGCACCTGTCCAGGCGGGGCGCAGATGGGTTCCTGTGTCTATGGCGGGCCCTGGACCTAGGCGGGGCCGGGACCGAGGCGTGCCCTGGGCCCAGCTGGGGCCTGGACCTAGGCGGGGCCTGTGTCGAGCGGCTCCTGGGCCTGGGCGGAGCCCTGTGCCGTGACGGGGCTCTGGGCCTAGGCGGGGCCCTGGCCGTTGGACCGGCGGCCCGACCGGCCCTGCCCGGAGCGGCGCGGTGGTTTGCCGGATTTGGCCGGCTGCGGCGGGCTCGGGGGTGCGGTCGCCGACTCGACGGTCTCGGCGATCTGTTCCCCCAGCCGGTTGAGCTCGCCCCGCAGGAAGTCCCGGGTCGCCACGTCGCCGAGCGCGATGCGGAGGGCGGCGATCTCCCGGGTCAGGTACTCGGTGTCCGCCTTCTGCATCGCGGCCCGCCGGCGATCCTCCTCCAGCGCCAGGCGGTCCCGGTCGGCCTGCCGGTTCTGGGCGAGCAGGATGAGCGGCGCCGCGTACGAGGCCTGGATGGAGAGCATCAGGGTCAAAAAGGTGAACGTGTAGGGGTCGAAGCGCCAGTTCGGCGGGGCGAGCGTGTTCCAGCCGATCCACAGCACGATCACCACGGTCATGTAGACGAGGAACCGGGCCGTCCCCATGAACCGGGCGATCCCCTCGGACCACCGGCCGAACGCCTCGGGGTCGTACCGCGGCAGGCGCAGCCGCGTCTCCCGCGGCTGGTCCAGCCGGACCGGTCCCCGCCGGCGTACGGACTCGCGCAGCCGCGCACGCTCCGCGCGGCTGTTCGAGGGCAGCGAGTGGTGCTCAGACATGGACCCGCCGCTCGCGCGTCATCCGCAGCCGCGGCTGGGCGTCCCGGTCCCGCCAGTCCCGCGGCAGCAGGTGGTCGAGCAGGTCGTCGACGGTCACGGCGCCCACCAGCCGGTCGGCCGAGTCGACCACGGCGATGGCCACCAGGTTGTACGTGGCCAACCGCTTGGTGATCTCCACGACGGTCGCCTCCGGGCGGAGCGGGTCGATGTCGGTGTCGATGAACTTGCCGAGCAGCGAGGACGGCGGCTCGCGCAACAAACGCTGGAAGTGGACCACGCCCAGGTAGCGACCGGTCGGCGTGGCCGCGGGCGCGCGGGCCACGAAGACCTGGGCCGCAACGGCGGGAGGCAGGTGGGGCTCGCGGATCCGGGCCAGCGCCTCGGCCACCGTGGCGTCGGGGGTCATGACCACCGGCTCGGAGGTCATGAGGCTGCCGGCGGTCCCGGGTTCGTAGTGCATGAGCGCCCGAACGGGTGACGCCTCCGCCGGCTCCATCAGCCCCAACAGCTCGTCCCGGTCCCGCTTGGGCAGCTCGGCCAGCAGGTCGGCGGCGTCGTCGGGGGCCATCTCGGCCAGCACGTCGGCCGCCCGGTCCCGGTCCAGCGCGGCCAGGATCTCCACCTGGTCGCGCTCGGGCAGCTCGCCGAGCACGTCGGCCAGGCGCTCGTCGTCGAGGGCGACCGCGAGCTCGGTGCGGCGGGGCGCCGGCAGGTCCTGGAGCACGTTGGCCAGGTCGGGGGCTCGCATGCCTTCGACGAGGTCCAGCAGCGACGCCGTGCCCTGAACGCGGGCCACGCCCGACAGCCCGCGTACCTCCTCCCACTCCAGTTCCCGCAACGGTCCCCGTCGCCCCAGACGTCCCGTCACCTCGCGGACGGCCACCCGGCGCAGGTACCACTGGCCGGCGTGGTCCTGCTCCATCGCGACATCGACAACGGTCGCCTTCTGGCCGGTCTCGACGATGGTGACCTCGCGGTCGAGCAGGTCCTGCAGGACGAGCAGCTCGCCGGGGCGCTGCTCGAAGCGTCGGACCGACAGCTTGCCGGTGCCCAGGACCACCGCCTCGGCGTCGATGGCGTCGATGCGGCCGATCGGGAGGAAAATGCGCCTCAGCAGGGGCAGTTCGGCCACCAGGCCTACTACGTGTGGGGGACTGCTGATGCCTGGGCCCGCGGACGGTTCGGCCGGCCGTACCCGCGCCACGGCGTCCCGGACCCGCCCGACGAGATCCCGGTTGGGGTCGTAGACGGACAGGCCGGCGATGCGGGCGATGTAGATCCGGTTGACCGTCACGCCTTTCAGGGTAGTGGGGCCGTACGCCGCGGGTCCGCTCGTCGCCCGGCAAGTCGCGGGTGATCGCTCCGGCCCCCGCGACGGGCCGGCCCATTAGGCTGGGTGGGTGACGTCGCTCGCCTACGAAATCGTGGATGTCTTCACCGATCGCCCGTTTGCGGGTAACCCGCTCGCAGTGGTTTTCGGGGGCGAGCACCTGGACACCGACCAGATGCAGGCGCTGGCCCGGGAGTTCAACCTCTCCGAGACCGCCTTCGTTCTACCGCCCACAGTGGAGGGTGCCACCTATCGGCTGCGCATATTCACGCCCGGAGCCGAACTGCCCTTCGCCGGTCACCCCAGCGTCGGGGCGGCCGTGACCCAGTACCGGCGCGGGCTGCTGCCGGCCGGAGTCGTGTACCAGGAGTGCGGCGCGGGCGTGCTCCCCGTGCAGGTGCATGAGGACGGACGGGCCACGCTCACGGGCGGCCCGCCGTCGCTCGGCCCGGTGATCGAGCCGGAGCCGTACCTGGCCGCCGTCGGGCTGACCGCCGAGGACCTGGTGGCCCCGGGGGTTCGGATCGCCGGCTGCGGCATCGAGTTCGCNTACGTTCCGGTGCGGCCGANNGCNGTGGCGCGCGCAGTGGCCCATCCGAGCGAAGTGGCCGCCGAGCCGTACGTGTTCGCGTGGGACGAGACGGCCCGGGTCGCCCACGCCCGCCTGTTCGCCCCCGGTCTCGGGCGTCCCGGAGGACCCGGCTACGGGGTCGGCCGCCCTCGGGCTGGGGGTGTACCTGGTCGGCTCCGGGCTGCTTCCCCCGAACGGCGACAGCGCCTACACCGTCCGTCAGGGCATCGAGATCCATCGTCCGTCCACGTTGGAGTGCAATGTGTCCGCTGTGGACGGCGCCGCCGTACGGGACCACGGTGACCGGAACCGTCATGCCCGTGGCCCGCGGGGAGATCGCCGTTCCGCCGTTCGTGGGCTGACCGGAGCCGTGACGTTATTGCCCGTCGGGGACGCGTCACCGACGCGTGACCGGTATGCGTGACCGCCAGCCCGGGCGCGAGGCGGCCCCGCTGCTTACGTCGGCCGGCTTGGCGCTGGCGGTGGGGGTCGTGGCCGTCTCGGTCTCCGGTCCGCTCATCGCCTACGCCGCCGCGCCCGCGCTGGCAATTGCGTTCTGGCGTAACGCGTTGGCGTTGCCCCTGCTGGGGCCCGCGGCCCTGTGGCGCCGACGCCCGGAGTTGCGCGCGCTGGCCGGTCCGGCCCGGCGCGAAGGGCTGTTGTGCGTGCTCGCCGGGGTGGCCCTGGCCGGTCATCTCATGGCCTGGGTGCCCAGCACCAGGATGACCAGCGTCGCGACGTCGACGGCTCTGGTGACGACTCAACCGGTGTGGGTCGGCCTGATCGCGGTGGCGCTCGGGCGTCGGCTGTCGCGGTGGACCTGGTTCGGGATCGCCCTGGCCGTGCTGGGCGCGGTCTCGGTGACCGGGGTCGATGTCACCCTGTCCCGCACCGCCGTGCTCGGCGACCTGCTCGCCCTGCTCGGTGGTGTGCTGGCCGCCGTCTACACGCTGCTAGGTGAGCGGGCGCGGGCGACGCTGAGTACGACGACCTACACCCTGCTCTGTTACGGGGTCTGCGCGGCCGTGGTGCTCGCGGTGTGCCTCGGCTTTCGCGTGCCGCTGGCCGGCTATCCGCTCGCGGCCTGGGCCGCCATCGTCGGGGTCACCATCGGGCCCCAGCTGCTCGGGCATTCGCTGGTGAACTTCGCGCTGCGACGGGTGCCGGCCACCACGGTCTCGGTGGTGATCCTGCTCGAGGCGCCCGGGGCCGCGCTCGTCGCGTGGGCGTGGCTGGGGCAGGTGCCGCCGTTGCTCGCCCTGCCGGGTCTGCTGCTTCTGCTGGTCGGGGTCGCGGTCGTGGCGGCCAAGGACCGCAAGGTGACCCCGGAGGCGCCGGCCGCGCTCTAGTCCACTGTGGACCGCTTCAGAGGCCGACCGCCTTCTCACTGGCCACCCACAGGCGGGCCGCCAGGTCGGCGTCGGTGGCCCGGGCCGCGGCTCGACGAGGGCGACCGTCCTCGTAGTACCCGCCGGGCACGAGGGTGGCGCGATCCGCGGTGGCGAGCATGACCAGCGTGCTGGCCGCCTGCTCGGGGCTGCTCAGCCCGGGTGCGTACCGGAAGAAGAACTCCTGGATGGCGCTGTCGCGCCCGAACCGGGTGCGCACCACGCCCGGGCTGAAGCAGACCGTCGTGATCTCCGGCCACCGCCGGACCGCCTCGACCGTGAACAGGACGGTGGCCTGCTTGGCCGTCGAGTACACCCCGAACGCCCGGTACCGGCGGCGTTCGCTGTTGAGGTCGGCCGGGTCGAGCCGGCCGAACCGGTGCATGAGCGACGTCGTGTTGATGACCCGCCCGCCGGCCAGACGGTCGCGCAGCAGGTGGCTGAGCAGGAAGTGACCGAGGTGGTTGGCCTGGATGGTCTCCTCGAAGCCGTCCTCGGTGAGGCGACGGGCGCCGATCCGACCACCGGCGTTGTTGGCGAGCACGTCGATGCGCTCGTGGTCGCGGCGGATTTGGGCGGCGACCTGCCGGATCTGGGCGAACGAGTTGAGGTCGCACCGGTACGCCGCCGGGGCCTGGCCGGCCACCTCGGTGACCCGGCGTTCGGCCGCCGCCAACCGGTCCGGGTCTCGGCCCAGCAGGACCACCCTCCAGCCGCGGCGGCCCAGCTCGACCGCCGCGGCGAGGCCGATGCCGGAACTGGCCCCGGTGACGACCGCCACCGGCGCGCGGCCCGGCGACGTCATCAGGAGACCGGTGCCGTCGCGGCGAGGGCCACGAAGAAGACGATGTAGCCGATGCAGCCGAGCAGGGTGAGCCCGGTGCCGATCCAGCCGACGATGATGCCGACCTTGGCGTACGTCTCGCCCTCCTGCCCGTTCTCGCGGACCTGCTTGAGCGCGACGTGGCCGAGGATGGCACCGATCGGGAAGCTGATGCAGGTGATGATGCCGGCCAGCGCCACGATCATCGAGGCCAGGGCCAACCCGTTGGTGGGCCGGGACACGGGGTACGGGGCGCCGTAGCCGGCGGCGCCGTACGGGGCGGCCGGCGTCTGGTAGGCGGGGTAGGTCTGCGGCCCGGGCTGGACCGTGGGCGGCGTGGTGGGTGGCTGGGAGGGGTCAGGCCACTGGCCGGGGGAATCGGTCATGACGATGCTCTCCGGGTCGGTGTCGTTCTCCACTGGGTGGTGGTGGTCGCTGGCAGCGTAGCGGGTGAATGCACCTCCGGGCGTAAGGGCACGCTCGCCGGCATCGGACGATGGGTGTGCACCCGGTCGATTCGGACAAGATCATCGTATAGATATTGACCGTTTGGGTGGCTGTCCGTCCGCATATCGGCCTGGCCAGCCGACCGACCCGAGCGGCTGACCGGCCAACGCCCGCGACCGAGCTCGCGCAGGCAGCCCGGACGGGACGAGTTCTTCGGCGGAGCCCCCTTTGGCCGGGAGCCCTTCCAGCGAGGAGCCCTTCCAGCGAGGAGCCCTTCTGGCGGGAGCCTGTCTAGCGGGGAGCGAAGTCGGTACTGGTCTGGTTGGCCACGAGCGCCACGACCAGCAGGGCACAGCAGGCGGCCACGATCAGTCCGGTGATGATCCAGCCGACCCAGATGGCGGCTTTAGCCAGTGACCCACCCTCTTCGCCGGTCTGCCCGATCTGGCGCAGGGCGATGTGCCCGAGCACCGCGCCGATCGGGGCCGATATCGCGGTGATCAGGCCAGCGAGCGAACAGATCAGCGCGATGATCGCCAGCGCATTGGTCCGTTGGCCGGGCGGCGGCGCGCCGACGGGCGGTCCGGCCGCCGGTTGACCTGGGTAGGGCGGCGGCGGTGGGTACGCCGACGACGGGGGATAGGTCGGGGCGCCCGGATAGCCCCCGGCCGGGTAACCCGCCGGTCCCGGCTCCCCCGGGGTACTCTGCGCGGCCGCCGCCGGCGGCCACGGTGGCGGCGGTTGGCCGTACGGCTCGGACGGCGGCGACCCAGCGTCGGTCGGCCGCGACCAGATGCTCTCCGGTCGAGTGGGGTCGGTCCACGGCTCGCCCGAGCCCGCCGTACCACCCGCCTCCGGGTTCCGCTCCGGATCGTTGGTCATCGACGTCCCCCTCCGTCGACCACGCCATCCTCGTCCCGATTGCGGCGTCCTCGCCCTCATTGTGGTCGTCGGCCCGGCCGATGGCGGGCGTTCGCGCGAGGGGTGGCCGATTGAGCGGTCACCACGGCGGGCACCGCTCGCCGGCGGCCGGGGAGGTCGCTGGATCAGGGCTGGCGGCTGAGGCGCTCGATCGCTCGGACCACCGAGATGCACAGGTCCTCGACGTAGTCGATGCCGGCCTCACCGGCGATCCGGCGCGCCTCGGGCGAGACGATGCCCTGCTGGAGCCACACCGCCTTCGCTCCGATCGCCACGGCGTCGCGCACCACGGCGGGGGCCTGGTCGGCGGGACGGAACACGTTCACGAGGTCGACCGGTTCCGGGATGTCGGCCAGCCGCGCGTAGCAGGGCTGGCCCCAGATCTCGTCGGCGTACGGGTTGACCGGAATCACCCGCCACCCGTGGCGCAGGAGTTGCAGCGGTACCGCGTGCGCCGACTTGTCGCTGTCCCGAGAGGCGCCGACGACGGCGATCGTGGCCGAATCCTCGAGGATCTGTCGGGGGGTTCGCACGGCCGAACAGTACGCCGATCACCAACGAAACGACCACCGGCCGACGCGCCGGGACCGGTGATGGGACTGGACAGCGCATCGTACGTGTGTTTGGATTCGTACGTGCGTTGGAGTAACCTGCTCCTCGACGCCCCGGGTCCGATCGCGGCGCCGCCCCTGCCGATCCCGGGGGCGGTGGTCCGCACCTTCGATGCGCCGGGCTTCGCCGGCATGACGTTCTACGAGGTCCAGGCGCGCTCGATCATCAGCCGGGTGCCGGCCGCCTCGCGGATGCCGTTCGAGTACACCATCAATCCCTACCGTGGTTGCAGCCACGCGTGCGTCTACTGCTTCGCCCGCAACACCCACACCTACCTCGACCTCGACGCGGGGCACGACTTTGACACCAAGGTGGTGGTGAAGGTCAACGCGCCGCAGCTCCTGCGCCGGGAGCTGGCGTCTCCACAGTGGACGGGCGCGCACATCGCCATGGGGACCAATGTGGACTGCTACCAGCGGGCCGAGGGGCGCTACCGGCTCATGCGGGGCATCATCGAGGCGCTGCGCGACTTTGCGAACCCGTTCTCCATCCTGACCAAGGGCACACTCATCACCCGGGACCTCGATCTGCTGCAGCAGGCGGCCAGCCAGACGAGCGTGAGCGTGAGCTTCTCGGTCGGCTTCATCGACGAGGCCCTCTGGCGTCGGGTGGAGCCCGGTACCCCGAGCCCGCGTCGACGGCTCGACGCCGTGCGCCGGTTCGCCGACGCCGGGTTCGCCGTGCACGTCCTGATGGCGCCGATCCTGCCCGGCATCACCGACACCGAGGAGTCGATCGACGCCACGGTGGCCGCCATCGCCGCGGCGGGCGCGGCCGGGGTCACGCCGCTCTCGCTGCACCTGCGCCCCGGCGCCCGCGAGTGGTACGCAGCCTGGCTGGCCCGCACCTACCCGCACCTGGTCGGCCGGTACCGGGCGCTGTACGGCCGCTCGTCGTACGCCCCGAAGGCCTACCAGCGTCTGATCAGCGCCCGGGTGGCCCAAGCCGCTCGACGGTACGGTCTCGTCCGGGTCGCCGCCCCCGAGCACCGGAACATCACCGAGCCACGCACCCGGCCAGAGGTCGGCGGGGCGTCGGCCCGGGTGGGTCCGCCGACTGTGGCCGGCCGCGAGGTCGAGCAGTTGCGACTGCTGTGAAGAATCGCCGGTCGCCTACCGCCGGTCGGCGGGCTCAGCGGCCCGCCGACGGTGGTCGGGAGTCGGCATCAGTGCCTGAGCGCGTCAGCTCGCCGAGGCGCGCACCTCGTCCATGTTCAGGCCGCGCACCTGCTCGATGAGGTTCTCCAGCACCTGCTCGGGCAGCGCGCCGGCCTGCTGGAACACGATGACCCCGTCGCGGATCGCCATGATCGTAGGGATCGAGGAGATGCCGAACTGGATGGTGAGCTCCTGCTCGGCCTCGGTGTCGACCTTGGCGAAGGTGATGTCGGGGTGCCGCTCCGAGACCCGCTCGTAGACGGGCGCGAACCGATGGCACGGGCCGCACCAGTCAGCCCAAAAGTCGACGAGCGTAATGCCCTGTGCCTCGCTGAGCTGGTCGAACTCGGCCTTGGTCAGATTCTTGGTCGCCATCGTTGCTCCCGGATGTCAGGGACGGTCAGCCGTGTACGCGTCACCAACCGCCACGCTTGTCCGTTCGTTCCCAACCGAGCGCACCCGCCCCGCATTCCACGCGACCGCCGGTGACGTTTCCGGTCGGCCGTGACGGGCGCGGTACCGGTTGACGACCCGCATAGGTTCGTTCGCTTGTTCGCGGATGAGCAAGTGCTTCTTTTCGTGAGCAGGTGTTCTTAACCGACAAGTAGGTTTGGGACGCGAGGCCTCGGGGTATCTCACAGGGGGACCAGTGGGCCCTCTGTGAGCAAAGTCTCAAACCCGTCGTCTTCCGTGCACGTGCATCTGACCGGCACAATGAACGACACGAAGCGTGGGCGGCGGGAGCCGGGGAGGGCCCCGCCGCTCATTGCTATTCAGTTCTGGGTGACAGTTCCCCAGGCGATCCGGCTCTGAAGTCCGTTCCTGGGCGATTTCTGTCGTTTGGCCGTTTGGCGGACCCTTCTGTGGCCACGCTACGCCGGTGGTGGGCCCGCGTGCTGGCGAATCCAGGTGTGCATCGCGATTCCGCTCGCCACGCCGGCGTTGATCGAGCGGGTCGAGCCGTACTGGGCGATGGAGCAGACCAGCGACACGTGCAGTGCGGGCCGCCTCGGAGAGGCCGGGTCCCTCCTGACCGAAGAGCAGCACACACCGTCGCGGCAGCCGTACGGTCTCGATGGGCACGGAGCCGGGCAGGTTGTCGACGCCGATCACGACGAGGCCCTCGGATCGGGCCCACTCGGCCAGCCGCGGCCACGTCGGGGTGGTAGTGGATGTGCNGGTACCGGTCGGTCACCATCGCCCCGCGGCGGTTCCACCGGCGTCGGCCGACGATGTGCACGGCGGCGGCGAGGAACGCGTTGGCCGTGCGGACGACGGTTCCGATGTTCAGGTCGTGCCGCCAGTTCTCGATGGCCACATGGAAGTCGTGTCGCCGGGTGTCCAGGTCGGCCACGATCGCCGATACCCGCCAGTAGCGGTAGCGATCGACGACGTTGCGGCGGTCGCCCCTGGCGAGCAGCTCCGGGTCGTACCGAGGGTCGTCCGGCCAGGGCCCCTCCCAGGGGCCGACCCCGACCTCGACCGTGGCCTCGTCCTCCTCGGGGCGTTCCTCCCCGGTCCCCCCGGTCGAGGAGTGACCCGCCGGTGGCTGCGCGGCCGGTGGCTGGTGGGCCAGTGCGGGGTCGGCCGGCGCGGGGTCGGTCGGTGGTTGGTCGGCCGGTGGGTGTCCGGCCGCGGGGCGTCCGGCCACCGCCTGCTCCGTCCCAGGGAGTCCCGTCGTGGGGTGATCAGCCCCGGGGGTTCCCGTTGCGAGGTGACCAATCCCGGGGTGCCTCGACACGGGATGATCATCTCCGGGGTGTTCGGTCGCGGATGCACCGGCCACGGGTTCCCCGGCCACCCCGCCGCGCCCCTCACGCTCATCGGCCACACGGGAAGTTTGGCGTACCGGCGATCCCGCCGGGCAACCCTGTAAAAACGGGCGAATCGCCCACGCTGCGGCGGCTGCGCGGCCAGAATGGGCTGGTGGGTGACTCGGTAAGCTGCCCGTGGTCGGGCGAGGTACGACGACCGGATTCCTTCGGGCCCGGCTGAGCGCGAGTGGTGTGTGGATGGTGGTCTGACTCCACTGTGGCCTGGCTCCACTGGTGCCCGGTTCAGAGCGACGGCCTGGTCCAGGGCGACTCAGTTCCACTGTGGTCGGTCCTGGTCGGTGGCGGGTCAAGGTCAGCACCATGACACACGTCCGGCGCCGGTGGGTCGGGATCACGGCTGTGTCCGCCCAACGGATTAACCGCGCCGGATGGAACTGATACCGTGGTGAGAGACTCTGCCCACCCGAGGCTTGCGGTACCGAACGACCGGACGCCAGACCGATGGAGGCGAGCGACCAAGGAGGAACACCGATATGGTCAAGAAGGTCTTCACCTGGGGCGGTGTGGCGTTCCTGATCTTCTTCATCGCCTTCCGTCCTGCATCGGCGGCTGAAGTGTTCAAGTCGATCGGTGCCGGAATCATGGACATCGCCACTGGCTTTGGCGACTTCTTCACCAACCTCGTCGCCTAGCGAGGACCGATGTCGGAGGACCCCCGGCCCGGAGCGGAGGATGACGAGCGTCGCCGGCCGCCGTCGGAGCGCAAGACCGAGCCCATCCCGACGGTGTCCGGGACGGTCATTGAGTTCGAAGAGGATGAGTACGGGCCGCTCATCGAGCCGCACCAGAAGCCCACGCCGGTCGATCTCATCGCGACCCGCGAACCGAGCGACCTGGTACGGCGTTACCTGTTCCCGACCGAGAAGTTCCGGGGCGAGTGGCGGCGGCACTGGATCCACTTGGTGAAGCGCCTGAGCCTCGGGGTCCTCATTACTTTCATACTTGGCTATATTGCGGGCTTTTTGGCCAAGGAGGGCTACCAGGACGCCCTGACGATCCTCGTGGTCATCTGGCTGGGCGTTCTGGGCTGGGTCCTCTGGGACGTCGCCGAGTGGTACTACGACCGCTTCATCCTCACCAACAAGCGGGTCATGGTGATCTCGGGGATCATCGCGCGTAAGGTCGCGATGCTTCCCCTGGCCCGCGTCACCGACATGAAGTACACCCAGTCTCCGCTGGGCCGCATCCTCGGATACGGCACCTTCGAGATCGAGTCGGCCGGCCAGGACCAGGCCCTGCGAAAGGTGTCGAACCTGCCGAACCCGACCGACCTCTACCTGCAGGTCGTCGAGGAGATGTACGAGCCCGAAGCCTCCGAGGCGCGGCGTCGCCCGGCCAAGGTCGACGACGGTCTGTAGGTCGGTCTCGCGCTGGCGAGGCGCTGGCCGTTCGGCTGACGGTGTAGTCAGTCATTCGCCCGACAACCATTTCTGTCCGCCACCGCGTCCCTCCGGCGTGACCGAGCTGGGCGTGACCGGGCTGGACCTTGGCGGACCAGGCCCGACCGGGCTGGGCGTAACCAGACGGGGCTCTACCGGACTGGGCCCGACCAGACTGGGCCCCACCGGGCCGGGCCTCATCAGGCTGGGGATGCGGCGTGACGGACGAGGCTGCGTTCCGGCAGTTCGTCGGGCGACTACGTCTCGGCGGGGTATCCGACCATGCACGCCGCCCATGCCGTCGCTGTGGACGGCGAACGGCTCATCGGCCAGTACCGACCGGACCCCAGTTCGAAGAATCGCTGTCTGGGTGAGCTCGACCCCGACGGCTTCATCCCGTTCCGGTCCGTCTGCCCATCCCCCGTGCAGGACTGGGACAGCGTCCTGCCCTCGCCGGATGGCCGCTGGTGGGTCGTCACGAGCCGGGACGGCATCGCCCTCTATGAGGCCGAGACGGTGTGGCACGGCGCAGTCCCGGCGCGAACCCTGCTCCGGCCGGACGAAGGGTGTGGGGTCGCGTGGATCGACGGCGAGACGTTCGTCGTGGCGACGGCATTCAGTTCGACCATCGTCCACACCGACGGCCGGCCCGACGAGGTGGTGCCGTTGGGCGTGGGCCTCGGGGGCGAGGTGGCCCAGTCCGGTGTGGTCGGTGGACCTCCGGTAGCGTCGGCCTCGATGCGGATTGACCTGCACACCCACTCGACGGTCTCCGACGGCACGCTCACCCCGGCCGAGGTGATCGCGGCGGCCGCTGCCGCCGACCTGGACGTCGTCGCGCTGACCGACCACGACAACCTGGCCGGCTGGTCCGAGGCCGCTGAGGCGGCGCGGTCGTACGGTTTGGAGTTCGTGCCCGGCGTGGAGCTCTCCTGCCGGTGGTACGGCGTCGAACCGTCGATCTCGCTGCACCTGCTCGGCTACTGGGTCGATCCCGACCACGCCGGGCTGCGGGAGGAGCTGGCCCGGCTGCGCGGGGGCCGGGAGCAGCGGGCCCGGCAGATCGTCGAGCTCATGCGCGCCGACGGCATCGACGTGACCTGGGAGGAGGTGCAGGCGTACGCGGCCGGGGGTACGGTCGGGCGCCCGCACCTGGCGCAGGCGCTGATCCGGCGTGGCCTGGTCGCGACCGTGTCGGAGGCGTTCGCCCCCTCGATGCTCGGCTCCCGGTGGCGGGTGCCCAAGCCGGATATCGATGTGTTTCGAGGGCTGGAGCTGATCCGGGCCGCTGGCGGAGTGTCGGTCTTCGCCCATCCCCAGGCGAGCAGCCGGGGCCGGATCGTGCCGGAGTCGCTCATCGTCGAGATGGCCGCCCACGGTCTGGACGGGCTCGAGGCCGACCACGAGGACCACACGCCCGAGCAGCGGGCGCGGGTCCGGGCCCTGGCCGACGAGCTCGGCCTGGTGGCGACGGGATCGAGCGATTTCCACGGGACCAACAAGACCACGCCGATCGGGGCGAACCTGACCGACCCCGCCGTCTACACGGCCCTCCGCGCTGCCGCCCAGGCCCGCGCCGGCGACGACCTCTCCCGTTGATCTAGGGCCAGGAGTGGTGAGTTGATCTCCAATCACCACTCTACGCCCTAGATCGACACGGCAGGGTGGCCTGGATCAACACGGCGGCCGGGCCGCGTCGTTGATGGGTGACGTCCGGCGGGGGTGGCAGGATCG
>Ga0065720_1003295_pt1 | contig 19623 bp, 24 predicted proteins | sample Thericmetagenome_FD_59107 | JGI IMG/M metagenome (GOLD analysis project Ga0065720, IMG submission 59107) | Thermophilic microbial communities from the Joint Bioenergy Institute, California, USA of rice/straw/compost enrichment - eDNA_2 v2... | ecosystem: Engineered > Solid waste > Grass >...
AAAAAAATTATCGGGCTGAACAAACCTGTTCTTTCCTATTCTTAACTCTCAGCCACCCATGCGTAAAATGAAGAAGAGATACCCTGTAGATAATCGACCATTGAACCTATGGCTACCAAACATTTTTTTTTTTTAATTTCGAGTCACTATGCTTTAAAGCGAAGCTCTGAAGGAAATTCTTTCAATAAGGACAGAAAAAGAAATAGTATAAATTTAACCAGAGCTAAGGAGCCTGGGGAAAACAATTTTCATTCCCTTGTTATGCCTAGATCTCAAGAGGAAATAGCTGCCTATAATTATGCTCTTTCATTGACACCCTTATTAAAAGGAGAGATGTCAAAGAAGCAATACAGAGAATATTCTTCACAAAGACTTCAATCATCTAACTTTATTAGAAGATTAGAAGCTGACTCTGTGAAAAGAGTGGTTAGCAAAAATCCTCGATCTAATACACATGAGACAAATATTCCAAGAGAAGGAGGGCAGAAAAAAGCAAATAATTTGATAAAAACTATTTTCTATGAAAATGATTCACCAATCTATCCGACACGTCTTCAAGAAATACGAAAGTCACCGACCTCTAAGAAATACTTGGGTATTCATCGACACCAATTATCTAGGAATGAACAAATTACAACCCATGAACCGAAGATTACATCTTTTCCTCTAGTTGAGTCTGCAAGGGAAAGTTTAACTAATCACTCTTCATTGGTAATTTTTTGATGATTACTCTCAATTTATACAGGAGATAGATATTAACAAAGGTGCTAACTTTGGTCATCTTGATGCTCAGGATAGTCAGCCTCAAATTGATAACATCCAGAAAAAAAATTTTGCTAGCCAAAAGCAATATCTTAATGAAATCCGAAAAATGTCAGTTGGGAAAGAGTATGATAAAATAACCACCAAGAGAGACCATTCTGCTTTTCTTTCATCAGGCATAAATTACAGGAAACAAATTTTAAAAGATGTTTTCAGCAAGATGAAAAGTGAAAAAATTAGTTTCATTAGTGCAAAAATATCAAAACAAATCAGAAGTCATTTGATGAAATAAGTACAATATTATTTCAATATTGAAATATCAAATCGACATATTTAAACAAATGCGATAGCTAATTTATTTTCTTGTACACTAAAGATTTTTTCTCGACTTGATATCATATGTATTGGTTGATTTACCACTATATGTGTTTTGATTGTGTGTATACCTTCGGAAGCTGTTTGAAACACCTGATCCTCCATAATGAGTTGTGCTGTAGATTTTATCCTCATGGTGACTGGTGGTTTTTCTCTCGAGGTAGTTTTCAAGTGTTGGATTATATGAAACATTTCCACTCATTGGATTTATGATATTATATTTATCATTGATTGTGGGATGAGAAAAAGTAGAGAAAGGATTCAACGGTATAGTCTCCATAGCCTTCGGGATCATGGTTATAAACTTTGATTGAGTGCTTTTTCTCTTTACTTCTGCTTCATCTAAATTGGTTCATTGGAATGGATGGTATTAATTACCTTTATTGTCATGAGAATGAGTGAGTACAGGCATTGTCTGGAGATCATTGATAGCTTTGAAGCTCAATGACTTTTGATTGACTTGAGTTGGTGACTAATGCAATTAGAAAAGAAATTAAATAAAAAGAGTACTTTTGTTAACAGTTTGGGATTTTTATTATTTGTTGGAGAATAGTATGAGCATTCATCACTTCTGGGGCTCCTTCCATTGATTAGTGTTGCATAAATATTTAAAGGAGATTTTTGTTTTCCATTTGGTGTCACTAGAGTTCCTTTGAATTGATTATCTTCTAGAGGGACTAGCACAGGCAAGTTACTTTTATTTGGAGAACTGATTAATTCTGGATTCTTTCTGTTGGATCTTTGGGCTAATTTGTCTTCACTAGAATCACCAGAGATAATCTTCTTTGGCTTAGAAGGAGTATGTAGATTTTTTGAGCTTCGGCTGTCAGAAATTAATTTCTGTTCGAAGGCTTCATTTACCACGGCTTTGTCATCAACAGTTGTCCTAATACTGAGATGGCCATGTGCAGAATGTGGTGTTCTGAGAGAAGGAGCATTATATTCACCTATATTAATGGTTGGCCTTGTGGAGCTTGGATCAAGCGTTTTTTGCTGATAAAGATGATCGGATTCAAAATGAAGTTGCACAGGAGCAGTTCTTTCAAAGTTAGCCTGATGCTTAGAATCTGAACCGAAAGCTTTAGCTGGTTTGCTAGGTTTTTCATAAGCTGCACTACTTAAGTGTCTAAGATGTGTTTTCCCCTCCTTGTCATTAAATGTATCGTGTTCCTCAAAGCTAAGCAAATGGAAGTTTTGGTAGGAAGACTGCTTCTCGTGGATAATGTTTAGATTAGGATTTTCTCGAGGATTCCTTGAAGGATAGATTGACTCCTTAATTTTGTTTTCTTGCACCACCTCTACGATTAGATTAATCTCCAAAGCATCTGGGATCAAAGAAATAATGTCATTAATAAGGGAACTATCACTTGATTTGATTCTGTTACTGAAATCTCTAGGCATCGAGCTACTTCCAGATATCTTTGATAATATAATTTCCTTTGTTAGAGTTATCAATGCTACGTCAAAGACAGGATCCTTGTGACACATTTCGAATAGAAGCTCTTTAAGCTTTCTAGGTTCTGGCTGCTCTTCTTGAATTGTTAAAAGCTGCTTAAGATATCCACAAAAAGTTGCTCTTAGCTCGTTTGGGGTAAATGGATATACATTCATGCTTAATGGAATTATTTGGTTTAAAGTGTCTTCATAAATCTTTTTAAGACGGTTTTGATATGTTTCATTTGTTAAATAGGCTTCTAGAACCCCAAGGCCTAAAACACGATAAAAGTTTTGAGAGTCAGGTAAGAATTCTTTTATATGAGAAAATCTGTGACAGAGCTTGTTATCTTCAGAAAGAATGATAGAATTCTTAATGAGATAGTCTTTGAGAGGGATTTGATTAAATTTGGTGATTCCTGGAGTAGTCCCTGCTTTTTTCTTTAGATTAAAGTTTTTCAAATCAAGATTTGATGACAGTTCCTTCTCGGTTCCAGTTGTTTTGCTTTGATCTAACAAAATAAGTCTAAATACTAATCTGGAATTACATTTTTCCTTTAGACTCTTAATGAAATTGTTTGCTTTTGAAAAATCTTGGCCTTCTTCTAAAAGATACTTTTTTAAAACTGTAAATTCTTTAGTATGTTCTTCATGATTAGGCCTGCTTTCAATAATTTTGTGAAAAAATATCGAAAAGTTCTCAATTATATTCTCCTTGTTTGAATCCAAGTGCAAACTCATCCAACTTTCAATTTATTTATTCTTGGAAGTTTAGCAATTTAAATTTGATCAGTTAAAAGTTAATTCCCAGAATTGTATCTAACTAAGCTCATGAGGCTTAACTACGAATACAAATGTCTCAGGGTTAGACAGCTTTCTTTCTAAATTTTGCTTAGAAATAAATCATTCAAGCGAAAGTGTCTTCAGGTTTCATAATAATTTTTGAAATTTCATATCAAAAGTGAAGTTCAAACAGCACTCTATGGATTTGTATATCTAAGATCTTATCTATCTTATATTAATTACTCTAAAAATCCATATTCAATGAAATGCTCAGCATTACTCTCTGTTGAGACTTCTCCAGTTTTGCGATTGGGAAACAGATATATTTGTTCAAAATGACTCTGAGGAATAATTGTGGCATTATAATTGTAGATCAGCATCCAATCATATAGAGCATCATTAAACTGATTGAAATTCTTTCTGCATTCATTCACAAAGAAGTTAGCTAGATATTGTTCGAGTCGAATGGCATCATAGGTATGAGAGATATTCAAATAAAAATCAGGTCTCCATTCAAATGGAGATTTTTCTTGATGAAATTGTGTTCCATAAATTGGCATTGTAGGGCTTTCAAATGAAGAGATGTAAATTGTTCCATCAGGAGCAGTGGAATAAGTAATTGCAGACATATTTGCTTTTAAGAGCTTATTGTATTGCATGACAGTACTATCAAGGCAAAGAGAGTGTGAGAAATAACTTAGATTCGCATTAGTCATCTTTGTCTTCAAATCGGATGGCAAACCTGAGTAAAGTTTACTAGTGTAATTTGCATAGAAGTAATTATTCTTTGTTACATTAACGCACCCATCGACATTACTCAAGATCGAAGTATTTTGTGACATTAAAATTCCAATTGCCTCAAAGCCTTGACAGGTACCCCAAAGAGGATAATAATTCCCATTTTGATTCTGTTGATAAATGTAACTAAATATTTTGTTCATGGCTTCACCCACTGGTGTGAGTCCTCCTCCAGGAGCAACAATTCCTCCATCCTCACCTTTAGTCATGACTGCACCTAGACTAGTATATGTCAGATTTGTACCTCCTCCTGTAAAGAGGACTCCATTAACAATTTTCAAATAGTCAGTTATGTTAGGAGCATCCCAAGGGATTGGAATAGCTCTGGCTCCAGCAGCTTCGATAAACTTAACATAAGATGCTGCAATATATGAATAATTTCCTGAAATATTCCACTCCGTTTCAACAGGAATAGTAAGGATTCCAATCACTGGCCATAAGTTTAGTTGTTGTGAGAGAGCTACTGATGCCAGAACTCCAAAAAGAAGATAAGAGAGCATAAGGGTTTGTCTCATTTCACTAATACTAACAAATTAATTTCAGATAAATACTTAAGGCTCAAAGCAATTAACTCTCAATGTGAAGATATCTGAAACTTCTTCCTTAGGACTATCATTGTTAATAAATCTATCTTCTATCAATATTCTCAATGATAATTTAGTCTTACTTACTTCTAAGTAGTCGATCTGCTGAATAAGACAAATGAAATTTACTTCAATAATCTAAATAAAATTATCTTAGTTAGCCAAAGGATCTAACAAATGGAATTCAAAAAAGTCACTGAATCACCATCAAACTACAGACATTTAGAGAAAATGTCTGTCAATGAAATTCTCACAAACATTAACAATGAAGATAAGACTGTGCCCTTTGCTGTTGAAAAAGCAATTCCACAAATAGAAAAATTGGTGGAAGCAATTGTTGATAAAATGCTTGCAGGAGGTCGCTTGTTCTATATTGGAGCAGGCACTAGTGGTAGACTTGGAATTGTGGATGCTTCTGAATGCCCACCTACATATGGGGTCCCTCATGGGCTTGTCATTGGCTTGATTGCTGGAGGAGATTCTGCTATTAGAAAGGCTGTTGAAAAAGCAGAAGACAACAGAGAGCAAGGTTTTGAAGATTTAAAAAAACACGATATTACAGATAAAGATGTGGTCATAGGGATAGCTGCAAGTGGAACAACCCCATATGTTATTGGGGCTTTAGAAACTTGCCAGAAAAATGGGATTGTGACTGGTTGCATTACTTGCAATCCTGGTGCTCCTATAACAAAAGTTGCAGACTATCCAGTTGTTGTCGTAGTTGGCCCTGAATTTGTTACAGGAAGTACACGTATGAAGAGTGGTACAGCTCAAAAGCTTGTGCTGAATATGATCTCAACTAGTGTCATGATAAAATTAGGAAGAGTTGAGGATAACAAAATGGTGAATATGATGCCAACAAATAACAAGCTCGTTGATAGAGGAGTGAACATGCTAATGGAAAAATGTAATATTCAAGATTATGAGAAGGCAAAAGAATTGTTATTAAAGTATGGAAGTGTAAAAAAGGCTGTTGATGCTTATACTAATCCTGACAATTCTTAAGAATGCTCAGAATATCTTTTAAGCAATTCTGATAAGTCACATGCATTGATTGCTTCGTTGTTTATATTCTTCGCTTAATTGTCATGATGCTTATTAATTTCTGAGTAGGAACTGAATTGTTTTGAATTAAGTATTTAAATTTTTTGAAATAGACTCCTCTAACTGATGAGCAAAGAATAGTACTCTTCTGGCAATAAATATTAACCCAATAGCGATTTTCTTTTCAAACTAGTCATTGTGGGCAATTCAGGCGTTGGAAAATCATCATTGTTGATGAGATACTCAGTAAATCAAATCTGATCGATCTTTAAGGCTACAGGATGACACCTTTAATGACACATACTTAGCAACCATTGGAGTTGACTTTGTAAGTACCCTTTCTTTCAAAGCTTAGTGATAGAAATTCAAAACAGTCCCTATAGATCAAAAAAGAGTTAAGATGCAAATCGTAAGCTAGAAAAAGCTTCTCATAAGTATTAGTGGGATACTGCTGGACAAGAAAGGTTTAGAACTATCACGAGTGCATACTATAAAGGAGCAGATGCCATTGTTATGGTCTATGATTCCACCAATAACGTAAGAAGAAGAATGAGTCTTGCTCATAATTTAGAGTTCGTTCAGTGACATAGATAGATTTTGGATCAACGAAGTTGAATCTTATGCTGACAAAGATGTGGAAATTCTTCTCCTTGCAAACAAAAGTGATTTAAAAGACGAGAAACGAGTTGAGGAGTCTATTGCAAGAGTACAAACAAATATTATTAAAAAATTATATTAAAAGGAATATGCCAGCAAAAGAAATATGGAATTCTTTGAAGTTAGTGCTAAGACTGCTGAGGGAGTTACTGAAGCTTTTACTACTATAGCTCGAAAGCTCATGGAAAAGAAGTAATTTTGATTCATTATATAATATCTCCTCTTAGGAAAGCTAAAATTCAGGATAAATTGAATAAAAGAAATAACATTAACAAAAGTAATAGAGCAGAAACCAAGGAAACTGAAGAAGAGCCTCAAAAAATTAAATTATCCGAAACATCCTCCACTAATATGGGTGAAACATTTGTTGATAAAATGAAAAAATTCAACAGTGCCTGCTGCCAGTAATATGGAGCTTCTATTTGTAATTATTTTAATGAAATCTAATTTTTATGTACTAATATCTCCATCTGAAATAAGAATGTCTCTATTTTATGACTTATTATTTTATTTATGAAAAGATTCAACTTTTTAATTCTTTATTTGGTCCTTTTTCTCATTTGCTCTTCAAATGCTAAAAAGTCTAAGAACCTGGCAATCTTAATAAACAGCTCCAAGTTTTGGTTCAATTATCGGCAAACAACTAATTCATTATTGATCTACAAATACTTGAAAAATCATGGCATTCCGGATGAAAATGTATTCTTTTTTACAGTTTTAACTCTAATGATGCTAATAGATTATCTTCATGGCTCCTGAGAATGCTGCATGCAATTGTCGAAATAATGATCCTGGTAATCCTATTCATTTTGCTTATTCTTAAGATTACAGGAAAGATTACGGCTGTCGATGAAGTTTATGAGCCTAATCTGTTCACGGACGTAGAAGTTGATTATAGAATGGATGATGTTTCAGTTGAGAACATCCTAAAAATATTAAGAAATAGAGCCGATCCAAGAGTAGAGCTCATTCTGATCAAGTTTAAATTATAAGGCACCTGCTAGGAAGAGACTCACCCTCAGCTCTGAATCAAATATACTAGTCTTCATGAATGGTCATGGAGGAGATAATTACTGGAAAATACAAGATACATATGCAATCACAGATTATGATTTTGCAAAAACAATTGAGGAACTAGAACAGAAGAAGGAGTCAAATTGGTTTTTATATGAGTGATAAATTTTAGATATCATGGGATGCTTCTAGTGTCTGACAGTTGTGCTGCATACACTATCTTTGATAGAGTTGATGAACCAAATTTAATCATGATTGGGTCGAGTTCTAAAGGGCAATATTCTTACTCTCTTGGCAGGGACTCCTTAATCGACACTCCTAAGACTGATAGGTAAAATCTCAACACACATATGATCAATAGCTAGATTTTCATTTTACACAGAAGAGTTTTTAAGATTGAGGGGTGACAAGGCTTCCATACAAGAATACTTTGATTCATTTACAGATGACAAATTAAATGGCGGAGTTCCCTCGATTCGAAGCACTTTTGAAAAAAAGCAGCCTAAAACAGTAAGCGAATTTTTCTGTCATTCACAGATCAGATTTTGGCGAAAGAATTTTTTAGTGGAGAGAACTTTTGGAATCCAGTTTTTAATTGCATCTCAGAAAGTCTGTGCAAAGTTGAACAAGAGACTAAACATTTAGAAGAATTAGCTAATTCGGTCTATAAGGCTTTCCCGAGCGAAAATTACCAATCAAATCTGAATTACACAAAGTTAAGATCATCTTTTCAGAGTGAATTATTGAAGTCTAAAAAGATTGAACGAGAGTTATTCTTTTTTTAGTATTTATTCTGGATAAATTTGTTGCTCACAACAAGGCATTCATCTGTATCTATTGTATTTCTCCAACCTAATTAAAACAACAAGGCGTAAGCTAAAAGGGAAAGATTTGTAAGATCACCAACCTCTTGATTTTGAATTGAGCATGTCTAATTTTTTTACGTTATAATCAAATCGAAATTAAATTTTGTAAAAAATATTGAAATGGGAGCGGACTGTTCAACTTGTAATTGTCAGAACGAGCCAAATAACGAGGTTCAAATGCATAGAGTAGACAAGAGATTATTAAAATCATATAGATTAGGACGATGGATTGATAATGAATCAACCAATGAGCAGAACTAATAGAGGAAATCCAAAAGAGGTATGCTTTCAAGTCCAACTGAGAGCTAATTTATATAGATCAGGAGTGGAGCTGATGTTGGAGATTTCTCAGTCAGAAATAATCAAGATGGCCAACCAGGGAACACTACAGAAAGAGTATGGATAAACTACGAGATAAATAACTTATTTTTTTAGAACACAAGCTATTTCAATCCTGAAGACTCCAGAGATCTGAATAATCAATGTATCTTTTTAATTAATATGTCATAACCGAAAGCGGATGTCGATCTAAGCCACTTAAAGAGAGAAAAGAGAAAGCCTTATACATTCAAGAGCGGAGCAGTATATGAAGGTGAATGGAGGGGTAACTTCAGAGATGGATGGGGAGTGCAGGTATGGCCTGATGGTGCCAAATATGAGGGTATTTCAGTTTGATTCTCAAATTACTGTTAAGGCGAATGGAGAAATAACAAAGCTCATGGAAAAGGAAAGTTTTGGCATGTTGATGGAGATGTTTTTGAAGGTAATTAAGGAGTTTTCGACAGTTAGAATTTAGGCCAATGGGCTGATGATAAAGCAAATGGATATGGTGTTTATATTCACGTTAATGGAGCCAAGTATGAAGGACAATGGAAAGATGACTTGCAAGATGGTTATGGAATAGAGACCTGGGCAGATGGTTCTCGATATGAAGGATACTATAAAGCTGGAAAGAAGCATGGAAATGGTAACTTTACCAAAGGACCAATTCATAATTTTTCAGGAACATACACTTGGGCAGATGGTTCAAAATATGTTGGAAATTGGGTAGAAAACAAAATCTCAGGATTTGTAAATTATTTACTGATATTTATTAATGTTGATAGGGTGTTTATACCTGGATTGACGGCAGAAAATATGAAGGAGAATGGCTTAACAATAACATGCATGGAAAGGGATTATACACCTGGAAGGACGGAAGAAAATATGAAGGAGAATACTTACATGATAAGAAGCATGGCCACGGTGTTTACACTTGGGCAGATGGAAGAAAGTATGATGGACAATGGGCATATGGAAAGCAACATGGCAGAGGAAAATATATCATGCCAGATGGTTCTGTGAGGATTGGTATATGGGAGAATGGAAAGAGAATTAAGTGGCTTGATGAGGATGAAACCATCGGAGGACAACAGGGCATAGAAAATTATAAGCAGTTTGACCATTAAAGGGAGGCCTATACCATACTAATTTGCCTGGAAAGGCATCTCTAGCTAGCAACATATCAAGGAAGTCTAACCTGGTCATTACTTGTACCAACTGATATGACCAAACTCTTTGTGAAATGTCTGGATAAATTTTTTGAAAATATTTATATTTATTGTATGCATAATTTCGTCTCAGTCACGATAGCTGAATAAAAATTCTAGCAAACGATTCACCAATATTTCTTTTCTAAATCCTCGTTTTTTCTTTTTTTGAGTGAATTAATAGTAAAATTAAACTGAAATCGTAAGGGAATACAAATAAGATAAACATCAGACATGAACCCAACCGAGAACATAATCAAGCCATCTTTCTTCGACGAACAACATACTGAAGATTATCAGATGTGGAAGAAAGGAGTTCCTTTAAAAAAGCCATCAGAAATAAGATTAATGGAAGGAATTCTTTTCAAAAAGAGCAGCAGAACCAATTTCTGGAAATCACGCTTCTATGTCTTGTATGAAGATCGCTTGGCTTACTACAAGGTATTAAAAAACTTTTCAGTCAGGGGTAACTTTTAGAATGGGCGAGAAACGAAAGAACAAGCATATTGTATAGTTCAGAACATGAGACTTGAGAAAATACCTCAACAAAATGAAAAGGACGACAAATATGGCATTAGACTAATTCATAACAGAACTTTCTGTGAACTTTATGCAAGAGCTAAAGATGTTCAAGAAAAATGGATTGCAAAACTTACTCAATTCTGTGTGCTCACTAACTACTCATCCTGCTTTGTTAATATGAAGGTCATAGGTAAAGGAAGCTTTGCCAAGGTAAGGATCAGGACTCACAATATAATATTTCAGGTTTATCTCGCAAAGAGAAAGTCAGATAATGCTGAATTGGCCGTGAAGACCTTTGATAAGAGTTTATTGCTTTCAGTCGATAAAGCGAAGGTATAATAAATCAACGACAACGAACTCATTTATAAAATAGGCATCCCTTATCAACGAGATTAACATTATGAGGAAACTTGAACATGATAGCATCATTAGACTCTATGAAGCTTATGAGAGTGATAACTACATATACTTAGTCGTAGAGCTACTTCGGGGTGGCGAGTTATTTGAGAGGATTGTGAGAAAAGGTCAGTATAGTGAAAAAGATGCTTGCACTCTCATGAAAAAATTATTAAGCGCTTTGGATTATCTCCATGGGAAGGGAATAATGCATAGAGATATTAAGCCAGAAAATCTAATTCTGAAAGATCCTGATAATGATGGAGACGTGAAAATAGCTGACTTTGGTCTAGCAACCTATGTTAACTGTTCGGAATATTTATTCAGAAGATGTGGAACTCCAGGATACGTTGCTCCAGAAATCTTGGCTGATGAAAAATACGATCAAAAGGTTGATATCTTCAGTGCAGGTGTGATCTTATACATCTTGTAAGTGTCATCTTGAGTAATATTGAACATTACAGGCTGACCGGTGGATCCCCTTTTCATGGAAAGTCATATAATGAGATTCTTTGGAAAAATAAAAATTGTGATATTAAGTTCAATTTCAGAGACTACGGCCATAAGATCTCTGATGCTGGTATAGACTTCCATCCAACATATTTATTGAATAGCGATCGACTTGATGAAGAAGTTGCTGGCAAAGGATCCAAAGATGAGAATTAGCGCTAGTGAAGCTTTAAACCATGAGTGGTTTATGACTGGGGGAGAATTTTTGTCCCCTAAGACTCAAGCTCCTATTTATTTGAGTTCAGCCCAAGAAAACATGAAGAAATTCCAAGAGCAGTTAATTTGTATTACTGAGATTTATTGTTTAGGAACAGATTTAATGTCAAAAACATCAAACCAAAGGATCTCGATAAGCAAGGCCTTGAGCGTTCATTGCATGCTCCTTCTCCCCTGATCACTGGTAAACTCCTCAGTATGGCGGATTCTCGAAATCAATTACTCAACTCTCCTGATGTACGCCTTGGGCCTGGAGTAGCAGCAAAAAAGACTTCGAAGTTTGGGACTCAAACACCCTCGGCTATTGAAGAGAGCAGCGATGATGTTGATATTATTTCCGACGAGAAGAACCTTATAAATCAAAATATCAAGCAATATCAGAATGGAGTTGCCTTTAATAATTTCATAATGAGAAAAGAACCAACCTCAAATAGTTCTTTTATTGGCAATGTTCCTCTTGGCTTCAATAAAAAACCTCAACAGACCCACGAAACAAAGGTTCCACCAAAGAAAGCTATAAACGTTCAAAATAATCTTCTTGATTTCTTGAAAAAGAATACAGCTGAACCTACAATCCAGTTCACATTAAGCAACATTGATAAGAAAGTCAGCGCTATCAAGAATAACTTAAAAGATATGGAGAAGATTCCCACCTCTTCACCCTCCAACAATCAAAATAATAAAATAGATTATGGCAACAATAATAATTTTGATGATATTATCAAGGCCAGTCCTAGAAACACAAAGAATTGAGAAATATATTTCTTAGAGCGTTATTTATTTTATTAAACAGTTGGAAAATGTTCTAATATTTGTTTTGTAATGGGTAAGTTCGCTTTCTTTAAGTTTTCCACAATAACTCTTGATACTACATACACACATTAAAATAAATGCTATAAGAAATGGTTGCCAACATTTAGTATGATTCATAATGGAGTAGCGATTATGATTATTGATAAATAATTCAAAGAATCAAAATTAATTATTATATTTGGATATCCTCCGATGAATCCTCATCATCCTTTATATCACAAATAACCCAATCATCAGATTCTTGAACAATGAGCATGCTAAGATGAAGCCTGCTTTGTTTCAGAGAAGGATTAACAGAGACTTTTTTCCCACCGACTTGCTGATCTGGATCGAGCATTAGATTAATTTTCTTTTTCAGAATGTCTTTAAAGAATTCAAGCTCTTTTTCTGTTTCAGCAGCGAAACATTTGTCAATTGCTGTGGTTATTTCTTGATAGTGCACCATCAGATCCTCTGTATTTTGTTGAATAACATCTTCTAAATATTTCAGATCAGCAATCACTTCGCTCCTGCTAATCTTTTCTCCAATTTTATCAAGTAATTTTGAGGCCAAAAAACCACCACATATCCAAGGAATGTTGATATTACTTAGGAGGATAGTCCAGGGCATTGCAGCCTGCCCAACAATATAATAAAGGACACCAACACAAGCAGACCATGAAATTGAAGTAAAACTAAATCCTTTCGAGGAGAAAAAGGAAGAGAGCTTCTTGATTAACTTGACCATAATTGATTTAAAAAGCTTCTTGGTGTAGCCTTCCATCGTAAACTTGTTTTGATTTTCTCTGGATGCTTTTAATCTCTCTATCAAATCCTTTTTTTCATCCTCTGGCTTATAGAGATTATATGCAGTCGCTCTTTCAATTAGATCTGCAGATAATTCTATTTCTATTGTCCAGATTGCTACAATAACAGATAGGTTATAGAGCTCTGTGTAAGCATCGTTTTCTTTAATTTGCTTCATATCAATGTTTTTCGGTAGATTGTAATGTTTCTGAAAAACGAGATCAACATAAGGCTCTTTCAGTTTATACTGAAATTTTTTCAGAAGGTTCTTATCTACTCTTTCTACAAACTTTGAGTAGTGAATTTGCTTTTCCTCGAAGTTTAGATCTTTAATAATATGATTCAATGCCTTAAAAGCAGATTTCCTTTGAACATGAAATGTATTTGTTATAAATGGAGCACTTGCTTTCTGAAAATTTATGTTGTCAAGAAATTGTTCAAACTCTTTATAGATCTTTTCAATTTGGTATTTAAGATTCAGCTCATTCTTCAAGATTAATCCATATTTATCTAGTTTGGGCAACTCCTTGGCCATATCTGCCACTTCAGGTATTTGTCCTCCACTTTTTTTCTTTCCTAGAGATCCAGAGCTTGGGATATATAAAGACTTTGACAGCATTCTAATTCTCTTCTTTAGGGAAAAATTATTTATTTATTATTTTGATCAATTCTATTGTATATTGAATTAGCCCTCTATTTATGAAGATCAAAATTCGATTGTAACTTTAGGATAAAAATAAACATACAAAATACAGCTACAAACAATATTTTATACCCAAAATCCAGGTTTATTCGAAATTATTCTAATGTCTCAATATACTCCCTAACAATTAAAATAATATCATTTATTTTTTTCTCAATCTTTATGAGACTATCAGAAAATTTAGGAATCCCTTTTAACTCTAAGGAAGCTTCTAATATCTTCTGATCAGATAGAGTGATTATGACTTCTTTATACAATAGCTCTAGATGCTGTCTGATCTCTTGTATCTGGTTCAGCACATCTTGTTTATCGATAGCATTATTAGGGCCGCTCATGGGAAGGATTTTATTATGTGAGCTTGGCTGGGCACTTTGGGTTTTAGTATTGATGTCATTTCCGTTAACAGGAAGGGGCTTACCACTTCTTAAAGATTCTATAGTTTTCGTTAATTTTTGAATTTCTTGAAGTCCCTTCTCTCTTTTATCCTGCAATATTAAGAGCTGGTGTTCCAAAGCCTCTTTACTCTACTTGTAAATGAGAATAAAAAAATCCATACATGTTTAATTTCCTCATTTTCTGTCTTTATAACTGATATTTCTCGACTAAGTTGCTCTAATTGCTCTTCCAACATGTGAATCTTTTCATTTTGTGAAATGATTATATGTGCTTGTGAATTATTTAGATTGTCCTCTAGGAAGGGTTGGGTAAATTAAAATATTTTATACTGAAAGAATCAATAGGTTTATCTTCATCAGTCGTTATCCCTTCTTGAGTAGATTCTTTTGTGATAGAATCTTCTTTAGATTTAGTTTCAAATGCCTTCAGATTCTCTTGAAGTTCTAGTATTTTTTGTGATAGCTTCTTAATTGTCTTTTTATATTCTTTTGTTTTCTTTTCATTTTCGAGGAGTCTCTTTTTATATTCTTCATTCTTTTGAATTTCTTGCTTCCTCCCTTCTATTTCTTCCGACAAACTTTTTTGTGTTTCTTCCAAAGTTTCCCTGGCTTTTTGTAGATCGCCTGTGGTATGATGATGTTTAAGTTTTTCTTGGATCAGTTTATTTTCAAAGTCATTTTTTGTTTGCTCCGCGTCAGAGAGTTTCTTTTGGATTATTTCTTTTTCTTTCTCTAAATTGGATATCCTATTTCTCAGATTGCTTAACTCCTTAGTTAGCTCATCAGAGGATTTCTATATTACATCACGCAAGAAACACTTACTCTTACTTCGTTCTCTCCCACCACTTTAGTATATTCCTCGAACATTCTCTGATACTCTGCAAAATTATGGTCTCTTTCTTTCTCTGTTTGTTTGTATTTAACTTCTAATTTCTCCAAAGCATTGGTTAACTCGACTATCAAGAGTAAATAATTAGTAGAGTTTATTGTTTACCTATTTTTGATTGCAACTCTTTTATTTCTCTTTGACTTTGCTCTGCTGCTTCACTTGCTAGGGCAATCTTTTCTTCGTTTGCTTTATCTTCCAGTTTCTTTTCTGCCTCAATCAATTGATTTTGACAGAAAGTGAAATTTAGTTCAGCTTCAGATAACTTAGCTTGAAGAGCTTGGACTTCTTTTTCCAGATCTCCTTGATGAGCTGCACTTTTTTCCTCCAAAACCCTTTCAAGCTTTTTTTCAATTTCATCATTAAACTTGGTCTTTAGTGAATCGAATAATTCTCTTTCTTTTGAGAGTAGCCTTTGATTAAGATCAACAATCTTTGGAGTGAGCAGTTGCAATGTCATTTCGATATCATCAATCATTGTTAAAACTTCACTCCTTAATGTACCTCTGATTGTGATGATAAAAGAGGAATTGTCTGGGTGATCATTATTCAACAAATCCACATTGTCATTTGGCTTGTTATCTTCTGGAATTGGCACTGCATTAGTTAATAGATCCCTGATTTCCGACATCTGATTCACTAACTTTGAAGTTGAAACTTTGAACTCGTTCAGAAAATTTTCATCTGCTAGAGAAATTTTGATTTGTTTATTCAATATATCTTCTAATTCTTGCGGATGATGAGGTTGCTATTGCTTGAGATAGAAAATAAATTTTTATACTTCTTTCTTTGGAGTCACATTCTCTTGTGATTTGCCTCTGAAAGCAGTTTCTAACTTATTTTTATATTGTTCGTTTTCTTCGATTAGCCTACGTCTCTCTTTCTCAATTAGCTCTAATTTTTCTCTCATCATGGCTTGTTCATTCAAGCTTTCTATTGATAAACCTACAAACAGTTAACTTTTACCTCCAATTCTTTGTCTAATGTTGTCAATGAAATTTTCATATTTGTGAATAAAATCTGTAAGCTCGTCTGCATCATACTGCCATAATTCTTCTAAATTAATCTCGAAGGGCTAACAAGTAAGACAAAAAAATTTTCTTAAAATTGATTTTCTGCTAGAAAGAAGAAAGCTCTACCCTTTCAAACAGCTCCGAATGGCCTGGTGCTTCATTGAAACTTGAAAATTTCGTAGCAGAGTCTTGTTTTGAATCCTTCTTTTTATTGTTCCAAAGTTTCTTAAGCATTATTTGCAATTATGTCTTTTTGGGATATATTTTATTTTTCAATTTAAACAGTTCAATTCAAAAATACAAAAAAGGGAAGATAAACATACAAATACAAAAATTACTTAACTTTGAGATCATTTAATTGTGTTAGAATATTCCTCTTTTGATTAATTTTCACGGTTTCATCCTCGTTTAGCTGTTTACCTTCTGCTTTTTTCTTTTCAAGTTCTTCGATTTCTCTTAACTTCTTCTTCAACTTTCTAATTTGTTTTTCAATTGGGGTTAAACCTTTATTTTTGTCATCCTGATCATTTGCTTGATCATTTTGAGTGCTTGATTTTTTATCTTCTTTCGATTCCTCAACCTTATCATCTGCATTATTCTCTTTTCTCTTTCTGATACGCTTTCTTTGCTTCTTTTGAGCATCAACCTCTTCTTGTTCTCTTCCCTGTTCTTGCTCTTTTCCGTAAGCAATATTGCTATATACGTCTTTATATTTTTTAGTCTCATTCTCCCTTTCTTCTTCCTAGATAAAGTTAGATTATTCTTTCAGAACCTTTACTTCTCTTTTTATTGGTATCTTGTATTTGGGGACTTCATCTGGGTTGACATAACCAGGTCTAATAGCTCTCTCTTTACGCCAGCTTCCATCAGCTCGCTGGGTAGCAGGGATCACATTTTGTTTGTTTGAATCTTTTGAATTCATATTTAGATACCAACAAGAATTTAATTCAATAAAATTTGCTGAGATAGCAAAATAAATATTTAATCTTATCTCCTTCAAATCTTCAGTTCATGCATACCCGGAATCTCCTGATTGAGAAGATTAAGCCTGCCCTGAATACATGTATTTCCTGTGTCTATTCGACTTCAAAACAAATTTTTGTGGGCGGAATTGATGGGTCAATAAAATTCTGGCAACTCCCCTCGTTAAAATCAGAGAAAAGCCTGGTTGGACATAAGGATCTTATAAATGTAATTACCATGATTAAAGAAAATATTCTACTTACTGCTAGCGATGATAGTACTCTGATCAAATGGGATCTACAATCATGTGTCGGAATTACAAAATATGTAGGCCACGAAAAAGCTGTTACATGCTGTCTGGTTATAGAGAATAACTTTTTGAGCAGTGGTCTAAACTTGGATTTAGATTTTTCAATCTTATCTGGAAGCTGGGATAAAACAATTAGAATCTGGAATCCAAGGCTAAACAAAGCAATAAGAGTTCTAGATAATCATACAGCACCTATTAGTTCGATGGAACGAGTAACATTAAAGGGGGTTGTACATATTGTAAGTGGTTCAATAAATGGTGAGCTTTATTTTTGGGATCTGAAAAGATTACAATTGATTGTGAAAATTAATGGCCACAAAGAGAAGATCAATCATCTCTATGTAGCCAATGACAAGCTTATGAGTTCATCCCATGACAATCTGATTAAGATTTGGAATGATAATTTTGAATCAGTTCAAGAAATTAGGTCAACAGGGGGGTTCATAAAAAAATTCTTCATTTTTCGAGAAAATTGGCTAATCTTTGCTTCAGGAGGTAAAACCATAGAGATTTGGGATCGGAAAAAAAGAAAATTTCTAGCAAAAGAGACTAGTAAAGCCACTATCTTTGATGTTATCCCTCATGATGATAACCGCTTGATCATCGCTAGTGGAAAAGAACTCAAGATACTTAGATACTTTAAAAGAGGGCTGTATGTCTTATATGTTAGTCACAAATATCGGGTTCAAAACAGATTTCCGCCTATCATCGTCAAGGAGATTTATAATTTCATCATTGGAGAAAATTTCTAAGGAAGGTCCTTGAAAACACCTTCTGTATGTAGATAATCACTTGTTTGATTTTTTCTATTTTAGAAATACATCTTGTTTTGTATCATAGATTGATTAACTGATGCTGATAACTAACTACACTTATGCACATAAACAACACCCAAATTATTTAGACTTCTTTAAAATGCTTTCCTCATCTTCAGCTTCTTCTCTTACTGGTTCAGCAATTTTGCTTTGAGCCTTCTCCTTTCCATCCATAGCATGGTTCATTATTTTATAAATTCTGTCAATAAAAGGTTTTGGGTCTTGGAGCATTCCAGAGCTAATCATGGTATTATCAAGAAGTTGTTTCACCATCATGCTGGCAAATTGTGTGTCGATCTTTCTGATCCTGTTCAGCTTGGTGATCAATTCATGATTGGGATTGATTTCAAAAGTTAGATTTTTCATCATGTCCAAACCCTTATTTTTTTAATAAAGTTCAAAAAGAAACATACTTGACTCTTGTCCATCATGCTCATAACCTGTCTCATACCTGAAGACCATTGACTAACTATGATAGCTGGAGAATCTCTGAGTCTCTTAGAAATTTGAACCTTAGAAACAACAGGTTGTAGTTCATTCTTTTAGTTAACAAACATAGAAAACTTGATTACCTTAACCCATAAGCAGAATGTGGTCACATCCTCTTCTGGAAGTCCTTTTTCTTTATCATGTTCAGTCTGCTTGATATCTTTAGATATATCTTCATAATTAGTCTCGATATTCACAAGTTCCATGTTTTTATATTTTCCAAGTCCTCTGAAAACCATTTCATCGACATGGAGGTAAACAAAGAGGACAGGGATATCTTGAAATAAGAGGTTGCTCAAAGAAAACATTACCAGTTCCCTTGAATGGTTCCATATAAGGGGATCTCTCACAGGCTTCTTTATTGGGACCCAAAATATAGTAGATTTTGTTCTGTCCAGTTTTCATTTGTTTAAGGTAATCTTCAATATTGATTTGTTTCTCAGTGAAGTTAGCTTGATATCTCAGGAGTTGGAGAATTTGTTCAGCATTCTCTTGGTCAGTTGCCATACCTTCCTTTAAAAATAGATGGAAGGCATTATACCAAGTGAGATAACCTTCTTCATCTTTTTTAGATTGTTCGTCAAGAAGCTTAATAATCCTCTTTGTAAGTAAAGATCTAAAAAGATTAGAAAAAGTCAAATTTTGATGTACCTGAGCTTTATCATTAAACTAGAATCTTGGTATTGTTCTCTTGAGATGTTGAGAGGAATATCTTCGCAGTCCACAACACCTTTGACAAATCTCAACCAGTTTGGAAGTAGCTCCCTGCACTTGCTTTTGATTAAGACTTTTCTAGAATATCCTATAGACAGTGCTGGCGAATAAAATTATTGCACTCTCAGCCAAAAAAGATTTTAAACTCTAATAATTTCTTCGTTTGATGGAATCTCCAAAGGTCAGATTCCAAATTCTTGTAGAACTCAAAGGCCTTTTAAAATACTTTGGCATTTTGGGGTGGCC
>Ga0065720_1019831_pt1 | contig 19612 bp, 24 predicted proteins | sample Thericmetagenome_FD_59107 | JGI IMG/M metagenome (GOLD analysis project Ga0065720, IMG submission 59107) | Thermophilic microbial communities from the Joint Bioenergy Institute, California, USA of rice/straw/compost enrichment - eDNA_2 v2... | ecosystem: Engineered > Solid waste > Grass >...
CACAATTTGTACTCAAAAGTATTTATTATGTAATTACGTAATGATATTGGATCTTTACAAAAAGCTTTAGACACCTTTGTCACTTTTTACATTGAAACAGCAGAGAATAAAAGTAGAGAAAAGCTTAGTAGGGCTTTAAAATTTTTTTACAATTTATTACATATGGCCCATGATTTTCAATTTACTTTATATAAGTGAAGAGATCTGGTCTCTGAATTCTTCTCAGAATCTTAAATCTATATTTTAAGTATTCTTGCTTGTAAGTGACCTTTCCATCGAAAATCCAGTTGACACTGAAGTATTTCATAAATACTTCTCCAATTTGTTGGAAGATTTTCTTGAAGTTAACTTCAATCTTACTGTCTCCTTCTTTGATTAACATCAAGTTCCGGAAGGAATCTATCCCTTCAATACTATCTTTTTCTTTTCTTATAACCGATCTAAATTCTTCAACATCCATTCCTATTTTATTAGCAATGGGTATTAAATATGGATTTGATATATCTGATAGAGCGAAGTTGCAAATTGCACGCCCGAAATTTTTGGCCATATTTTTTATCGCTCTTGCAGAATGTTTTGAGATTGGGCAACCCGGGACTCTATTACGCTTTTGGATTTTGGTTCCTTCCTTAGCAATTTTCTTATCACTGATCAATTCGGGCGAAGACAATTCATCACTCGTGGATTTGACTTCATCACTTGAAGTTTTGATTACTTCAATTCCTTGAGATATTCCTGACCCTGTCTTGAACTTCTGGATTTTCTTCTTCAAAAATTTCATTTCTAAAAGTATAGATTTTTTTATAACAGAGTAACGCGAGTCGAGAAATAATCAGCTTTTATTTCCAGAAGCTTTATATAAATCATAGACAATTTTGCTCTCAGCCCATTTCCCAATGAAAACCCTCTTTCTAATATTAGTAAAGCTGCTTGTTGGAACAACTTGTAATACTTTTCTATTTAATTTCCTTATTTCTCCTTAGCATTTAGTTTGGCTTTCATGGGACTATTTTCAGCTTTAAAAAAACCAATTCTTACAAAATTTAACTTTTTCTTAGAAAATAGATCTTTTCCAGAAATATTAATCTATTAAGAAATACTAATTTTGAAGACGGTGGAGATTTAATACACTTATATAACCATTAAGGCGAAATTGATGTAGCTTTATATACCATTACACGAACAAATAGAGCTGCAGGGTATCACTGACTAAAAAGAATCAGTTTTTGTTAAGATAAGGGATGGCTATTCTTTGACCAAATTATCACCATTGTTGACTAATTTCTTCAAAATGGGCTAATCTCCAAAGTTAATCGCAGGGGCAACATGCTTCTCGTTTAAATGGCCTTATTAGAGGAGTGCTTTGTCTAGTTTTGTCACAATATAGTAGGACTAATTGTAGAGTCAGTCGTTAAAGAATAAATGTAAACACAGAAAGCTAATTTGGCATGTTGGATTTGAGGAAAATCTCTAATTAACTTGTAAGTCCTATTTTAGGATGAGTGTGAGTACAACTGGAATTTTTATAATCATGATAATAAGCATACCTTGATACTCAAAACTGAATAGAAATTTATGTACTATTTAAAATATAAGCTTTTACATGTCTATATATCATTACTTCTTAGACTGAGTGGCTGTGGGTGTCAAATAACTATGCGATTGTCTGAGTTTATCGATTTGTTCATCCTGTTTTCTACAAAATATTATGTAATAAAATAGGGATTACTTGAGAGCGTCGAATAGTTCTTTTGACTTTTCTGGGTTATCTATTGTGGAAAGTTCCTAGACAGGTTAGACTTTTAGCCAGAATGTTAGCTTACCCCACTTTCCAGAACATTTAGAAGGGAAGAAAGCTGTTGTTTTCTGACCTTTTTAGCTTCTTTCTGATATTTCTTATTCACAATCTCGTCGAAAGGATTGTTATTAGCTCCTTTTTTGCTCTTCGAAGACATCACTTTTTCTTTGGCAGAGGTTAGCATTTCTATAGTATTCAAAAATTTTACTCAACCTATTACTTTTCTCACTCAACTTCTGCGAATAAGGGCTCACAAAAAGATTTTGACCACTCTTTCGAGATGTAATCTTAATATTTTTTCGTTTAGTATTAGCCTCTGTAATCTTTTCCTCTTTGATGACTTCATTTTCACCTGTGTTATTCTCTACTGTCTCTTCCTTTTTCTCAGCCCCATTTGACTCCTCAGGCTTGGAGAAGAGCATTTGGGTTTGAATTCGATTTATCTTTGGAAGGGTTTGACTTTTATTTACGTACAACCCAGCAGCACTACGACCAGATTTCATTTTAGGAGAACTTATCTTGTGTGGGGGAGAAACAGATTCAGATCTTACTTCCCAACTCATATTGGCCAAGCTTTCTTTGTTGGAAGCAAGCTTTCTCTTCTTCTTTTCAAACTCTTCCAAAACAGCCTTTTTTTCCCTATCCAATTCCTCCTTAAGGCGTTTCTTTTCCATAGCTACCCTCTCTCTTTCAAGTTGAATTTGCCTCATTTTCTCTTGTTCTTGGGTTATTCTCTCCAGGAACTCGAGTTTCTTCCTCTCTCTCATTTTCTCCAATCTTGTATTATTCTCCATGGCATCCTCCATATGAAGGATTTCGTTGATGTATTTGAGCTTTAATTTCTTGATCTTCTCTTGTCTTCTCAATTCAGCCTAAAAGAATGTTATAAAAAATTGTTCTTATAAAATACCTCTTGGTGATTTTTCTCCCAAATTTTAAGTAACTCTTGGTTCTTTAAAGCTCTCTCCCTTTCTTGTTGTTGGATTGCCTATGATTCTCATACAAGGGACTAGAATCATATACTAGTCTGGTCTGTCTTTCCTTTTCTTGTTCAATTTGAATTTTCTTTAATCGTTGTTCCTCTAATTCTTGTTCTCTTTTTCTCTTATTCTCCTCAGCAATAGAATATTTAATCAAATATTCTCTCTTCTTTGCCTGCTCTTCAGCATATCTTTCTTCCTGTAGTTTCAAGAAAACTGTCGATCGTTTTTACCAAAGTCTTTTTAATTTCTTGAACCTTTGCCTCAGACTTATATCTTCTTTCTTCTAACTCCTGTCTTTTTTGCTCCTCGAATCTTTCTCTCTTTTCCTGAGTAATAATTAGCTTTTCCAGATATTTCTTATATTTTATTTCATATATTGCTCATTATTACTTCCTTTGCAAGTTCTCTTTCTCTCTCTTGCTTTCTCTTAACTTCTTCGATTTTAGCTTCGAATTCTCTTCTTTGAATTTCAGTTTCTATTTGTTTCTCTTGTTTCTTTCTATTAAATTCCTATCTATCTGAGCAATAAACCCACCAAGCTTACTTGCTGAAGCCTCTCTAATTTTTCTTGACGTTCTTTGGCTTTTAGGTCAGCATAATATTTTCTTTCTTGCTCAAGTTTTGCAATTTTTTGGTCTCTAATAGCTGCCTTTTGCTTTCTCTCAAGCTCCCTTTGCTCAGCTAGTCTCTCTCTTTCCTCTGCTAATTTTTCCTGTCTCTCTTTGATCTTAAGTTCTTCCTCAATTCTCCTTTCAGCAATTTCTCTTGCCATTTCCCTTAGTTTTATTTCTCTTTCTTTCATTTTCTCTTCTCTCTTCACTTTTTGCTCCTCGGCCAGCTGGTGTTTCTTTTCTTGCTCCATGAGCCTCTTAAATTCAATCTCCTCCAACTTTCTCATTTTCTCTTCATGTTTCTAACACTCATTACAAACGACTTTAAAATAAGAACTCTTTTCAATTCTTGCATTCTCATCTCATTTTGAATAAAGAAGTCGATTTCTTTCTGTTGTTTATTTTTCATTTGCTGAATTTTTTTTCTTTCCTCCTCAAGCGAAGCATTCGAGTTGTTGAACGTTTCATGAAAACGTGCAGAATTGAAGCCGGTCTGAGACTATCAATTTATGTGGCTTTAGGGAAATTTACGTATTCCTTTGTATGCCCTAAATTGCTGATACTTCTTGTTTGTTCCCGAATTATATTCTCTCTTTCCTATTGATGAGAAAAGAATTATATGTCTATATACTTCTAATAAGTGTTTCAATTTCTCCTGTCTTCTTTTCTCATAATGTTCAGCCTTGACTTCAAAGAAGTATTGTGCATCATCTGCAAATTCGGATGGGACAGGATCATTCATGAAGTCCTCTTTAGTTTTAATAAGTAATTCATGTTGCTCATAGCACAATCTTCTTAAAGCCTCAAGAGAACGTGGACTTGAGAAATAAGGAATTATTATGACTCTCATTACCTGTTGATAAAGTTTGTTTCATGTGTGTAAGGATCAAAGTTAAGTAGTGAGATGTATTTGGAAGGTTCCTTGGACTCTGAGGTATATTGTTCACTGGGCTTGTTTTCGTTGGCTTTTTCTGGATTTTCTAAACTACTCATCAATAATATCTTATATTGAATAGCGTAGAAAGTTACTTAATTAAAAGGTCTAATATTGAAACTATTGAAAATGGAAACCTGTGTCGTTTTCAATGGATCTTTAAAAGACATACATGACGGAGATCACCTTAATCCCAATTGACATATATTCTTACGGCCATTATAAAGAATAATATATTTAAGGTATAATGAGTTACACTCCAACGGCCTTCTTGTTCTTGAAAAATCCAGTCAAAATATAAATTTGGCCAACAGCAATAACAACCAAAACGAGGATCTTGAAGAAGGCGGACCACTTAATTTTAGACTTCAAGGATCCAATATCTAAAGTTTTATTCTCGAGTTAAAGAAAATAATACTCTTTCTATGTGTATCTTCTCTGGTGTGTTGGTAATGCTGATTTCTGAAAATTCTCTCAAGAAGTTTATATGCAGATCTGACATCCCTGGTGACTTGATCAATATGTTCTAATAAAGATCAGGCAAAACTCTTGGGGTCATACCTGAAGTGGCAGCAATACCGGAATCCTTTTTATCAGAGCTTTGAAGATCGAAGGAAATAATTTTAGTCTTCTTATCCATTGATTTGAAGCAAATTTTGTGTTCTCCTGGAGTTTGAATTAAGACTTCCCAAGTTCCTTCTCTTTGTCTATCAATTTCAGTGATAATCTTGAGGTTGGGGTCGTAAATCTATTATGAATTAACATATTGTGGCTTTTGTATGAATACTCTTAAGGAGATAAGATCTTCAGTCTCTCCAGAAACGACATAACTTCCAGTAAAACTGACGGTAGCTTCGAAAGTTTTGTAGACACAAAACTGTTCGTTTTTATTAAGAGTAGTATAGATTGCAGTAATCTGAGAGACGCAGAGGAAGCCCAAAAAGAGGATGAAGGCACTTTTCATTTTATTTTATTAATTTGGATATAAAAACACTTGTATTATTTGTATTTGAGCTTCATCAGTATACATTGTAGCCTCAAGTAAAAGTCTTTCGATAGGAAACTTATCCACAACAGCGTCTTATACAAAGTATTCCTTGTTAATCGAGAGCATCGGTTGAGAAAAAATTATTATTTGAAAATAATTCAGTAATTACACCGAAAATAACTCGAGAGTCCTAGAACGAACCACAAAGGTGCATAAATTGTATGAATTTATATTTAATGAGTTTGGTTTGCGGAAAGTTCAGGGAATAAAATTCTTCTAATGTCAGGGATTGAGTCTTGGTAACAGAGCTCGAGTCTAGCATCGACAGTATTATTGCAGAGAATAGTTCCCTTTTGGGCAACTAAGACGACTCCACCAAGTCTAACCAGTTAGATTCAAAAATTTATTCTCTTTACTGGCAAATGTTTTCCTTCAATGGGTTATTGGCATCAAAAGTGACCTTAGTCTTGAATTCGACTCCGGTTTCCTTCTTAATAATATTTGTGAATTCTTCAGCAGCTTCAGGGATGATACTTTCAACCAATTTTTGGTCTTGTTCTCTGGCTCTGACTTGGACTTCCTTTTCCATCATTTTGATTAATCCCTTTATCATGTTATATACTCAAACATACGAGTTACTTGAATAATCATTTTCTTGAGCATGTCTTTGTATAGGTCTTGATCTTGGAGCTTCTTAGCAAGGGCTTGCTTGGCATCTTCTTTAACCTTGAGAGCAACAGCTTGTCTTTCAGCCATCTTAGCTAGACGAGCAGCATTGATCTTGGTTGATCTTTCACTAAACTGGTTAATTATTATATACGGCCTGACTCACATTCTTCTTTGTAAGGAATAGTTTTCAAGCTTGACTTTATACTCAGCAATAAGCTTATCTTTCTGTTGATTCAAAATTTTGTTCTTTTCGATGTTGAATTGGCTGGCAGTTTGTTCTTTGATTTTGCGGGCTTTATCAGCTGCTTCATCGTAGATGATGTCTCTCATCTTCTTGATTCTGGCATCAGCGAATTGCTTGTCCATGTCTCCTCGGATATTTAATCAATAGATAAAATATATACAAAATAATCTTAAGCTTGATTAACAAACCTGCAAGAAAATTATCGTTTTCTGATTTCTCATTATATAATACAGCCCCCTTTAGGTCTGAGATACAAGAGTAGGATTTTTTATACAAACAAAATATTAGTCTCAGAAAATGGATATTTATAGACAAGGAAATTTCTTTGTTACTTCTTAGCCTCATCTTTTTTTTCTTCCTCTTTTGCTTTTTCCTTTCCTTCTTCTTTCTGTTCACCTTCTTTCTCTTCCTTAGGATATCCATGCTCATCTAAGCCGTGCTTAGCATAATATTCCTTATCATATCCTGGAAATTCCTTGAGTAGTTCTTCCTTGGCAGACCAAACCTTGGATTGCACATAAAATGAGCCACCCTTCAAGGGATTATTCTTTTGGAATAAAGTTGTATATCTCTAATAGATTAATATGCACTTTTTCGAAAGAGTACGTTCATAACTTCTTCTGGATCAATCTTATCAGTCTCTTTGATACTTAAGATCTTGAAAGCTTCTTCACGAGTCATTGGCTTTTTGACGATCTGAGTGGCAGCCATTGTCTTATCAAAGAATTCTTTGAATGGATTTGCAGCTTGAGCATTGGGGCGTTGATCTATTATAATGTTAAATAGAGAAAGCTAAAGATTACTCTTGATTGTGTTCTGGTAAGCCTTCATAACGGACTTTACCACTGTAGTGGTGATCATCATAATAATTCTCTTGAACAAAGGATTCATCTTTTGGGAATTAATTTTATCAGGTAATTTTGCTTCTCAAATAAATATTAGGTTAAATTGGCTTTTGAATAATAAGTAAGATCAGTACATTTATCAGGACTGCTTCCTAACAGATAAATTTATCTTATATATTTCGACAAATTATTCCCAGTATTGAACTGGGCTCTAATAAAAAAAGTATTTTTCTTGATTTGCTAAGTCCAAGAATCACAATTCTACGAAAGAGGACTCTATATTTCATGGATATTTTGTTAGGGAAAACGATTTTGTAATTCATCCTATCAGTTTCAATATAAATTAAGTAAGTAAATTTATCAAGAACTGTTGTTTGCAACATTATCATGAGTTCAGCAATCGCAGATAAAGGAAGAAGTTACTCCCAAACTAAGAAGAGAAGCACAAAATGTAATATATTTTTTTATCTTCCCTGATCATTTACAGTTTCTAATATGGTGTCACCAAAGATCATTACAAAATCCCCAGAAAAAACGAAACAGGGAAATAAGACCACTGAGGGTTTCCCATCCATCGACCCACAATACTCTGAAGCAGTTGGCAAGACATCCGGAAAAGTCAAGGGAAGTTTGACTCTAAAAAATGACATTTTTGCCAATCAAAATCTTCTGCAAAGCCAAACTTATCGACTAGATCAAAATTTTCTTAACCATTTGCATCTCATGGGGTTGCCCTTTGTCCAAGAACCAGAACAGAATCAATCGTACCAATTTGAATAATTTCTCTTAAACTATAGTTTTACTGAGATCCTAAAAATTAAGCAAGTCAACTTCTCAACACAAATGGCCTATAAGAAACCTAAACTCTTGGAGTTGCCTGCAACTATCAAATCCGCCAAACCCACTAAACCCGGAAAACAAAAGAAGAAGAGCAAGAAATTGTTTGAGTCAGTGTTGGATGCGTCTTTTGATAGAACCTTAGAAGACCCAGCCAGTGATAGAAATGCAAATACTCTACGCACATCATTAGCTAATTTGAAAGGCAAGCATCTAGGTAAGTCTTCTGAGGGTGAGACTCATTCGAATAGACACATCCCCTGCTATGCAAAATTATGATGAAAGTTCTAATGATGAACAAAAGATAGAAAGAAGAATTCATTCAGCTGCAGGAGACAAAAAGGACCTTATATTTAGCGGAAAAACGAGAGCGGCTTCTGAATCACCTGTTGAAGGGAGGTTCAATAAAAGAGGAACTGAAGAGGGGAATAATCACAGTAGCAGTTTAGCTAAAAAATATGCCACATCTCCTTTGGTCAAACCAAATGACCTAAAAGGGAAAAATCAAAATTCATATATCCGACTCGGCCCTTTAGATTCAATCAAAGAAGTGGTGTCAAAAAAGTCTTCAGTGTATAACTCCAAAGCCAATTCTAATCTGTTTGCTGCACACAAAGCCTCCGCTTCATCTCTGCACGCTATAAGTAATATCATGACAATTTGTTTTAATCTAATAGCTTCAACTACCAATGCAGATGTTGCGAATTCTGTTAGTCCCATAAATACCAATATGTCTAATTCTGGAGTTTACAACCAAAACAAACAAGTCACTCCTACAGGCTCAACAAATCCACATGCTTTTAGTACAAGTCCTAATAAATTAATTCAAACTCCCTCCTATGTGCCTGCATTGAAATCTAATCCAAGCTCCAGCAATCTAAATTCTAACAGAAATTGTTCTCCTCAAGTCAACAGAGTCTATAACAGAAGTACAATTGTTCAAGCAGCAACGCAAAATAATAATAACAACAACAACAATAATAATACTAATAATAATACCAATAATAACACTACCAATCCCAACACTAACATTGTTAATAATATTAATCTGGCTCAATCTAACAACAGTCAAGTCTCGAATGCTAACACTAACTACACTACAAATGGTCAAGTCACAGCCAGAACTAATATGAGTTATAATACTGCTATTACTCAGAATAACTCAATTCTTTCAGGTTCCTCTGCAATCAACAATAGACCAAACGTAACTGCTGGGCTACAACTACAGGAAATTAAAAAGAGATATACTTATATCCCACCCCCAGCCTCAAACAAGTTCAAGGTAATAATATCATCATAAATGTTGCTAAGATTTTAGTACTTTATTGGTGCAGGAAATAACGCTGAATTGATGGAGAAAATTATGAGTAGAAGAGACTGGTGGGAGAAGACAGAATCTTTTAATACACTATTTAATTTCAAATGGCAACAGACAAACCGAGGGTATCGTTATGAGAGACTTGTTGCCAATTCTGGTTTCAAGCAAATCGTTAATCATTTTGAAAATCACAAGGAAATATCCACTAAGAACTTGCTTATCAAAAATCTTTCTCTCTACTGTGAACTTAATAAGGTTAATTTATTTGACCTGACTCCAACGACTTTCCTCTTCGATATGGATGATGAAGTCAACTTTGACACTGACATGCAAAGATTTGCCAAATTCTTTATCAAGCACCATCCTGAACCAAACAAATATCCTCGTCCAAATCCTAATGATAGGAAAAATCACAATGTCTGGTACGACTTCGACTACAGGAAAAAGAGATGCTATGCTCCTCCCAATCTTCACAATGGCAAAAAGATTTCTCCTTACCTCAAACCAAAGATTAATAAGACCTTTATGCAAGGTCATAATGTCTGGATCCTTAAACCAACAAGTTTCAACAGAGGAATTGGTATTGAGGTCTTTAATAGTCTGGAAGATTTGAATACATTCTTGAACGCTTTCATGGATGGAACCATGGCTAAATCTAATACCAAAAACGAAAAGGATAAGGAAAAGGAGAAAGAGAAAAAGGCAAATGGTGGAGAAAGTGCAGATGAATCTGAAGATGAAGATGAAAAGAAAAAGAATAACAAATTCCCAGGTAATGCAAAATTTATTAAATACTGAAACCCTTAGGACAACCAGTCAAGAGTCATACCTTTGTCATCCAGAAATATATCGAGAGCTTGCTCTTAATCAAAGGAAGAAAATTCGATATCAGAGTCTGGGCTTTAGTTACTCATGAAATGCAACTTTATTTCTTCAAGTAATAATATTGGATTCTTTCTCAATTTTTGTAGAGAGGGATATTTGAGATTGTCATCATCTGAATTTTCTTTAAATAATATTGGTGATAAATTCATTCACCTGACCAATAATGCTGTCCAAAAATACTCAGACAATTATGGACAGTTTGAAAATGGAAATCAAATGTCTTTCGCAGATTTTGAAAGATATTGCTCAGAAAATAGCCTGAATATCGACGTTAGGGGAAAAATCGTCCCTAGAATCAAAGAACTGATCCAAATTTCGATGGAATCTGTCAAAAGGAATATTAACCCTAATGACAGAAAATATTGTTTCGAAATTTTTGGATATGATTTCATGATCGATATCGAGGGAAATGTTTGGCTTATTGAAGTCAACACAAATCCTTGTATTGAAGAGTCCAGCCCCATCCTCCAACAATTAATTCCAAGAATGCTTGGTAATAAAACTATTTCCTTTAATAATCCTCTAGATGATGCAATGAAATTGACAATCGATGTTGTTTTCCCTCCTCCAAAAAAGCCTGTTAATAATGCTCCTACAACTATCAACAACAATAATGTTAAAATCCAACAAGCCAACAATATTGCTAAGCAAGGATCTCAGGTTGTTAATGAACAGGAAAACGAACAAGGAGCCGTTAAGCAGGATGCAAAGGCTCTACCTACTGAAGAAGATGAGGGTCAGAAAAATCCTGAAAAGAAAGAGAAAAAGGAAGGCGAAAAAGAAGATAGTGACTCTACTGTAAGTAGCAAGGAAGTTGAAGAGGAGGCTCCTAAGGGCTTGCAGCCTTTCAAAGTAGATGGATATCAGGACAATGAAAATATGTGGTATTTATTAATGAAAATTTCAATTAGTTTTTTAGGGAATATCTCTGTTCTTTGAAATTGGAAAAGAACGTCAGCCCAAAGAAGCCTGTGAAACAATTGTCAACTGTAAAGTAGAATAGTATAATTAATATGTAATCTGATGTTGCTTTACTTATGCTAGATTTATTAATTTTTCTTGTAGTAAAGCTTTTACAAAATACTATGGCTAGTATTCTCGACAAAATCATCTAATTCACATTTTCCATCTTTTCTAATTACCTAAAAATTTCAAAAAATTCTTCATTGCTTTGAGAAAATATTTTCCCAAGGTTTCTACTTCATGGTTGAATTTACTTTTTCCTCTTTCATAATCAGCATCACCAAAATTTTTTTAGAAACAAAGATAAAAGAAAAAAAGGGTTCTATTCCTAGTCTCCACAGTTGGATATCTTCAACTTAAACATCAAGTATCAAATACATAAATGGGCAATATGAACTAATTTCTATCTTAAGCGAAGGCCTAAGGACTTAGGACTCAATTCGTTGATATGAAAGATTCATCTTTAATTAATATCTAAGGTTGACAGATGATACCTAATTTCATGGAGAATTAGGATAGAGAGTAGGAGTAGGTTGTTTAAGTCACGGAGAAGTTCATAGATGAGGAGAGGATGATGCTGTCTTAAAAATAAACTGCCTAATAAGAGAGTTTTCTACTCCTTTCTGGGCCTCTTCAATTGAATTGATTTTATTGGTAAAATGAGCATTCCAGTCTCAGATTGATAAATCTCACGTAAACAAAATTAAATAAGCGAGAGAGTATCTAATGAAAACTATCCTCACTCAAGAAGAAGTTGAAATTCCCGAAGGAGGTAATTGAATATTAGTCTGGCCATTGACTCCTTTAGTCACTGTTAGCTTCAAGTCCAGAGAAGTCACCGTTAAGGGACCCAGAGGAACTCTTAAGAGAACCTTCAGACATCTTCCCTTCGATATCCAAACCGGTGCTGGTAAGAAGGCAAAGAATGTCCTCAAGCTCCAAATGTGGTTTGCTAAGAGAAAGCAAAAGACCTGCGTTACCACCGTTGCTTCTCACATCAGAAATATGATCAATGGTGTTATTAAGGTTCGAGGAATGATAATTATGAATAATAATATTAGGGATACAGATACAAGATGAGATTCGCTTATGCTCATTTCCCCATCAACGTCAATGTTGCCAAGGATGGCTCCAATATTGAAATCAAGAACTTCTTGGGAGAAAAGCTCGCCAGAAAAATCGATATGCCTGAAGGAGTCAAAATCATCAGAAAGGAAGATATTAAGGATGAAATTGTCATTGAAGGTAACGACATTACCCAAGTCTCCAGATCCTGTAAGATTTTCATTTATTAAAAATATCATTCCTTAGGCGCTCTTATTCACCAATCCGTCTTGGTTAAGAACAAGGATATCAGAAAGTTCTTGGATGGTATCTACGTTTCTGAAAAGGGAACCATTGATGCATAAATCTGTAATTGTTAATATTGTCCCGCTCTCGTTTTGTATGCTCTTATGAAAAAATAGAACGCTACCGAATGGAAGTATATATACACAGGAGAAATCCATTCCTAGAATTAAGAAATTCTCATAGAGAATCTTTCCCTAATTTTCAAATCTCAAATCAATATCTCTTTTAAAATCCAAAATTTATCATTTCAAGGAACTTTTTACACAAAAGTTGGCCTTAAGCTATCGAAATGCAGGATTTGTAGTTTATTAAGTTCAGTTAATTAGGTGTCTCTCAATTTACATGGTATAAATAACACATTCTTAGCAGAGGTTCGAATTATTCATGAATTATAGTGTCAGTCAAGCTTTGTTACTTGTTACCAGTAATTTGGGCAGACTCATCAAACACGAATGGTTCAGGAGGAATCAAGTGAGCTTCAGCTAAAAATTAAGTACATAAAAAAGCTGTTTTACCTTCAGCAGCAGTAACATCAAAGAATTCTTCTTTTTCTCCTGGTCTTCTATCCAACAAGAACAACAATCCTCTCTTTCTATTCTAAAAGAAATTAGGCAAAAAAAATCCTTTTTACCTTCAAGACTGGAGTATAACGATTGTCATCAAGGAATACAATATATTCTTGCTGTTTGGGGAGAACTCTGGAGTGATTATCGCAGATCTTGAAGGGAGGTTCATCCTTCTTCTTTTGTTCTTCCTTTTCTTTATTTTCTTCAACATCCATCTTTTCCTCTTTAGGGGCTTCTTCAGCTCCTTCTTTTTCAGCCTGCTTCTTAAGGGCTCTAGCTTTGGCTTTTTGAGTGATAGAAAGCTGGACAGTCTCTGTCTTGACTTGCTTCTTCTTATCATCAGGCTTGATATGAGGAGGGTAGTCAAACATAGATGGCTTAGCATTAGATTGGAATTGGAAGCTCTTGGGAATTCTAAGATCTTTATTGACACCGATAAGGGCGCTTGGAGAGAGAGTTAAAGAGAAGAAGTGGACTAAGGGGAACCAGTACCACAATTGGGTGAAAACAGTCATACCGGCGCAGGCCATCATCTTAGGATAACCGAATTGAGAAAGTAAGGTTGTATTGGCGTTTCTTCCACCAGCATCGAGGATACCAATGGCAATGAGGACACCGAGTCTAACAAGAGGATCCTCGTGCTTCTTGTTGACGATGTCATCAAGATCTTTTCTGAATTTTTCGACTCTTGGTTCTTGAGCAACAGTGGCTTGTTGAAGGACCAAGGCAGTAGCAATAATAGCTCCTTGTCTGACGAAATCAACAGCGTCATTGACCAAGGGCTCGAGCAATTTGAGGGCTTCAGCATTGCAGGTTCCAGCGCAGGAGATACCAAGAGCAAGGGTGGCACCGTATCTGACATGGCTGTTGAAGCTTCCAGAAAGGAGATGAACAATTTTTGGTACCTAGAAGATTAAAATAAGAGGTAATTGGTTACTTGTTGGGGTTCCTTAAGCATAAGGAAACCAATATTAAGAACAGCAGCTCTTCTAACATCATCAGAGACATCAGAGACAGCAAAGTGGAGCAATCTCTTAAGGGCAGAGTTGTTAGAAGTGGCGACATATGCCAAACCAATCATATACATACCTCCATATCTAATTTCTTAGTCTCAACTATTCTTATAGCCTTACCTCAAGATAGGGTCCTTTTCCAAGCAAAGCTGTTCAATCAAGGTATCGGCACTTTCTTCCTTTCCATACATAATAAGAGCCAAGGCCATAGCAATAGATCTGATGATCTTCTCGTGCTGAGTTTCATGGGCATATCCGAGCAAGTCTTGAATAACGTATTGGTTGGCACTTCCCATCATGGTTAAACCAATGGCCAAACCAGCAGCTTCACCAGTTGTGGCAGAGTCAGTGAACAAGACATTTTTCAATTCTTCGTACATGGTCAAATTATCCTCCTCATCACAGGAGCCAAGGTTAACCAAACCGAGACCCAAGCAAGCACCATGAATCAAGGTTTCATTAGAGTTGTAGGCAGGGTTCTTGAGGGCTCCAAGAATGAACTTAATTATATCTTGATCTCTGTCACCAGCATGGATAAGTCCAAGAGCGTAGAGGGAACCTCCATGAGTAAACCAGGAAGGAGTGGCTTGCTGTCCAGGGAAATAGGGGTTCAAGATTTCCATAGCCTTGGAGTAGTTTCCTTGGTGAATAGAGCCCAAGGAGGCAGTGGCTCCGAATTTAGCCCAGTTGTTGGCTCTAGCAACCCAATCTAGGAGATCAGATTTTTGTAATTATATAAGTATACCAAGATTATTTCTCAAGAAGTTATCATCAGTAGTATGAGCGTTTAAGAAAGCATTAGCAATCAAACATCCTAAGTGAGCAACAGAGTTCTTGGGATCGATTGTTTGCTAGAAATCAACATTTATATCACTAATATACTACCTTAAGATGGGCAATAATAGCAGGATCAGTTTGATTGTTGACTTGATAGAAACGAAGGTAAGTTTCGTGCTTGAAGGAACCAAGCAAAATTTTAGTAACGTTTTCTCTGATCTTGGTAGCTCTGGGAGAAGTGTTTTCCATTTTATTAAGTTCTTTAATAGCGCTTGTAATAAAGAAGTTGTCTTCATTTTCATTCAAGTCAGTGGCAATTTGATAAGCCAAAGTTTCTTTTTCCTGTAAGAATTATTAACAGAAAAAATCAATTACGTCGTCCTCGGCTTTAATGAGTTCAAATAAGAGTTCAGCACAGGCTTTATGGTCTTTCAGCAAAAAGAGAGCTTGGGCCAAGTTAACATAGTCATTAAAGTTCTTTGTTCTCTTTCCATAGGCGCTAACGACGACCTTGAGGACTTCGATTCTGAAGGCTCTGTTCTTAACGGAGTTAAGGACGGTCTTGGTGAGATAGTCAAGAAGTTCAGAGGAGTATTGATCAGCTTCAAGGATTTTTTCAACTTTGTCGATTCTTCTGGAGTCTAGTGCAACTCCAATGCCCATTCTAAATTCCTTTTCGTTGATGGATCTCTCAAAGATCTTCTCAATAACATTTTCAAGTTTTTTGTTAATTTCGATTTTATCGCTTGGATCCTTGACTTCGTAATTTTTTTGTCTTTCGGAGATATATCTATCTATGCACTTGCCAACAATGGTGTCAGTGTATTGATCTCTAGTATTTAAATCGAAGTATTTCCCAGACTCAAGGGCGTAGTTAACAGCTTCTGAATATTCAACCAAATGATAGTAAACCTTAGAGTTAAATACAATGAAAAAGAATTATACTTTGGAGATAATCGAAGCTGCTAGTTCCTTTTCAGGAAATTGGTCACTTTCAAACAAGGCCTCACTAAAAGTTGATTTAGATAATTTAAGTCCTACATTTCAGGGAGGTGATCAGAGATCTCGTGCCAATGGTGATGAATTATACGGTCTAGCTTCTTCAGTCCGAGGACCTTGAGACGAACATCCTTCTCTCCGAGGAGAGTTAGGTGATTGGCAGCACTTTCTAAGGTTAAAGATGACATCTAATATCTTTCTTATTTAATTCAAATTATTGAGTTGAATCAGATTTCTTCTAAATGTCAGAATATGAAACTCTTGATCGGATAATTCTGAATAGCCATGTAAGAGTATTACTATTGACGAACTCTCTTTCTTACAGTATGAAATCTATCAATTCCAAATTATGTACTATCACAAACAAATAGAGAACTAATAAAAACAAAATAATTAGTTGAAGAAGTAGCACTTTTTGTTATTTGATTGAGCTCTGAGATTTTATATGCCCTGAACGCGCGTACTTTTTAGGATTCTTTAAAACAAGCTTTGCGCTTTGTTTTACGCGCTCAAGATTAATATAAAGCCATTTCAGAATTTGCGGGTTCTGCTTCACCATCTTACGGTATTGATGATAATCAATAACATTTTTGTCTGTTTTATCAGGCAAATCCCTATTGACCTCCTCAAAAGTTTTATTCACAATTTCTTCAATAACATTTTTTGGAATGCATATACTATCTAGCAGTTGTACAGCGCTTGAAAGAATCTCCACCATAAAATCGGGTCTGATTCCTGAATTATCGGGATCAAAAATTCGGTATGTTACTTTAATCTGTGAGTCAAAATTTTCTTCAATTAGCAGGGAGATCCCTAACAGAAATTCTCGAAAGTTAATTACATTGTCATGATTCTCGTCCAGAAGATTGAAAAGCCGCTGAGTAATCAGAGTCTTCTCTGTCTCTAAGGCTGCACACCACTCATCGTAGTCAATAACACCATCATCCCTTTCCAGTGAAGAAATGGCCTTGAAGTGAGTATAAAGATTGTTTATTTCGTCAAGAGAAAATGCAGTAATTTTAGAAAATTCATCGAGCTCGTGGCCTTTGAGGACATATGCTTTACTTTTATTAAGCCCCATTAAACAAAAGTGAATAAATAGCACAAAATAAAATAAAAATGTAATTATATGCAGAAATGTTGTATGATTGTCGTCATAAGGCCTTTACTGCTCACTTTCTTTCTGCTTGTTTGCCTGAGCATCCTTCATCAATTGATCTATTTTATCAGCAATGTACTTATAAATAAGGTTATATTGGTCCTAATTTTTATTCTCAGAAATTTCGAATTCTTACAGCTGTGTTGACCATACCCCATCTTTGTTCTCTGAGTCTTCTGACCACTCCAAAAACAGAGATTTTCACTTTTTTATATTAACAAAACAGGGGAAAAAAAAAAGAATACCTTCACTCAAGTTATTAGCACATTCTCTCAATTGCTGCAAGATATTGTAGAGAGAAATTAAAGTACCACTCCTACCAACTCCTGCACTACAATGAACACAAATTGGAACGTTTGGATTATTCTTCCGCTCTTCGAACATGACGTCAATTAATTTGTCAATAGCATGGTATTCCTCTTCTTGTGGAACTCCATGATCAGGCCAACCAGTCCACTAAAAATTATATCATACATGTGCTCTGCTTTTACTTGATAATGAGTAATAATTCTTGATTCTGCTGCCTTGTCTTGTTCCTCATCAGTATTTGCTTGCTAAAAAATTCACTATTTTCACTATTTCTCATTACTTGAAGTTTGAAAGTTCTCTTGATCAGGAAATCACCAAGATTCTCTTCTTCAACATAAGTGATTTTCAAGTTATCGTAGATGACGAAATCTGATTTGGGCCAGTAGCACTCAGATTGGTTCTGTTATATTCAAATTATATTATACTTTCTTACTCTTCCATTTTCTTTAAGTTTGCAAAGCATTATAATTAATTGAACCTTGTTATACCAAATCATTCTCCAGAAATGACCTTTAGAATTTTCTGTGGGTCCTTGTGTAGCAATAAACGCCTTTGCGTCTCCTTTTTTCGAAGTCTATGCATTGATTAAAAATGGAAGTGCTCATCTTACTGAGACATAGCTGGCATTGATGTAGGTTTGAGCATCATTTCCTTCTGGAGTCAAATGGGGCAAAGTTACGATTGAGTGCTTGACTAAAACTTGTCAAAATTCAAAAGATAAAGTGATCTACAAGGCAAGATGGTATGATATCTATCTAACTTTCCGAACTCGGGGTTATATTCTCTTAGTTCTTGAGTAAAGAGCTGATTTTCAGTTAATCTTCTGAGTAACTAAGAAATTAATTTTGATCCTTGTTGAAAAATACTCTGAATTCGAGTTCAATGTTTCTCTTATTCATATTGTCTCTAAAGTCTGCAAGAGGGACGCCTTTTTCAATGTATTGGAGGTCTTCATTTTTTTCGACAAATTTATATGAAATATCCTTTCCAGGTTGTGGTCCTTCTACAATAAATTCTGGTTCCATTTTAATTTTGCTATCTAGTTTTGATTATGAGAATGGTTGATGAGTATATTACTGGTAAATCTGGATACGATAGTGTGAGAAAAGTATAAATGAGGGCGAGAAGAATGCCTTAAATAATTTATTAATTTGAAATACTTTAAAAGCATATAAATATAATTGTCAGAGTCTGGACAAAGGCTAAATTGATTAGGGTTAGCCTTATGAGTATCTCTTCAGGTCAAGCTTCTTTCTAGAAAGAATTGAAGTATGTGTATTAATTATCGAAAAAGGATCCATCAAATTATTTAACCTTCTCACAAGTTCTTATCGCTTTAAATAAATTTTATAACTTCCTTGCTAGTCAGTAATGATCGACACAGCGTCCCGGAATGACAACGTTTCTACAAAGTCATATCTTACGAAGACAAATATGATGAACACAGACACTTTTAATGTTGTGAGTCAACTCCCAAAGACAATAAAACAACGTATTATTAAAGATGCAGATATTCTGGTAAAGGCTTACCCTAGTTCCTAACCATAAAAGGTTCACGCCCCTGATTGGTGTGAAGATATCTGGAAAACTATGAGAAAGAACGATTTTGCTACCCAGGGGGTTTTGAACTTTCCAGTGATTGAAAATGTCTTTAGCTTGCATCAGAAAAAGGTATCTCGAGACCTACTTCGAAAATAATTGGAATAGATACAAGATATGTTGGGGATGAGTACTCCTGAGGAATTATTCAATGTTCTTGACTCTGATGCTGTAAATGAGATGATTTTGATAATTTATATGATTTAGAACGGAAATATCAGTGAAGATGAACAGATCTTGATATTTTGCACCATAAAGGAGAAAATGGCTAAAGTTGCAGAAGATCTCTGTAATATACAGGAATACGTACGATATAAAGAATTAATGAAAGGAATCAGGTATCGTCTATCATTTTTTTGCTTACAAGCGCAGGAGAATGGAAAGCCAAATCGCCAAATATCAGGATTTCCTGAGACAGAGAATATATAAAAGTGAACTTGATAAATATCACCAGATTGGAGAAAGCAAGTTGGACGAATTTTACAAGCAATATGAAGAAGCTTTCCAAGCTGTAAATAAGTTTATGAATATCTAAATCTAAAGTACGATGTGATGCGAAGAGAAAGACTAGAAGAATTAGAAATGAAACATGCTAAAGAAATGGATGAGCTATTCGAAAAACTAGACAGAGCTGTTGTTGCGCTAAAGTTTGGCATTTAAACCATATTTAAAATATATAGATTTAAGCCCAAGAGAGCACTTAGAGAATATCAAACTCAGGAAAAATTAGTCTCCATAGATGAAAGGTAATATTTAAAAATTTGT
>Ga0065720_1003287_pt1 | contig 19607 bp, 18 predicted proteins | sample Thericmetagenome_FD_59107 | JGI IMG/M metagenome (GOLD analysis project Ga0065720, IMG submission 59107) | Thermophilic microbial communities from the Joint Bioenergy Institute, California, USA of rice/straw/compost enrichment - eDNA_2 v2... | ecosystem: Engineered > Solid waste > Grass >...
GGTTGCCGCACCTGCCAGCGCGAAATGGTGGACACCGCCCGCTGGTTCTCGGTGAACCTCAGACAGTTCTCCTCCCACGGCAGGCCAAGGAAGTCGAGCACGCGGCGCGTGGTGCCTTCGATATCCCTGACCGTCTCCTCGTAGTCGACATCGAGAATGAGGCCGGGGAACTCGGCTGACCAGTAGTCCATCAGCTGCGCATAGGCGCGGTAATAACGCCCAAGCGTTGCGAGGTCGCGCGTGTAGGCATGCCCGTCAGTGAGAGGACTGGTAAACATGGAAAAACAGCAATCCATGGGATTGCGCCGTGCATGCAGGAACTTGGCCCGGGGGAAAAGCAGCCGGATGAGCCCCACATGCAGGAAGTTATGCAGGAACTTGTCGACCGTCCGGCCCGAGCGCTCGGCGGCCGTGCGGGCAAGCGACATGTAGCCCTTGGCGATTTCACCCACGACGTAGCGCGGCATGGTGCGCACCATATGAACGTAACCTGGTGTGCCATGGCCAAGCCGCCGCGCGATGGTGGCGATATATGGCCGCTCCCCCATGCCTACGAGTTGGGAATGACCGGATATGATCTGCTCGAGGAGCGTCGAGCCTGAACGGGGCATACCGATGATGAAGACCGGCTCGTTCTCCATGTCGCCCTCGCCGTCACGGGAGGCAAGATAGTCTGCCGTGTAAAGCGACCGCAGCGTTGCCAGGACCCTCTCGAAGCTTTCGATATCGAAGGTCAGCCCCTCCATCCGCTTGACGGTGAGGAAATGATGAAAGGCCTCGTCAACATTGCCAAGATCGAGATGAGTCTTTGCCGCTGCCTGGTGCAGGCACCGGCGCTGACCTTCTTTGAGATCCGTTCGCGCGAGATGCTGCTCGATCTCGGCAAGGGCATTGTTGGTGGGGGACTGCTTGTCGACATTGGCCAGACCACGCAGGGCAGCCGGAGCGCTCCACGGTTTGAGTGCGAGTTCGCGAAAGACAGCCTTGGCGCGGTCAAACTCCCCGACCTGGACCAGTACGCTCCCCAGCATGAGGCGGACCTTGTTCTTCCTGCGGGGAGCGAGGGCCACTGCCTTTTCCAGCCAGGGCAAGCCCTTTTCGGCACGGCCGAGCTGGGTGTAGGCCCGGCCGACGTTGGCGAGGATGCGCCAGTTCCGCGGTGCAAGTCGCGCGGCCTTCAGCAGGTGCGGAAGCCCGAACTCATCGGTACCGTTGAGGATATGGGCATAGCCGAGGTTATTGAGATATTCGACATTGTTCGGCTCCGCCCTGACGCACTGATCGAAGCACGCAATTGCTGCCGGATAGGTCTTGCGCTGGAGCAGCAGTTCCCCAAGTGAAGCGTTGGCGTCAACGGACCAGGGCGTCGAGGCCAGCACCTGGCGGTACAGTGCCTCAGCCTCATCGAGTTTGCCGGAGCGGTGAAGCTCCTGCCCCCGCGCGAGCAGCGGATCGAAGCTTCGACGCCGCTCCGCAATATTGACTGAAATGCGGTTCGCTACACGCGGCAGGGGCAGCTTCAAGGTTAGAACCTGTAACTCAAGCCGACCGTGACGGCGGTCTGGTTCCATTCAGACTTGATGCTTGAACCGAACGCGCCAAGATCATAGGTCTTCTTGCCGAAATCGGTGTAGCGAACCTCAAGGCGGCCGATCATGGTGGGCGTGAAGGCTTTTTCTATGCCGCCACCGACCGTCCAACCGACATGCGTGTTGCTGTCAGAGGCGGACATCTCCGCATTGGCAGCCTCGAGCTTTGCGTGACCGAAGGCAACGCCGCCCGTTGCGTAGAAGAGCCAGGTATCGTGGGCATAGCCAAGGCGGGCCCGAATTGATCCCTGCCAGTCGCTCTTGAGGCTGAGGCGTCCAGCCGTGCCGTCCGCGTACCTGAAATCCGTGCCGCCCTTGATACGGCTGAAATCGAAGTCACCTTCGATGCCGTAAACAACGGGTCCGCTCTGCCAGTTGCGACCGACATGAACACCACCGATAAAGCCATCGAGGTTGAAGGCATCAGCACTTCCGGTAGGCGGTGGAGTAGAAGTGCCCGTGGTCGGCCCCGTAGGACCAGTAGTAGCGGTAGTGGCCGTAGAGCCAGAACCAGAACCAGAACCAGTGCCCGTACCAGTACCCGTGCCCGTGCCCGTACCAGGATTCGGGATCGGGCCCGGACCGGGGTTCGGACCAGGATTCGGGACGGGGTTGGGCCCGGGGTTAGGCACTGGGCCAGTACCAGGATTCTGTCCCGGGTTGCCGCCGGGATTGGGACCGGCAGGAAACAACTCACTCTGATTGTCGCGCTGACGCCCCCACGCACCGCCGGCGTGGACGCCGACATAGAAACCTGACCAGTCGAAAGCTGGAGCCGAATACGCGACAGGAGGTGGGTCAAAAACAGGAAGGTCAGCGGCTAATGCGGTGCTGCTCAGCAGGGCAGCGGAAATTGTCGCGATTACGTATTTGGCCCTCATTCCATCACCTCCGACTACGTAACGCGGATCGAATGAGACCAAACGAATCCGGTACTGTAAATTTGCTAACTATGACAAAGGTGAAAGTCAATGCGGCATGACAATAAAATAACACGATAATTATGCGCATGTTTTATACTAGGCCGTACGGACCGCGGGTCAGGACGCGCCCCACCGAGCCGATGCGTATAGGACGCACGGCCAAGCGGACCGAGCCTGTCGGTAGCCCGGCAGGAGCGCCGACGTTCAGTCGCCGGCAGTCAGCGCCTCCGGCGACACCCCCGTCCTGCGCTCGCTTGCGAACGTGGCTGCGCTCAGGCGGCGCGCGTTTTCCCAGAACGCATTGACATTGCGGCCCTGGTTGCCGACGTGGCGGTAGAGCACGACTTCAAGGTCCAGGGTCCAGAAAGGGTTCGCCGTCGCGGGGACCAGTTTGCCGCTCTGGAGCTCGTCCTCGATCAGGCTTTCCGGCAGCCAGCAGACACCGGCACCCGTGCAGGCTATGGTCTTGAGACCCGCGCTGATCGGATTTTCATGAACCGTGCGCCAGCGGAAATTGGGCTGCTGGGCAAAGAGCTTGCCGAGCGCTACACCGAAGAACGAGCTGAAGCCATAGCTCAGATGGGGCAGCGTGAGCCGCTCGGCCAGCGCCCGGTCCAAGACGTTCTCGCCCTCCACCCATCTTCCAGGCTCTAGACGCAACCTCGGCGCCGAAACGGGCAGAAGGCGGTCCCGCCCGACCGACAGGAAGTCGAAATGCGCCCTGTCGAGATGCAGGGGAACCCTCGGGTTGGTATAGGTGAGGAAGAAGTCCGCCTCGCCGTCGACCAGGGCCGCCAGATTGGCCTCGATACCGCCCCTGTCTGGGATGAAGCAGATGCGCGTGTCGGGCGCGGTCTTCTCTAGTATCTGCAGCCAGTTGGGAATGAAGGTGACGGTCAGGGTGTGCAGCGCGGCCAGCCGCACCATGCCGGCGTCGGACGGCGGCTGCAAGGTTTCGCGCGCCGCATAAAGGACCCGGATGGTGTCCTGTGCGATGGGCAGGAAACTGCGGCCCGCTGGCGTCAGCTCTGCCGGGACGGCTCCCCGCTTGATCAGCGTGGCGCCGAGCCACACCTCCAGTTGCTTGATGCGCCGGCTCAAGGCCGGTTGTGAAATGTTCCGCAGTTCCGCCGAGCGCGAAAAGCTCGACGTGCTGGCCACGGTCACGAAATCCTCCAGCCACTTTAGCTCCATGCAGATGCCCCCTTACCGTCCCGCTGTGGACTTTCATTTCATATGTCATTCATAAAGTCATTGATTTTAAAAGTGTATGCAATTCTTGCATCGCCCTCTGCTCAATCGGAATTTGTCAAGCCTTCTACCCCCCAATAGGGTCCTGACTCGTGACGAAGCATTTGTGCGGCTGAGACAAGATGGCCAGAGTGGTTTATTGCGGTGGGAAATTCGTATCCGAACACGAGGCCAGGCTCGGGTTGTTCGATCGCGGATTTCTGTTCGGTGATGCGGTCTATGAAGTGACAGCCGTCATTGGCGGCAAGATGATCGACAACGACCTGCATCTCGCGAGACTGGAACGGTCGCTGTCCGAACTCGCCATTCCCATGCCGTTGCCCCGCGAGGAAATCGAGGCCATCCAGCTTTCCCTCATCGAGAAGAACGGCCTGCAGGAAGGCACCGTCTACCTTCAGGTTTCGCGCGGCGAGGAAGACCGTGAGTTCCTCTATTCCGAAGGGTTGAAGCCGACCTTCATCGCCTTCACGCAGGTGAAGAATCTGCTCAACAACAAGGGCCAGACCCAGGGCCTTGCAATCACTCTGGTCGAAGATCCGCGCTGGGAACGGCGTGACATCAAGACAGTCATGCTCCTCGGCCAGGTTCTGGCCAAGCGCGACGCCAAGGCGGCAGGCTTCGATGATGTGTGGTTTGTCGAGGACGGGACGATTACCGAGGGGGCATCGTCCACCGCATATATCGTGACGCACGACAGGCGCATAATCACCCGCCCGAATTCCAGGGCGATCCTGCCGGGCTGCACCCGTGCCGCGCTGCTCGACCTGTGTTCCAGGCACGGCGTTGTCCTGGAAGAGCGTCCATTCACCGTCGCCGAGGCCCTTGCTGCGGCCGAGGCCTTCCAGACATCCGCCACCAGTCTTGTCACGCCGGTCGTGCGGATTGGCGACGTCAGTCTGAACGGCGGTGTGCCAGGTCCCGTGACCCGGCAGTTGCAGGCCTGCTATCTTGAGCACGTCAACATGCTCAGGGCAGCAGGCTAGAAGAACCGACCACGACAAAGCATCCAGAGAGGGCGAACACATGAAGTTCAGTTCAGGATTTCTCGGCACAGCACTTGGCTGCCTGATGGCGCTATCGGCTCCCGCACTTGCGGCCGAAGGCTATGGTGACTGCAAGCTCTATGGCGAGCCCGGCACCGAGAGGATCGAGACGGCCATCCCGGGTCAGTTCACGGTGCTCATCAATCTGCCTGCTGTTGGCGAATTCAATGGCGACACGCCTGAAACCGTCCGGAGCGGCCGCGAGTTCTGCATGGCCGTCAACATTGCCTACCGCCTCGGCATCGACAAGGTCGTTCTGCGCAATGCCTCGTTCGACTCGATCGTGGCCGGTCAGAACAAGGACTTCGACATCGCTCTCGCTCTGATCTCCATCACCGAACCGCGCAAGAAGGTTGTCGATTTCTCGACCCCCTATTCGATCGGCTCTTTCGGCATTGCGACGCGGGCAGACGCCTCCCTTGATCAGGAGGGCCTGAAAACCACCAAGCTCGGAACGCAGGCCGGCACCGTCATGGTCCAGTGGGCGCAGGAACACCTCCCGGACGCCACGCTCTCCGTGTTCGATGACACTGGCGCGATGTTTACCGCCCTGGCCGCCGGCAGCGTCGACGCTGTCATGACGGACATTTCGGTCGTTCTCGGCCAGGTCGCCAACTCGGGCGGCAAGCTGAAGGTCGTCGGCCAGATCCCGAGCGGCGCCGATACCGCTGGCGTCTATCCCAAGGGCTCGAAGGCCAAGCCCGCAATCGACAAGGTCATCGCCGACCTCGCCGCAGATGGCACGCTCGCGGCTCTTGAGGAAGAATATCTTTCGGCTGAGCGTGGTGGCCTGAAGCCGGAAGACGTACCGGTCTGGAACTTCTGATCTGATGGCTGGTACCACCTCGTCGGAACTGCAGACTGAAACCGGGCGCGCTACACGGTGGCGCGCCCAGGGCACGACGCGCACCTATGGCGTGCGCACGTCGATAACCCTCGTCCTTGCCATTTTCTGTTTCTTTGCCGTCGCCGTCACCGCGCAGCACATTGGCAGCTACGCGGTCGAGCAGGGCGTCTCCAAGATCGCCGTGGTAATCCCCGGCATGCTGGCGGCCCTGGCGGCCGGCTTTGTTCTGTTGATGGCCATTCGCGCGGTCACCAAGTCGGTTGCCGCCCGCCGTCATCAGGACATCTATGCCGCCCGGGCTCTTGGCGCCGAGGCATCGCTCACCTCCTGGAAGGCGCTGTCGTGGATAGGCGCATTGCTGGTGGTAGCCTCGGGTGCCTGGTTCATGGCGGTCAACGACGCGGCCGTCAGCCGTACCTTCTTCGATCTCGAGCTCATTCAGGATTCGATCGGCAAGGTTCTCCGCGCCTTCGGCACCAATGTCTGGATCTTCGCCTGTTCTGCGGTCCTGATCCTGGTCTGGGCGCTGGTGATCGCGGTTGCCCGAACGCTGCCGGGAGAGGCCGGTCGTCCCCTGCGGTTTCTCGCAACCGCCTACAGCGACCTGTTCCGCGGCCTTCCCGCCATCATCACGATCTATCTCATCGGCTTCGGCCTGCCGCTCACCGATCTTCCCTTCATCTCGGAGCTCAGTTCGACCTCCTACGCGATCATCGCCCTCACGCTGACCTATGGCGCCTACACCTCCGAGGTCTACCGCGCCGGCATCGAGAGCGTGCACCACAGCCAGGTCGCAGCCGCCCGCTCGCTCGGTCTCAGCCACGCCAAGACGCTGCGCTATGTCGTCGTGCCCTTGGCTGTGCGCAACATCATCCCGCCGCTGATGAACAACTGCATCAGCCTGCAGAAGGACACTGCGCTGGTTGCCATCATCGGCACGATCGATGCCTTCAATCAGTCGAAGATCATCGCGGCCAACAACTTCAACCTCTCGGCGGTGACAACTGTCGCCATCCTCTTCGTCGTCGTCACCATTCCCCAGGCGCGCCTGGTGGACCGGCTGATCGAACGCGACCGTAGACGCATGCGGGCAGGAGGCTAGGCGCATGGCGCTTCTGGAAATCAACGGCATTACCAAGCACTACGGCGCACTGGAGGTCATCTCCAACCTCACGCTGAAGGTGGAGGAGCACGAGGTTGTCTGCCTCATCGGCCCGTCCGGATGCGGCAAGTCCACGCTGCTGCGCTGCGTCAACAGGCTTGAAGAAATCTCGTCGGGTGAGATCCTCATTCATGGCGACCGCATTACTGGTCCGGGTGTCGACCTTGACCGGCTGCGCCGCGAGATCGGCATCGTCTTTCAGGGCTATAACCTCTTCCCTCACATGACGGTGCTCGAGAACGCCATCCTTGCTCCGACCAAGGTGCTCGGCATGAGCCGGCGCGAGGCCGAGGAAAAGGCCATGGCGTTCCTGGAGCGCATCGGCCTTGCCCACAAGGCGAACGAATATCCAGACCGCATGTCCGGCGGCCAGCAGCAGCGCGTGGCGATCGTCCGCGCCCTGATGATGGATCCGATGCTGCTCCTGCTGGACGAGATCACCTCGGCCCTCGACCCGGAGCTGGTGTCGGAAGTGCTCGACATCGTGCGCGATCTGGCCGCCAACGGCATGACCATGATCCTCGCCACCCATGAGATGGGCTTTGCACGCGAGGTGGCCGATCGCATCTGCTTCATGTATGCAGGCCAGATCTACGAGCAGGGCCCGCCGGCAGAACTCTTCGGCAATCCCCGCGGCGAGCGCACGCAGCTGTTCCTTAGCAGCCTGAAGAAGGCCGGCCGCATCTGAACTGCGGCCGGACAGGGATACGGATCATGACGACAGCCCGCAGCCTTGGTCTCTGGATTGACGGCGCAAACAGCCTGCCGGCAGGCACCCACAACGCGATTACCGATGTGCCCGGTGTCACCGTCGGGCACCGCACGCTGCAGGGAGACGGCCTCGCCACCGGCGTGACGGCCATCGTGCCGCATCAGGGCGACCTGTTTCGCTCAAAGGTGCGCGGTGCCGTCGAGGTGATCAACGGCTTTGGCAAGTCTGCCGGCCTGGTTCAGGTCGCCGAACTCGGCACGATCGAAACACCGATCCTGCTGACCAATACTTTTGGCGTCGCCGCCTGCACCGAGGCGCTCATCCGGCGGGCAATCGAGAAGAACCCGAGGATCGGCAGGCAGACGTCCACGATCAATGCCGTGGTCTGCGAATGCAACGACGGCCAGATCAACGACATCCAGGCCCTGGCCGTGACCGTCGAGGATGCCTATGCAGCGCTGGATGCCGCAGCGTCCGGCGAGGTGGAACAGGGCGCCGTCGGAGCCGGCACCGGCATGACGGCCTTCGGTTTCAAGGCCGGCATCGGCACCGCCTCCCGCCGGATGAAGATCGGCAAGGAGGAGTTCACGCTGGGCTCGCTGGTGCTCGCCAACTTCGGCCGTGCCGGCGATCTGGTTCTGCCCGACGGACGCCGCCCCGCGCCGGGCGAGGTCAGTGGACCGGAGAAAGGCTCGATCATCGTCGTGCTTGCCACCGACTTGCCGCTTGCCGACAGGCAGCTGCAGCGCGTTGCCCGCCGCGCCGGTGCCGGCATCGCCCGCCTCGGCGCCTTCTGGGGCAACGGATCCGGCGACATCGCCCTCTGCTTCACCACGGCGGACCCGGTGCCGCACGACGGTCCGGATTTCCAGACCGTTCGCGCCGTCAGCAACGACCACATCGACATCGCCTTCCGCGCCGCAGCCGAGGCCACGCAGGAGGCCATCCTCAACGCCCTGTGCGCCGCCCCGGCGATGACCGGCCGCTCGGGCAAGAAATTTCCGTCGCTTGCCGACTGGGCTAGAGAGCACAACCGATGAAGATCTTTCTTTCCGCCGATATCGAGGGCACCGCGGGTATCGCCCACTGGGACGAGACCGAGCGCGGCAAGGCCGATTACCGCGAGTTCCGCGAGCTCATGACCGCCGAGGTTCTGGCGGCTTGCGAAGGCGCGCGTGCCGCCGGTGCGACCGAAGTCCTCATCAAGGACGCCCATGACAGCGGTCGCAACATCATCGTCGATCGCCTGCCGGCCTATGCCAGGATCATGCGCGGCTGGTCCGGTCATCCGGACACCATGATGTTCGGGATCGGGCCGGATTTTGCCGCCGCCATCTACACCGGCTATCACGCCAAGGCTGGTTCGGAGGCAAATCCCCTGGCGCATACCACCACGACGCGCGTTTCGCGCGTGCTGCTCAACGGCGAAGTCGCCTCCGAGTTTACCTTCAACGCGCTTTGTGCGGCCCGCTACGGGGTACCCTCGGCGTTCCTCTCGGGCGATACGGAAATCTGCGCCGATGCGCGGGCCCTGGTGCCGAACATCGTGACGGTCGCGACGCTCGAGGGATTCGGCCGTGCGGCGCTGTCCATCTCTCCAGCGCAGGCGCGCGAGGCCATTTTCGAGGGCGTGAAGAAGGCGATCGACGGGCTTGTCGATCGCACCGTGCCGGTCGTGCCGGGGCCGTATGAGGTCACGGTCGAGTTCGTGAACGCGACGGACGCCTATCGCGCATCCTGGTATCCGGGTGCCCGGGCCAGCGGACCGCGCGCAGTAAGCTTCGCCTCGGACGATTTCTTCGAGATCCAGCGCGCGCTGCGCTTCCTGCTCGCCTGATACTGCCCAGCGAACGCCGATCGCCGCGGAAGCGTCGCCGGTCCCTCGTTTATGCTGCCGCCAGGCTGCGCATGGGGAGAAATATCTGAACGGGTGATTTTGCGGATTTGCCCGCGAGCGTCATTCCCCTAAACGCCGCTCGCGGCCCCTGCGGTATCATCCGGCCGTCCAGCCGCCATCGATGACGATCGAGGTTCCCGTCATCATCGCGGACGCATCGGAGGCGAGGAACACCACGGCTCCCATGAGGTCCTCCACTTCCGCCAGGCGTCCCAACTTGATCTTGGACATCACATGCTGCCGGTAGCTGTCGTCCGCCAGCGCGGCTGCCGACAGTTGCGTGTGGACGAATGTCGGGGCGATGGTGTTGCTGCGGATCCCGTAAGGCGCCAGATCGATGGCCATGGCCTTGGACATGCCCTCGAGCGCCCATTTGGAAGCGCAATAGGCAGTCCGCTTGGCGCCGCCCACATGCCCCATCTGCGACGAGATGTGAATGAGGGATCCGGGCTTGTCTGCCCTGACCAGCGAAGCAGCCACCGCCTGCGTAACGAAGAAGGCAGCCCGGGTGTTGAGGTCCATCACGGCATCGAAATCCTCGGGCGTGACCTCGAGCATCGGTTTCGGGCGGTTGCAGCCTGCGGCGTTGACCAGGATGTCGAAGGGCTCACGGCCTCCGACCTCGCGTCCAACCGCCTGGAGGTCGGTCACATCGAGGACGATGGGCTCCACCTCGCCGCCGAGCGCCCTGATGTCGTCCGCCGCCGCCTCGAGATCGGCTGCAGACCTCGAAACGATCGCGACCTCGGCGCCGGCCTCTGCCAGCGCGATCGCGCTGGCAAGGCCGATCCCCCGGCTTGCGCCGGTGACGAGAGCCCGCTTTCCGTCCAGGCGCAGGCTTGGCGTGCGGGGCATGCGCCGTGTCATTCGGCGATCCCCGCGTAGGGAACATTCTTGCCACCATAGCGGCGGACGCGGATGTTCGCCTGTTCGCCGTGACCCGCAAAGCCTTCGAGCGCGCAAAGACGCGAGCAGTACTCGCCGATGATGGCCGACGACTGGTCGTTGTCCACGCGCTGGTAGGTGCAGGTCTTCAGGAACTTGCCGACCCAGAGACCGCCCGTGTAGCGCGCCGCCTTCCTCGTCGGCAGCGTGTGGTTCGTGCCGATGACCTTGTCTCCGTAGGCGACATTGGTGCGCGGCCCCAGGAACAGGGCACCGTAGTTCTTCATGTTGTCGAGGAAGAACTGCGGATCCTTCGTCATCACCTGCACATGTTCGGAGGCGATCTCGTCGGCGACCTTCACCATCTCCTCGTCGCTGTCGCAGACGATCACCTCACCGTGGTTTTCCCAGGCCTGGCGCGCGATCGCGGCGGTGGGAAGGACCTCGAGCAGCCGTTCGATCTCCTTCATCGTCTCGCGCGCTAGCTTCTCCGACGTGGTCAGCAGGATCGCCGGGGAATCCGGCCCGTGCTCGGCCTGGCCGAGCAGGTCGGTCGCGCAGAGTTCCCCGTCCACCGTTTCGTCAGCGATCACGAGCGTCTCGGTCGGACCGGCAAACAGGTCGATGCCGACCCGGCCGAACAGCTGGCGCTTGGCTTCCGCGACGAAGGCGTTGCCAGGACCGACGAGCATGTCCACCGGCCTGATGGTCTCCGTGCCGACTGCCATCGCCGCCACGGCCTGCACGCCGCCAAGGCAGTAGATCTCGTCGGCGCCGGCCAGGTACTGCGCCGCCACGATGGCCGGGGCGGGCTCGCCCTGGTAGGGCGGCGCGCAGGTGATCACCCGCGGCACGCCCGCAACCTTCGCGGTGATGATCGACATGTGCGCCGAAGCCAGCAGCGGATACTTGCCGCCGGGCACGTAGCAGCCCACGGACTGCACGGGAATGTGCTTGTGCCCGAGGAATACGCCCGGCAGCGTTTCCACCTCGAGGTCGAGCATGGTGCCGCGTTGCGCTTCGGCGAAATTGCGCACCTGCTCTTGGGCGAACTTGATGTCGTTGAGATCGCGCTCGGAGAGCTTGGACAGGCATTCCTCGATTTCCTGTCCGCTGAGGCGATAGTCCTCGCGATCGAGGCCGTCGAACTTTATGGAGAGTTCGCGGACGGCCGCATCTCCGCGCCGTGCAACATCTTCCAGGATCTGTTCGACGGTTTCGCGAACCTTGCGGTCCCGACTTTCGATGTCAGTGGCGGAGGCGCTCTTCAGCTTTCGCATGTCTGTGTTCCGGATTGTAGTGATCTAGAGTTTGTTTTGCGACTTGAATGCCTTCATGCGGGCCAGCATCCGGTCACGCCATTCCTGGCGTGTGCGAAGGCTCTCGGATGCAAGCAGCTCGCGTCTTTGCCAGTGGGCCGTCTCGATGGCTTCCGCGGTCCAGCGGCGGTCGGGTTTTCGCTGTTCGGCGAACCGCGCATACATGGGAGCAAGCCGTTCGGCATAGTCTTTCAGGCCCTCGGGCGCATTCAGGTCGATCGTCTCGAACGGCCCCATGAATGCCCATCTGAACCCCAGCCCGTCGCGGACAGCCTTGTCGATGTCTTCGGCCGTTGCATAACCCTCGCCGAGCAGCGCGAAGGNTTCGTCCAGCAGTGCGCCCTGAAGCCTGTTCAGGACAAATCCGTCGATCTCGCGCGAGAGGTTGATCGGNGACTGCCCGATCGCTTCCATGAAGCGGCGCACAGTCTGCGGAATGTCTTCGTCGNTCCAGGGTGCCGGCACGATCTCCACCAGCGGGATCAGATGGGGAGGATTGACCGGGTGGACGACGAGAAACCGGTTCCGGTGCGAGCACTCCGCCGTGAACGACGAGCCGGGGAAGCCCGACGTCGAACTCCCGACGATGGCGTCTGGCCTCATGGCCCTGTCGATTTCGAGGCTGATCGCTCTCTTGGTCTCGATCCGCTCGAACACCGACTCCTGGATGTAGTCGGCATCCCGCACGGCCTTTCCAAGATCCGCCTCGAAGGACAGGCGTCCGAGGAGGCCTTGCGGGTCCTCGCAGAGACCTTCCGCCGCCAGGCCCTGCACCGACCTGGCGATATTCTCCCTTATCCTGTCGAGATCGGTGACATCATGGACGGTGACCGGGACCCCTGCCCTCGCGAAGGCAATTGCCCAGCCTTGCCCGACAAGTCCGGCCCCGACAACGGTGACGCGCTCGATCATCGCTCTGCCTCGCTGAAAAGCCAGGGCTGGCGGCTCATGTGGGTTTTCTCGAATTCCAGGATGTGGGGCATTTCCGTGTTGAGGATGATGTCCATCTCGTCCCAGCCGTTGATGTAGGCGTGCAGTTCGCTTTCGGTGAGCTGGAACGTGCAGACTGTCTCCCCGTTTACTGTGACTGTTCCCGCCGGAAGATCAACATAGAAGAACTCACCGGTTTCGGCCTTCGAGATGATTTGTGCGTGGGTCTCGGGATCAACCCGGATGAGGAGCAGGCCGTTCTTCTTCGCATTGCCCGCGAAGATGTCGCCGAAGTCCGTCCCGATGACGACGCGGATTCCGTAGTCCACGAGGGCCCAGACGGCCTGTTCGCGCGAGGACCCGCAGCCGAAGCCCGGCCCGACGACAAGGATCCTGACATCGCGATAGAGATCCCTGTTCAGCGGAAAATCGGGGTTTTCCTCTCCATTGGGCAGCAGTCGCCTGTCCGCAAAAAGGCATTTGTCCATACCTTCCCTGTCGATCAGAAGCAGGAACCGCGCGGGGAAGATCACGTCGGTGTCGATGTTCTGATCTGGCAGGACGGCTGCCCGTGACCTGACTTGCTTGAGTGGCTCAACCATCTATCTTGTCATGCGTCGCTGCGCGAGCGAACGCCCTCCCTTAGTTGCGGAGTGATCGTGGATCCGCGAGACGCCCTGTGACGGCGGCAGCCGCAGCCATCGCTGGCGAGACGAGATGCGTGCGCCCGCCCTTGCCCTGACGGCCCTCGAAGTTCCGGTTCGAGGTGGACGCGCATCGCATTCCCGGTTGCAGCATGTCTCCGTTCATGGCGACACACATCGAACAGCCCGGCTCGCGCCATTCGCATCCTGCCTGCAGGAATATCTCGTGCAGGCCCTCTTCCTCGGCCGCCTGCTTTACGAGGCCGGAGCCCGGCACGATGATGGCCCGGACACCTTCCTTCACCTTGCGCCCCTTGAGCACTTCCGCCGCAGCCCTCAGATCGGAAAGGCGACCGTTGGTGCACGATCCGATGAAGACCATGTCGACCTCGATGTCGGAGATCTTCTGCCCCGGACGCAGCCCCATGTAGTCGAGCGCCTTGCGGACCCGCTGCCGGCGAACCGGATCGTCGATCCGCTCGGGATCCGGTACGTGGCCGTCGGCTGGAACGACGTCCTCGGGCGACGTACCCCAGGTCACATGCGGGGTGATCGACGCGACGTCGATGACGACCTCGCGGTCATACCGGGCGCCCTCGTCGGTCGGCAGTGTCCTCCAATAGGCTACCGCCTTGTCCCAGAGCTCGCCTTTCGGGGCCATTGGCCTATCCTTGAGCCACGCGAACGTGGTCTCATCGGGTGCCACCAGAGCCACGCGCGCACCGGCCTCGATCGACATGTTGCAGATGGTCATCCGCTCTTCCATGCTCATGGCGCGGACGGCTTCGCCCGTGTACTCGATGGCATACCCGGAAGCACCATTGGCGCCGATCGTCGACACGAGAGCGAGCGCCAGATCCTTGGCGGTCACTCCCTCTCCGGGGAGCCCCTCGAAATGCACCCGCATCGTCTTGGACTTGCGCAATACCAGCGCCTGCGCCGCCATCACGATGCCGCACTCGGAGGCACCCACCCCGAAGCCGAGTGCACCGAAGGCGCCATGGGTCGTGGTGTGGCTGTCGCCGCAGGCCAGCGTAATGCCGGGCAGCGTGAAGCCCTGCTCCGGCCCCATGACGTGGACGATACCCTGCCGGACGTCGTCCAGCGGAATGAACGGAATTCCGTGGCGCCTGACATTCTCCATCAGCCGCTCGGTCTGCGCCTTCGCCAGCGCGCCAGCGTCCGCCAGGTTGCGGCTTCGTGTCGGCACCGCATGATCCGGCACGGCGAGGTTGGCCGCCGGCCGGTGGGGACAAAGGCCCCGCCGGTCCAGCGCCACGAACGACTGCGGTGTCGACACCTCATGCAGGAGATGCCGGTCAACGTAGAGGAGGACGGTGCCGTCCCCTCTCTCCCGGATGACGTGGCTGTCCCACAGCTTGTCGTAAAGCGTCTTTGGGGTCATGCCCGCTCCACCTCGATCAGTCAGCGGCTGGCCCATTCCTTCTCGAATGCCCAAACTTCCTCGAAACCGAGGAGCTTGTTCATCTCAGCGAAGGAGTAGAGGTCGATGTCCGGCGAGGTGTGGCCATTCTTCCGGAGGTCGTCGTAGGCCTTCTCCAAAGCTTTCGCCACCGAGAGGAATCCGATCGCCGGATGGATCGCGATGGCAAAGCCCATCTCCGCCAGCTTTTCGGCGGGCAGCAGCGGAGTGCGGCCGCCGTTCACCATGTTGGCGAGCAGCGGCGCCTTGATCTCGGCCGCGATCTGCTGAAGCTCCTCCACTGTCTCCGGGGACTCGATGAAGATGATGTCGGCCCCCGCTTCCGCATAGGCCTTGCCGCGGCGGATGGCTTCCTCGATGCCGAGGGAGGTGCGGCTGTCCGTGCGGGCGATGATCATGGTGTTGCCGGACTTCTTTGCCTTGGCCGCGACCTCGATCTTGCGCTGCATGTCCGCGATCGGGATCACGCGGCGGAAGGGCGTGTGGCCGCACTTCTTCGGAAACTCCTGATCCTCGATCTGGATTCCCGAGACGCCCGCGTCCTCGTACCCTTCCACGGTCGTCTTGACGTTCAGCAGGCCGCCGTAGCCGGTGTCGGCGTCGGCGATGATCGGGGTCGTCGTCTTCTTGCAGATCTGGGCGATGCGTTCGATCATGTCGCGATAGGTGGCGATGCCCGCGTCGGGAATGCCGAGGTAGGACGCGACCGTGCCGTAGCCGGTGATGTACAGCGCCTTGAAGCCCATCCGGTCGGCCACCAGGGCGGAAATCAGGTCGAAGACACCCGGAGCAACGATGAATTCTTTGTTGAGGATCGCGTTTTTCAGACGTGCGTCAGACATTTTCTCTCGTTCTTTCGATTGTGTGAATCTTGGGGCTTGCGGGCACTAGCCGGCGGAAATCGGCGTTTCGGGGAGGTTCATCGTTTGGCGCCGCTTGGCGAAGAAATACATGCCCACTCCCGAGGCGATGATGATGGCGATGATCGTCAGGGAGATCGGCCGTTCAACGATGGGCCAGAGGCTGCCGCCACCCAGCTGCCACGTGCGAACCAGGTTGCCTTCCATCATCAGGCCCAGCAGCAGGCCGATCACGGCGGCGACAACCGAGTAGTTGTAGCGCTTCATCAGGACGCCGAGGGCCGAGAACACCACCAGCGTGACGGGTCCGTTCAGACTGTTGCTGAGCGCATAGGAGCCCAGCACGGTGCACACGATGATCGGAGGCAGAAGCCAGGCAACCGGCACGCGCACCAGGTAAACGGCGATGCGGAAGAATACCAGGCCGATGAAGACCAGCATCACTGCCTGAAGCAGGTTTCCGGCAATGATCGCGTATACGATCTCCTTCTGATCGGAGATGAAGCGCGGGCCGCCGGTAATGTTGTGCATGGCAAATGCGCTCAGCATGATCGCCGTGGCCGCGCTCGACGGCAGTCCGAGCGCGAGCAGGCCGACCATCGACCCGCCTTCGGACGAGGACGAAGCCGACTCCGCCGCCGCCACGCCGTTCGGATTGCCCTTGCCGTAGCTCTGCGGATCGTTCGACAGGTTCCTGGCGAAGGTATACGAAACAATGTTCGCGATCGACGAACCGACGCCCGGCACGACACCGAGGCCCGCGCCAATGACGGAGCCGGTGAAGACCGTGCGCGGAATCTTTCTCACGTAGAGCATTCCGCCGATGATCTCGCGGATGGAAACGTGGCGCTTCCCCTCGTCCCTGACGATGTAGTCGCTCTTGACGAGCTGGAAGAGCTCGGATGCAGCGAAAATTCCAATGATCGCAGCATTCGGGTCAATGCCATCGAGCAGGTAGATCGATCCGAACGTGCCGCGCTCGATGCCCGCTGAGCTCATGCCTATGAGCGAGAGCAGGATACCGACGCAGCCGGCAAGCACGGCCTTCCAGAAGTTGCCCTCCGTCACCAGCGCGATGAGCAGGATACCGGTCAGCGCCACCAGAAAGAGTTCCGGCGCGCCGAGTTTCAGGACGAACCCTGACAGCGGCTCGAGAATCCCGAGCAGCATGAAGTAGCCGATGGCACATCCGATCGTTGAAGAGGCAAGCGCAACGCCGAGCGCCCGGTTGTGCTGGCCCTGCCGGGCCATCGGGTAACCGTCAAAGCATGTGGCGACAGCGGCGGACGTTCCCGGCACATTCATGAGGATTGCCGGAATCGAGCAGCCGCATGACCCGCCCGTGAAGATCGCGGTCAGAAAGATGATGGATTCGAGAAAATCCATGTAAAGCGTCAATGGCAGGAAGACCGCCATTGCGATCGGCACCGACAGTCCCGGTATTGCGCCGAAGATCAGGCCGATGATGATGCCCACAGGCGCGACAACCCATGCCGTCGGGCTTGAGAACAGGAGGTCCAGCCCCTGGGCCATGGATGCGAGATCGAACATGGTAGTTACCCGAGGAAAAGCGTTTTGACCGGTACGCCCATCATGTGGATCAGGACGTAGACGGGGGCCAAACCGACGATCAGGGAATAGATGAAGATGGCCAGCGAATTGCGCTGGCCGAGCATGATCATGGCCGTTGCGCAGAACAGGATTCCTGCCAGATCAAACCCGATATATTCGAGCGACACGACATACAGGGCCAGAAGAAGGCATCCGATCCAAACGCCGTATTTCTCCCGGATACTTCTTCCTTCGCTTTCCTCGTCGCTCCTGTTCTCTTCCGGATCTTTCCCGAGAGCCCGGACGAGAATGGCTATGAGGATGATGCCCGCCAGCAAAGCCACCGGAGCGATCAGGATCATGTTGATCAGCGTCGGGCTTGCGTGCCAGGAGTCCTGGACAAACCAGACGATGAAGATGGCGAAGATGGCGAGCAGGCCAAGATGGCCTGCCTTTTCTGCCGTGATTTTCATGATGGCGCTCCGAAGTCTCAGAGGCGATCGATGTACTGCTTGAAGATATCGAAGCTGCGCTGCAGGGAAGCCGCTGTCGCTTCCGGACCCATCCAGTTTCCGCCGATCTTGCCCTGGGTGATGAAGGCCTTGAACTCTTCATCCTCGAGCATCGCGCGGTAACCCGCCACCAGGCGCTCGTAACGCTGCGGGTGCTTCTCCACGAACTCCCTGTGGACCGTAAGCGTGCGCAGGTCAGCCTCGATCACGGGAACCTCGACGTTGAACTCCGCAATCGCCTCATTGATGGTGGGGGCGTCCCACATCGCGGGATCGACCTCATTCCGGTAGACAGCCAGCGGCCGCACGTTGTCGCGAATGACCTCACTGCCAAGCGCCGAAATGAAGGACGTGGTCACCTGGTTGCCGGCGACGGCGGTTCTCATGGGGCCACCGCCATCATAGGTCACCCAGTTCACGTTCTCGCGCGGAATGCCGAGACGCTCGAGCAGGATGATCGCGGATAGATGGCCGCCATCTCCCGGGATGATGCCGCAGCTCACCTTTCCGGGATTGTCCCTGATGTCCTTCAGGAGTTCGGCCATGGTCTGGTACGGCTGATCCTTGTGCACCAGCACGACGTAATAATCCTGCCACTGGCCGTTTACGTGGAAGAAGTCTTCCCACTTCAAACCGCCCTGGTTGCGCAGGACGTTCGAGATCAGGTAGGGGTTGGTGGGGGAGACAAGGGCAAACGTCCCATCAGCCGGCTGACGGATAAACCAGCTATGACCAAGCGTGCCAGACCCGCCCGGACGGTTTACGACAGTCACGGGCGTGCCGCCGAGGTGTTTCGGCAGGTAGGCGGCGATCGCCCTGGCCATGCGGTCTGCCGAACCACCCGCGTCGAACGGAACCACGAGCGTCAGACGGTTGACGTCGTACTTGTCCTGGGCACGGGCGCTGAGGGGGAATGCGGTGGAAGCCAGGCCTGCTCCCATGAGGGAGAGCACATGGCGGCGGGTAAATTGCATACGGTTTCCTCCCGGTTGTATGCGATCTTGGCGCTTAGCGCCGTTTTGACTGGCAAAAAAGAACAGGATCGCATACGATCTGTCAATAGGTGTTCGGAGGAGATTGAACTATGTCCGACTGCGATGACCTGCAGCTGACAGCGACAGACAGGGTCTATGTGTTCATCCGCGACCAGATCCTTGCAGGGAAGCTGGGGCCAGGTGATCGCGTCGTCGAGCCTGCAATCGCATCCCAGCTGGGCGTGAGCCGCACGCCTGTTCGCGAGGCGCTTCGGCGACTCACGGCGGACGGCTATGTGGAAATTCGGCCGCATGCGGGTGCGGCGGTCCGCATGTGGAATCACGAGGACATCCGCTCGACCTTTGCGATGCGGGCGGACATCGAGGGGCACGCAGCCGCGCGCGCCGCCCAGAAGATCACGCCTCACCAGATCGAGGAGCTGGAGGCGCTTTGCGACAGGATAGAGCAGGCGAGCGCGGAGCCCACGACGAGCGGCAATTCCGCCCGCAGCGAACTCAATCGCCAGCTCCACGTGCAGGTTCTCAAGATTTCAGGGCTTATCCACGCCGAAAAGGTCGCGACTCAGCTCATGGATGTGGCGGTTCTTGCGCTGACCTTCAGCCAGTTCACGCCCGAGCAGGCCGCCCGAAGCGATTCCGATCATCGCCTGCTCATGACCGCATTCCGGTTGAGAAACAGCGAACTGGCCGAATCGGTGATGAGGACTCACATCCTCACCGCCTCGGCCATTCGCGACCTTCAGCTTCTCCGCAGATGAGAAGAGGCCNGTGACGGGCCTCACNCCGGATGGACCGGCCGTGCGGTCGGNAAGGTCCCGACCGCCGACGGCTGAGGGGCTGAAGCCGTCGCGCCTGCCGCGCGTTCAGCNTGGGCATTATCGCTTCGCGACGGCCAACCCCTGCGTTGGGTGTTGTCAAAGCGCCTTTTCGAGCTCGGGGAGGATCTGGAAGAGGTCGCCGACGAGGCCGTAGTCGGCGACCTGGAAGATGGGCGCCTCCTCGTCCTTGTTGATCGCCACGATCACCTTCGAGTCCTTCATGCC
>Ga0065720_1019833_pt1 | contig 19591 bp, 27 predicted proteins | sample Thericmetagenome_FD_59107 | JGI IMG/M metagenome (GOLD analysis project Ga0065720, IMG submission 59107) | Thermophilic microbial communities from the Joint Bioenergy Institute, California, USA of rice/straw/compost enrichment - eDNA_2 v2... | ecosystem: Engineered > Solid waste > Grass >...
AGGCGAGCCAACTGTGCACCCATCAGGTATTCCGCGCCTTCTCGGGTGATCGTGAGGTGTAGCCACCCCTGCCGCAGCAGGAAGTGGCATTGCTCGCCGGTGAGACCGTTGACCTCGAGGTTGTGACCGTATCCCACGGTCCACCGGCCCGCCGGGCACACGTAGGGCTCGGCGCGGAAGCCCTCGTGGCCCTTCACGGACGAGACGAGATGCGCAGTGTCGGTCATGGCCCACCCCGCCACTCGAAGAGCTTGCCGATGAGTGCCCCGAGCGTGCCGGCAACCGACCCCACGGCAATCAGCATGCGGATGCCGCCGCGCGCCTCGCCGAGCCGCTGCACGAGCTCATCGACCTTACCCTCGATGCGCTCGAGCCGCTGCTCTACGGCGTCCATGCGGGCTTCCAGTGCCCCGATCTCTCGCTGTACCTGCACGTCGCTCACAGCCGCCTCCCGATGAGCAGCATGTCCAATCCCTTGTTGCCCTCCGTCTGGCCGGCGTTACTGCAGTGTCGCTCGCGCACCGCCGAGTGCCCGCTGCCGAATCTGTAGGCGACGGTGAGCATGAAATTCGCGCGCGAGCCGTTGCGCCGGTCGACGTGATGCAGCAGGCACAAGCCGAGGCCGATGTCGAATCGACCGAATCCGTCGATCAGCATGAGCCCGAGCGCAGACTGCGGACGCATCCCGTCGCGCTCGCCGATCAGGTGCAGCGACAGCATGTAGTCGGTATCCGTCGGCCCGGCGTCCGGCCAGTTGATCGCGAAGCCGAGCACGGGCGCCTCATGGCGCACGACGGTCGCACCGGCTTCGACCCAGAGCTCCGGTTCTGCCGCCCGGCAGCGCGTGGCAAATGCGGCGAGCAGGAGCGCGACAAACAGCCAGATCGGCCAAGTGGTGCGATTGCCAAAGAGTCTCATTTTTCCCCGTCCTGTTCCTGCGAGGCCGCCGCGCGCAGATGCGCTTCGATTTCCGAGATGTCCTCATCGAGCGTCACAAGCTGCGCGCGCAGGCTGTCGAGCGCTGCGAGGCGCGCAGCAAGCTCGCTCTCGGCGACGGCGATGTCGGCGGCGAGCTTGGAGCGCTCGCGTGTCTTTGCCTCCCAGCAGGACATCAGTGTCTCTCGCAACAGACTGTTGATTCGATTCCGTGCGCTCATCTGTAGGGTCGTCATGCGTCTTACTGTGTTTCCTCATTCCGCTACAGTTGCGTCGAGTGTTACCGTGGACGAGGTGAGAACGACTCCATCACTGGCTCTGCGGATCTCGATCGTGAGCACGAGTCTGGTCGTACCGGGCACGTTTATGGTCCTCTGAACCCCCCAGATACGGCTCGTGCTGAAATCCAACCACGTTCCAGTCGCAGATGAACCGCTGACTGGGCTGCCGGACACGACCGTCGCGCGAATCTGGTACGGCGACATATCGGTACCGTCAGACACCCAGTTACCCGCGTAAACGAACGGTCCGAACGGTATGCCCGACGTATTGGCCGACCCATAACGGCCCCAGAATGAGCTGGGGGAGTCACTGCCGAGAAACTGGATGGCCGCCGTCGGATCGTGCGGCGAGACAACCTCATGATTGATCAGAATCGTCGGCGGCAACTGTACGCTGGAGAAGAACGGGCGCCACGTGCCACCGACGCCGACCCACATATTCTCGATCTTGCGCCACGTGCCACCGACGCCGATGCGTTGCCCGCCTGATGTGGCCTGCCGCCACGTTCCACCCACTCCGACCCAGAACGGCATGGCAACGTCTCAGCTGTACTGAATCCAGATATCGCCATTAGCCGGGGTGCCGCTGGCGGCCGACGTGGAAACGGTCACGGAGCCGCCCGCATTGGCGGGGCTGGCGTGCGAGAGGAAGCCTCCAGCGTTAGATGATCTCGGGCGAATATTGAACGTCCACGTGCTGAGGATCGTCTCGGGTTCCGCGATCGCGGCGAATGCGCTGGCGTGTTGTCCGTCGAGCAGATCCGCATCGAGACCGGACCCTGAACCATCATTCCCCGCCGTCCAAATAGTCGAGCCGTTCACTAGTACGCTTGGCGCATCGAGCCTTATGGTGTTGCTGCTGATCAGGCGCAGTGCGAAGTTGTTTCCTGCCGAAAGCGCGAACGCCGTGCCTGGGGTGTTCACTTCGAGGAAGCCGTAGCGTATGGTCTGGTCTGTGTTCCAGAATGACAATGAGAGAAAGTTACCGCTGCCTCTCAAGCGCAGAAGTTCACCGTCGCCTTGGATGTGTTGCCTTCCGGTGAAAGAGTTGTTGGCCGACAGCCGGGGAATGTTGCTCGACAAACGCGCGTCCGGCAGTGTGCCGCTGGTGAGGTCCGATGCGGAACCGCTGATGGCGACCGCCGCGAGCCCCGTGAGACGTGAAGCAGCGAGCGACTGATGCCCGGTCATGATCCACTGGCCCGAGCCGAGCGATCGGAACGTGAGCACGTCACCTGGGGCCGTCTGCCAGTTCTTCGCGCCGGGAAGCTGGATGCTGGAGCTGTGGACGATGGTCAGCGAGCCCGTGAACCGCAGTTCGCGACGAAGGCCCGCCGCCGCGGTTCCGAAGCTCGTGATCGTCGTGGTGCCTGTGATCTCCACGCTCTCGGCCGCAGCAGATCCAATGTTGGTCGTCGAGGCTGAAGCGATCGACGCAGGCGCGAGCGCATTCGTGGATCGCACGATCGCCTGAATCGATCGCAGGTAGTCGTCGAGCGTGTTGCCGATCGGATCGGTGCCCTGAGGACTGTTGTTCGCCGCCGTGAGCGACAGATCGGCCATCGTGGAGGGAATCGGCATTAATGCACTCCTGCGGACATATTCTGGTGGCCCGTTGCACGCCTCCGGGCGCTAGCACAAAATGGAATTCCCTTTGACTCAGGGGTCAGCGAGATGGACGCCTTGGCAATCATCCTCAGACCATTGGCCCTGCTGGTGCTGTTCGGGCTGGCTGTGCTCATCGCGTGGGGCCTGCACCGGATCATTCCAGAGGGACGCATCAAGCGCATCCTGTACGAGCGGCACCACGTCGTGCCGCGCACGGAATCCGAACGCAAAGACTGGCGACCGGTGCTGTATCTCCTGGCGGCGACGGTCGTGCAGTTTGCCATCATCTTCTGGCTCGCCCGCGGCATCGACTGAACTACTCGTTCGTCGCCGCCGCCAGCAGCGACCGCGCATATAGCCCTGGCAGGACGCGCGCCGGCTGAGGCAGATTCTCAAGGTTCAGGAGAGACTCGGCGAGCCGCCGCTGCGGAGCGGTTGTGCCGGCCGCCAGTCTCCGTCCAGTGCGGGTGGCAGTCAGACCGAGCATCCCCGCCGTAACCGGGATACCGACAACCGGCTTGGCCGCGATCGCGCCGAGCGGCAGACCGACGGTGAGCAGACGCTGTCCGGTCGGCGGCGAACGCACGTCGAACACCTCGCGACCCGCCGTGGCCAGCTCCCGCAGCGGACCGCCCGCACCGCGCGCATAGGCGCTCTTGTCGGTCGCGGAGCGAATCGCCGTCGAGAGCTGATGCGACGTGAACCCGCCCGGTGCGTCCTTCGCCGCTGCGACGGCATCCTCGATCACCTTGTAGGTGCCGTACCTGCTGTCGGCGAGACGCAATGCCTGAAGCGCCTCGCCCGGCAGTTGCGACTCAAGCGCCTGCGTCACGGCGCGTTCGGCGTTGTCGAGCAGGTCCGCCGCCGCGCGCTCTTCGGCGCTCGATGAGAGCCGGGCCCGACGCGCTTCGGCGCGGATCTGCGAGCGCATGGCGAGCAAGCCGTCAGACGTGCCATCAAACTGCGTGAGCTGATTGCTCAGCCACCGGCCCACGGACCGGCGCGTCTCATCGGTCGCGCGGACGCTCTTACTCGCCGCCGCCTGACGGAAGAGCTGCAGCAGCGGCACATCCCGCGCAGTGTCGGTCATCACCACCGGGCGCACCGGAAAGCCCTTTGCCATCTCGTAGAGCGGCTCGAAGGAGCGATAGGCGGCCTCCAGCATCTCGTGAATGTCGCCTTCCGGAATCCGTGCACCCGGTGCTGCGCCCTTTCTGACGACTGCCTGCTGAAACTGCGTGCGCGCCTGCTCACGCGCACCGCGAATCGCCGGGCCGATAAACGGAACGGATTCAGCGCTCTCTTCGATGTGCGCCATGATGCCGCGTGGATTCAATTGACCCGGCGTCAATTCCACGCCTTCAGCGAGCAGCCGTTCTGCTTCCGCCGTGCGCGGCAGACCGCGCGCGACTGTACCGACGGCGCGACCTGCAGCCGGCAACAGCGTACCGAATGCTCCACCGTATATTGCCCCCGCCAGCCGCTCGCCGGGATCAGCCATGATTGCGCCTTGCGCAGCACCCTCGACGGCGCCCCGACGGATGGCCCCACCTACCGCGCGCGCTGCCAATCCACCGGCACGCATTAGCCCACCCGTCGCGCCCATCATCGGAACAGGCAGCGCCGCAGTCTCACCGATGAACGACCCGATCTTGCCGGCCGTCGTATCAAGCAGCGGCGCATCCAGCGCGCGTGCCTCCGCCAGATCCTCGTCGCTCACGAGCCCGACGAAATTACCGATGTGCCGGCCGACGTTGTACATTCCCTGTCCGATTCCGGCTCGCAGACGATCCAGCGTGCTCATTCCTTCGGTCGGCAGAAAACGCTCTTCGGGCTGCTGCTGCATGCGCAGACGGATAGCGTATTGCAGCAGTTTCTGCGCGGCGCCCTCATCGCCCGCCTCGCGCGCGCGCCGGGCCGCTTCCCGCACCTGCTCAAGCGTATAAGCCATTACCGTGCTCCGTACTTCTGCATGAGCGCATCGATGTCATCCTGCGCGCCGCTCCCTGGCTGCGCCTCAAGCGCGATCGGCCCCAAGCCGAGCGCCTGAAGCTCTGAGGGATCCAGCCGTCGTGCGGTCTCATTCCAGCGCTCGACCGTCAGACGCGCCGCGCGCTCGTTCAGATCCGCAATCCGCCGCAGCGTCTCGGCCTCGAGTTTGAAGTTGCCGCCCACGACGCGCTCGAGGAAGTCGCGGTCGGCATTCGAGAAGCCCGTGCCGGAACCGAGCCCCGACGTCTTGATCGCATCGAGCGTTGAAGCAGCCAGCTGCGCGGCCAGAAGCTCCGTGTCTGATGCGGCGTTGCCGGTGTTGATGCCGATCTGATTGGCGAACTTTGCCACCGCGAGCTTCCAGTCGGCCCCAAAGCCCGTCATTGCCTTGCTGCCCGGCGCAAGAAGCTCCTTGACCCGCTGGGCACGGGCCATGAGATCAGGCGCGCGCTCGGCCTGCGCGTAGAGATTCGCGATGGCTTTGCCGCGCTCGCTCGCAATCGTGCCGTAGAGCGAGCGCTCGGTATTGACATTGACGCTCGGCGCGCTCGCGCGGCGCTGCATGAGTATCCAGTCTGAGAATGACCCGCGGAAGCCCTCCTGCTTTGCCCGCTCGTATTCGGTGATGTCATCCGTGGTCGGATTCTCCAGCTTGCGGAGCTGCGCAACGTACTGCCCCACAGACATCGCAGCCTGCGGATCCAGCGCGGCCAGCTGACGCAGCGGCTCGGGGAGAGGACTGCCCGCATCACTCAGGAATGCACGCACTTTGCTCGCGCGCTCGTCGGCTTCGCGCTGACGCGCTTCCTCGAGCATCTGCTGATTCTGCCGGGAGACGTACTGCCCCACCGTCATGGCCGTCTGCGGATCCAGCGCGGCAAGAGGGCGCAGCGAATCGGGAAGAGGACTTCCGGCCCCGCCGAGTTGCTCGCGCAGCTGACGGGCGCGCTCTTCCGCGTCACGCTGGCGTGCATCGGCGAGCATCTGCTGGCCAGCGCCCGCGCCGAATTGCGCGCCGTACAGCAAGCCCTGCCCGATCGCCTGCGGCCCGCGACCGGAGAGAATCGCGAGCCCCGCGTTCAAGAGCGAGAGCTGGCCGAGCCGGCGCTGATCTTCCGGTGAGAGACCGGCCGGCCCGAGCAGTCCACCGAGTCGATCGATAAACGCCATGTCAGTTCCTCACGCGCGGCATGCTCATGCCGGGGTCGTAGGGATAGGGAAGCACGGGCGGAATCGCAGAGAGCTGCGGCAGGACACCTGCCCCGGGCGCGTAGCGCATGCCCGAGAGGAAACTGAATCCCGGCAGCCGGCCAAGTGCGATGCCCCTCTCCAACATCTGAAGCATCGCTCGATAGTCCGGCGTACCCATCTGAGTCACGGGCACCGACGTGAACGCATCGATGTTCCGCGGCTTGTTCTGCGCGGCGTACAACGCAGAGAGATTGCTCTGCGTCATGTCGCTGGCCGTTGATGGTGCAGGCTCGCGCTCATTGATGTACTGCCGCAGGAGATGACTCGGAATCGTGGGAATCATGCTGCCTTCTTCCTCGTGCGCTTCTCCAGCGCCTGCACTGCTCCGGTGAGCGCGCCGAGATAGTCGATCACGTCGATCGTCGGCTTGTGCGGCAGACCGAGATTGCGATGGAAGTTCTGCGCATACGTGCCGACGTGCTCCGCGTCGTCGCCCTTGTACCGCCAGTGATCCACTGGCAGATCGATCACGGCCTTGAGCGCCTTCTCAGGCGGCAGCGGCTTGCCCTTCTCTTTCACGCGCTCGTCGGAGAGCAGACCGCCGAGGCCGCCGAGCACTGCACCGGCAACCGTGCCGAGACCCGGGATCACGCTCCCGAGCGCCGCGCCGCTGAGCGCTCCGCCGGCCGCGCCCTGCAGCGGACTGATGTAGTTCGGATTCGGAGCGGTGATGTTCTGGAAGTTGCCCGTGATGGAATTGAGCGCATTGCCGAGCAGCCCGAGCTGATTCGCCTGCCAGTCGCGCGCTTCGAGGAACTGCCGCAACTGCGCATCGAGCTGCGCCTGATTGAGCTGCTGCGTCTGCTGCCCGACACCGAACAGCGCCTGTCCGGGCAGATATGCCGACTGGATCGTCTGCGGGAGCAGACCGAGCGCCTGCAACTGGCGGTTGCGCTCGGCATCGAACGCTGACTGCTGACGATTGAGCTGGTTCTCCACGAGACCCGCATTGCGAGCAAGATCCGATTCGGCAAGTGCCGCATTCCGCGCGATGTCCGACTGCGTGAGACCAGCGTTGAACTGCCCGGCCTGCAACTGGCGGTTGAGCGCGTTCTCTGCGAGCTGCTGCTGCGTCTGGTAGTCCGAAAAGCGCAGGCCCGTCGCCGTGCGCGCAAGCTGATCAGCGAGCGTCCGATTGGCCTCAGTCAGCGCTTCCTGATGTGCCGAGCCGCCGAACGCGCCGCCGGTTGCAAACTGCGTGTTGATGCCGGCAGCCGTCTTCCCGAACGCGCGCGCGATGTCCTCGTTCGCCGCGTCGATCATCTGCCCGAGATACGAGTTGCTCCCTGCATAGGGATTCGTTCCCACGCTCACGCCGGGCGTGGTCTGACCGATGAACGGATTCGTCTGTCCGAGGTACTGGTTCGAGCCAACCGGAGTCGTCGCGCCGAGATACGGATTGGCCGGCAGCGTAGCGAATCCCTCGCCCTGCAACGTCCTGGTGAGCTGATTCTGCGCGGCGGTGAGCAGCGGCTGCTGCCCGAAAGCCGCATCTTGAATCATCTGCTGCCCAACGAGCTGCTGAGGCGTGAAGCCCGCGACCATCTCGCCGGTGTATGGCGTATATGGCCTGTTCGCCAGCTTGGACGATTGAGACAGCAGGTTCTTGAAATACGGGACAGCCCACTCCGGAGGCTGAATCGTCTGCGTCTGGTTCTTCCCGCCGCCGCTCATGTGTCGATCCTGTAGATGATCTCCTGCACCGGAAAGCGCTTCATCCAGCCCTTGCGGCGCGAAGAGAACGTGATGCCCTTGCACCCGGCCTGCCGTGCCGCATTCCGGATGAACTGAAGCCCGTGCTCGAACACGTCTTCGTCACCTCGCGAGTACGCGCACCACACGTGCATGTCCTGCGCTCGCGAGAACTCGCGCCGCAAGACCCTGAGCACGAGGAATCCCTCCATCCCTTTCTCGCCCACGACGAGAACGAGCTGCGCCTGTCCGCTCCTGAGCGCGTGGTAGATGTCCTCGGGCAGCCAGTCCTCCGGAGACTTCTCCAGAATCTTCTGTAGACCAGCCTTCACCTCGCTCCACACACCATGAAGCGCCTCGGGATGAATCGGTACGATGTCCACCATTCAATTGCCCGTCAGAAATCTGCATTGCACCCACGTGCCCGGCATGCCTCCTGCCACGCACAGCCAGCCGAACACGACGTACTTGCTTCCGGGGCTGCCAAGCTCGGACGGCTGCGAGTTGCGGACGAAATCGCCGCGCGCCCATGTTCCCGCCGATGGCGGCGCCGTCATGGCCGAGTGGATCGCCGCAAGCTGCCCTTCGGTGAGCCCGTTTATCTGCCGCGCGTGCTCTGAAAGTTGCATCGCCAGTTGGCGGCGCAGGCTTTCCACTTCCCGGCTACTCTGCACCGGAAGGCGCGGGTCGACTGAGAGCCTCATTCCTCGCTGTCCTCTGCAAGTGCGAAGTCCGCACCGTTGATGCTCACCAGCCCGGTCCACGACATCCGCACGCTGTGCCAGCGAGCGCTTCGCCGGAAATCGAACCGGCCGCGGCTCTGCGCGATGGTCGCGTCCTCATGACGCGGATCGCCGAGGCAATCGCGGTAAAAGTTGGTCGCGGCCGCCGTGACCGGCGACTTTCGATATCGCGGGGTCACTCGCGAGAGATGCGAGTAGATCACCTCATCGCCCACGTCGCCGGTTTCGAGCCACGACGCACCCGGTTCTCCGGTGAGCTGATACAGCCGGCACGTCGCACCGCCCGGATCGCGCAGGAACACGCCCGGTGCGCGCTGGCCGCCGAGCCAGAAAGGCGAGTCGTAGGCAATGCTCGGGAGCTGGTCATAGGTCGCGTAATTGCTGCCGAGCTGATCATAGGTGAGCTGCGCGCTGCGATACTCCAGCGCCGCAACGGTCGGCCGCGTGAACTTTCCCCACCGCTGCGTGCGGATGTTGTAGACGAGCGCGATATCCGGGTCATCGCCCGCCGTTGTGCTCGGGAAGTACCAGTACACCAGATCGCGCGGCAGGTCCGCGCCGCTGAACACGAGATGTCGATTCGCCTGCGAGAGATGCGCAAACAGCCACTCGCGCACCGGAGCGCCGATCGAGCGCGGAACCGTTCCGTCAAACTGGTAGATGTCATCCGTGCCGATGAAGTAGTGCATCGTGCCGACCGGCACGACGCACTCCTGCGAGGCGACTCCGATGGAGCCCGGCACTCGCTGCCACGACCACACCAGCGGGGGCCCGACATAGCGGCCGATGTACATCGATTCGTTCTTGTAGGCCACGACGACGTCGCCGAGCGGGTGCCCTGCCGTGATGGCACCCGGCGAATCGACGAGACGCCCGTTCGCACTCTGAGACGCCACCGATGGCGTCCAGTTGGACTGATCGTAGAGCGCCGAGCACCACCAGCCGTCCGGCGCATCGCCGAGCGAACCACCCGCGACGTTCAGCGCCATCACGAATCCGTTGCTCGTGACGAGGATCGACGCAGCAGGTGCGCCAGCAATGTCCGCGAAGTCCCCGCCGATCGACTGCTGGATGACCTGATTGCGGTTCGTCGCGAGCACCGCATTCCCGAACACCGCGAAGCGCCAGCGGTTGAGACCGCTGTATCCGCCAACGCGAGAGCGATCCGTCCACGTGCCCGCCGATGCCTCATAGAGTTTCGAGGCCGTGCCGGCAATAAGCCGGCGCGTCCCATCGAGCAGTTCTGCCACCACCGCGCCGGTGACGATCTCAATGGACCCGAGTCCGACATCCACCGGAGAGTTTCCGGCCGTCAGTCCCTGCGTGCTCGGGATGATGTTGTCGCAGTCCGTGACCACGCCATCGGCGGCCGGGTCCAGATCGGGCGCGAATCCCGCAAGGTTACGGCGCATCACGCATCCTCATGCGCACGCCGGGCCCGAATCGGGAGCGCTGGTCTGCTGCACGCATCCCGTCCATGTCGGCCTTGAATTGCGCCGCCCACACCGCGATACGCTGATCCGCCTTGAGGTAGGGCGCAGCCTCAAGCAGCGTCGCGTGCAGGTAGAGCGCTGGATTCTCCAGAATCAGCCAGTTCTGCCCCTGAGAGAGCGGCGGGATCTTCGCGTAGTACGTCAGCGTGTACGCGGCATCGCCGGGCCCGCCGACGATGTGCAGATTGCTCCCGATTACCGCATACCCTCTCGGCAGGCCAGTGCGGATCGTGTTCGGTCCTTCGAGGGGCACCGGGCGCAATTCCGGATCGCTGCATCCAGAGGGCACCAAGAGCTGGTGCACCTCGAGGAAATCCGCCGGAAGCGCGATCACGCCATCCGTCGCGTTGCCAGACACCGTCTGGTGCATCTGGCGCACGCGCAGCCCCGGAATGTACTCCGCGCCGATCGTCCCGCCGAACATGATGCGCGTCTCGGCGAGCTGGATCAGATCCGGGATGACGGTCGCGAGGTCCGCTCGGGCGAGCCAGTTCGCGACAGCAGCCGAGAGAGTCTGGAAGTCGTTGATCATCTGCCCATCTTGCCCGGCCAGATGCGGAACGCCCGCAATTCAGGATCGTCGAGCATGCGTTTCTGCACCGACGGATCGCGCATGAACTCATCGAAGGCGATCCCGTGATCGTTGCACCACTTCTCGACGATGATGCCGGGCACCTCCGCGAGAACGCGCACGTCCAACTCGCCCGGAAGCTGGTGCAGCCTGGTCAGTCCACACGACTGCAGCGCCTTGCAGTGATCTGCAACCGCGCGCAGCGCGTCCATGTCCTCGCTCGCCTGATCAACGATCAGGTCATCCTGCAGGATGAGTTCTCGCTTCATTCGACTCCACGAAAGGGCGCGCCTGTTGCCAGACGCGCCCTTTCTTGGTCCGATTACGGGTTGAGATCCCGAATAGCGCCGAGCGTAGATTCCTGATCCACGATCAGCGTCACTTCCGTGAGGATCTGCCACGCCTCGGCATCGCCAGTCCGCGCCAGCTCCATGGTCTGGAATGGCCGGAGCTGACCGAGCGCCATCTTGTCGTAGTCGACGATGTAGGCCGTATTGACCAGCCCCGCGCCCGCGCCCGACATGACGCGATTCGGCACCACGCGAGTCACACCGAAATCGTGACCGTAGAACGTGAAGCTCGTCTGCAGACGCACGTTGCGCGGATTGCCCGCCGCGACCTCGTTCGTGCGCTGCACGTTGCCGGGGAAGGCAGATACCTGCTGCTTGTGAGACGGACTCACGAGCAGCACGTCCGCGTTGCCGCCGTTCTGATAGACCGACAGGATGACGGCCTTCAGCATGTCTTCCGTGAAGTCGCGCAGCGTGCCCTCAGTGGGCGCGGTGTTGGTCTGCGGGTTGGGAGCCACACCGCCTGTGCCGAGTGAGTTGTTGGTCGCGATCCATCCGTACAGGCCGCGCATCTTGCCGGCCGTGGACGTGCCGTCGTCCTGCACCGCCGTGGCGTTGCCGATCGCCGCCGCCTCGATGTCCTTCTTCAACTCGACCATTTTCTTGGTCTTCTGATAGGCCACCTCTGACGCACGGCCGTACTTCTTCACGGCTTCGGTGGAGCCGCTGATCTTGAAGCTGTCCGTGATGATCTGCGTCCGGTTGCTGTACTGACCGGGCTGCGAGACCGCCGGGAAGGTGGCGTCCGCACCTTCGACTGCCGCGTTGTTCGCATTCGGCGCACGGTACGTGTCCGCAGTCCACTCGTGCAGCTTCGCCTTCACCGGCCGACGCGCAATCGAGCTGACGAGCGGAGTATCGCTCGGGCGATAGTTATAGATTCGGTTCTCGACGTCCTCCGAAACACGGACGACGTTGTTAGTGGTAAGCGTAGCCATTGATATCTCCTAGATACCGCGTGCGGCAGCGAATCCAGCCAGCGCATGCAAATCGTTCGGGTTGCGCTTCAGCCGTTCGGCTGCCTTCATCGCGGCGGCGGACTGGCCGCCATCGTTCGGTTTGGCCGCGCCGGCTCGCACCGGAACGCGGTTCTGCTGCGCCTGCTTGCTCTTGGCCTGCCGCTGCGCGCGGTAGAGCGCAGCATCTCGGGCCACCAGCAGCGCGCGGTGGTCGTACAGGGTTTTCAGCTCGTCGGGCTGATACCCCATGCTGATGAGGTACTCCGCGATGAGCTTCTGCTCTTGAGCCGCGCGCTTCTCGTCGCGCCAGCTCGGGAGCTTGTCGATCAGAATCTGGCGCTCACGCTGAGCGTATTCCGCCGTCGCGCGTTCCTCGGCCAGCCTCTGCTGCTCCAGCAGTTGGGCCCGTGCGGCCTCGGCCTCGCGATAGCGCTGCGCCTTCTGCTGCGACTGCTGGAGTCGCGCGATGTACGCAGCCGGATCGCTCTTGGCGAGTTCGTTCAGCGCCTGCTGGTCGTCGAGAAGCTCCGCCTGCAGCACCTGCATCAGCGTTTCGAGCCGGGTGACGTAACTCTGACGTTCCTGCGCGACCGCCTGCACGAGTGCCTCGGCTTGGCGTCTGGCTTCCGCGACCTCCGCCGTCTTGCGACGGTAGTCGGCGTCCTTCATGTAGCCGGCGATCAGTTCCGACTTCTTCAGGCGGAACTTCTGGCCGCCGTGTTCGATCTCGAACTCCGGGTCGTCGTCGGACTTGGCCTTCTGCGGGCTGTCCTTATCGGCACCCTCGTCCGATTCGTCCGATTCGTCGGTCTCGGCTGACTCGTCGGACTCGTCGGACTCGTCCGCTTGAGTCTCCTTCGCCGAGTCGTCCTGCTCCGCGTCCATGTCGGCCGCGATCTCGTCCAGATTGAGGTCTTCTGTGTCGAGCTGCTCGGTGGCTTGGCTCTCGTCGTTCATCGCTTACTCCGCGTTGGGCGCGAACGTGATCCGGTTATGGCTCGATGAGCCGTCCGTCACTCATTCGCACGGTGAAACGGTCGCCACGGACGACCGGGCAACCGTAAGAAAGCGTCTGATACAGATCAGGACACGCACCCGGGAAGGTGATGCGCGTTGGCGTGCCGCGAAGCTTCTTCAGAAATTCCACGGCGTCCGCCCACGTGATTTCAGCCGATCCCGCAGCTTCATCTGCGCCAGCTTCCCGCTCGACACGACCGATTCCAGATGCGTCCGGACTCGGTGCAGCAGCTTCAGGGTCAGCCACAGCTTTTCGCGACCATCCCCGTCTCTTGCTGGACTCTGCTTCCATTTCTCGATGACCTCTTTCTCGATCGTCTCGAACGCTTCGATGAGCAGCGGATGAGCGAGCAGACGCTCCGCCTCCTGCGCACGCTGGAGTTCCTGCTCGGGCGTCACTGCACGCCTCCGATTTTCACGAGCCCGAGCGCCTGTTTGATCTCATCCAGTCCGTCCGCGAACTTCGCGATGTGCTGCTTGATGAGATCGGTTTCGGCCTTCATCTGCGCAATGCGCTCGTCGCTCTGAATCTGCATCTGAGCGATCATCAGCTTGACGTTGTTCTCGAGCTGCGCGCGCTGCTGCGCGGCCTGCGCTTTGATCTGCTCGGCCACGATGAGCGCCTGCGCGGCGGCCTGAGAGTCGTCCTGCTGACCCTGCTGCGGAGCCGGCGGCATGCCCGGCTGCGGCGGCGTGAAGAACTGGTCCACGTCGCGATAGCCCATCGCCTCGGCGAGCCGCGAGAGCGCCTTGTAGGCGTTCATCGGGCCCGCAAGACCATACGGCGCGACTCGCTCGATGAGCTGCAGCAGGAGCTGCAGGTTCGCGATCTGCTGCTGCCGGCTCGCCGTGCCGATGCCAACCGACACCGTCGTGTCGTAGCGGGTGCGCCACGCACGAGGGTTCAGCGTCATCCACCGCCCGTTGATCTTCACCTGCTGCGGCCGGTCGATGTTCTGCTGAGCGAGCTTGAGCATCAGCAGATACAACCGCGTGATGCCCGTCTCCGCGAACACGCGCGCGATCAGCTCGATACGCTGCATGCCGGCATTGAGCAGCGCCTCGACGCCCATCGAGCCAACGTTGCTCTTTGCGAGCGAATCCGGATGCAATCCCTGGTTCGGCTCGCTGACTCCGGTGCGCTTCTGCTGCACTTCATCGAAGTGCTGAATCAGCGTCAGGCCAGCGCCGCCGACAAACGGCACCGCGAGATCGCGAATCGCGTCCAGCTGCTTCACACGCACGAATCCGCCCGGTCGCGGCTCCAGCAGGTCATCGAGGTTCACCTGGCCGTCCACCACCGCCCGCATGGGCGTATTGGCGAGATAGACGTTATCGAGCACCTGCCGGATGAGCGCTGTCTTGATCTCCTGCAGGTCTTTCACCAGGTCGGCCACCGAGAGCCCGATGACCTTGTACGGCATCAGGATGGGGCAGAACAGCGCGAACGGATGGTCGTCGGTGACGTAGTTCTCGAGCACGACGGTGCCGCTCTTGACGATGCGCCGATACTCCGCGATCCCGTCGCCGTCGTAGTCCACGCGCAGGTATGCATCGACCAGCGTCACCTTGCGCTGACTCGGGTCAGGCGGGTCACGCATCTGCTCCCACGTTCCGTCGTAGTTTTCCCGCGCGACGCGCTCTGCACTGCCCTCCAGAATCGAGTCATCATCGTCGAGCGAATCCACCAGCTCTGCCGGGTAACCCATGCTCTTCAGGTCGGAGAGCGTCAGATCGTCGCGCACGTGCGCAATGAAACGCACGTCTTCAATCGAGCGCGCATCCCGCGCAATCCGGATTTCCTCCGGCGGAACCCCCTCCGCCCTGAGCACCGGCACCTTGCGCTTGCGCCGGAACAACATGTCATATGACATGTTCCCGTCCGGGCCCTGCGTCGGGGTCTCCGAGAGCAGCTCAAGCTCCGGGTCCGCGAGCAACTGCTCGCGCTCGATATCCGAGAGCCCGTTGTAGCTCTCTTCCCGGACATCCCACCGGAAGTCCGGATAGCACTTGATGACGCCGCGCCGACTGATGAGCGCGCTCTTGATGGCGTCATGGAGCAGCAGAAATCCCTTGTTCCTGCGGTAGATGAGATAATTCACGTACCGCGTGGCATCCTCTGCCGCGCCCTCTTCCTCGGGCGAGTCGGGCTCGAACCGGATCACTTCCTCGCTCCCGGCGAACATCCGCATGAGCGTTGGCATGATCCATTCGACTGTTTCGAGCACATCGCGCGAGACGACCTTGCTTCGACCCTCGACCTCCGGCGGCGCCAGATTCCCGACCTTCTCGCCGAGGTAATACTGCATGTTCTCGGCGGCCTCGGCGGACAGCTCGTCCGTGAGTCCGACCGCATCCGCGCACTCGCGATCGATCAGCTCGGCCAGTTCCTCGTCGGTCATCCCGCGCGGCAGCTCGTTTTGCTGGTCGTCGGCCGGCAGTTCGGCGGACAGGTCGATCAGCTCTTCTGGCGTCATACCGTCGCGAGGCTCCGGAGTCGCGGACGCGGAGTGCTCCACGTCTCGTTGCCGAGGGCGCCCTCCACGATCGCGAGATAGCGGAACATGTCAGCGCCGTGCGAGTACTCGTCATGTACCGGCCGCGTCGGCTCCTGCGTCTGTGTCGGCACGTGCCGTCGATAGCGCTTCAGGCACTCGACCAGTCGCGCCGCCTGCGTCCCATCGATGAGCACGCGCGGGAACATCATGCGCGCCTGCCGGATGCCGGCCTCCACCGGCTGATTCGGCACAATCCGCACATCCCAGCCGAGATCCCGCATGATCTGCTCCGCGCTCTTGCCGGCGCGATAGTCCCCATGCGTGCCATCGTGCGGGAGCCAGAGCTGTCCCCAATTGAAGCGAAGGTTGCGCAACTCGGCGCTCCACCAATCCAGCGTCTTGTGCGTTTCCTCGCGATACCAGATCACGCGCACCTGCGAGTGCAGTCGCTGCACGATGCCGACGGCCATGGCATCGGCCCATCCGAGGTCGAAGATCACGTGCGCCTTCAGCGCCGGGTCATACGGCACCGCACACACGCGCCGCTCCGCCAGCAGCGCAGCGACCTCATCCGCATAGATCGCGCCGGAGACTGCCGGCAGACACTTGCCTTCCCAGATATGGTCATACTCGTGCTTGGGCAGCCGCGCCTGATCGCGCAGGCGTTCCTTCGCCAATTCCGTCTCGCCGAACCACGGGTTGTCCCGCCAGTTCATCTCGACCACGACCGCATCATCTGGCGGCGACTGCACGAAACGCACGTACGCCGGATCGGTGTCCAGCTCGGGATTCATCGTGACGATGATCTGAGAGCCCGCCTTGCGGATCGTCGGAATGAGGATGCGCAAGCTCCGCTCGCTCACCGCCTGCGCCTCTTCGATCCAGCAGATATCGACGCCCTCGTAAGACTTGATCGACTCTGCCGTGTGCTCCAGCAGGCCGCTGAACACGAACTCGGTGCCATTCGCGCCGCGAATGACCGTCTGCTGCGCTTCGTAGAAGCCGCCCAGCCCGAGCCTAACGATCTGGTCACAGAGCAGCTTGTGCACACTGTCCCGGATCGAGCGCTGGACTTCGCGCGTGCAGAGCACTCGCAGCGGCCTCTCGCAGCCGCGAATCAACAGCGCCTGCGCGACCGACCAGCTTTTCGCGCTGCCACGGCCGCCATGCAGGACGACGTAGCGCGAGTTGCCAAACAGGCAACGTGCCTTGTCCGGGAAGCGAACTTCAACCTCAGGCATCGGCTGGCTTCTCGAAGACCACCCGCACCGCTGCCTGAATCGGCCCGCCATTCGGGCCCGCGTGTTCGATCCGGTCGCGCCACTTCTCGGGCTGTCGGTTCTTCAACCAGAACGCCGCCGCCTTCGCGTCGGGCGGCACATGCTCACGGTACGGCACCACCACCGGCTTGCCGTTGTGCTGGAGGATTCGCACGGTGTCGTAGCTGTATCCGACAGCGACGTGATACAGCGAGCGCTCGACCCGATCGTCGGCCGCTTCTTTGGCGACCCGCGCCGCCTCGCGAAACTCGGGATGCTCGTGCTGCCAGCGGTAGAGGGTGGCGACGTGAATGCCGAGCGCGTCGGCCACCTCGACATCGGTTGCGCCCTGTGCGTAGTGCTTCGCCGCCAGCTCGCATAAATCGAGGCTGTACAGGCTCGGGCGTCCGGGCCTACGCGGCTGCTTCGGTTTTTGCGGCTTGCGGGTCCGTGCCATCAGCGCTTGCTGTTGAGCTTACGGAGCGTCTTGGCGAGCTGCGCTCTGCGGCGCGTAGTCGGATTCTTCGAGTGCAGCGCCTTGTCCAGCAGTCCGGCGGGAATCTTCTTGCCCTGCGGGACACCGAGCGTGCGATGGAGCGCGCCGGGATGCTTGATGGCGCTCCGAATAAAATTCTTGGCCATGTTCCAAAAAAAGCCCGCGCGAACGCACGGGCGTAGCAGGGAGTGTCGGCCGGTCAGTCTACTGTCCGGCAGACCGGATCAGACACACTGATCCAGACTGCCCAAATGCAAAGATAATTTGCGCATCAAGCGATGCAACACGCGTTTTCTGACGCGCGCAAAAAGATCAATCACGGAAGCGCAGGAGTGAGAGCAGCGTCGGATGCTTGCTCGCGAGGAATCGCTGCTGGAGATACCAGAGCGAGACGTGCCATGCGCAGATCAGCGTGCGTTCGGTGAGCTTGAGCCGTGCGGCGAGTACGTGATTAGGCTGGTCCGTGCAGTACCATCCGCGCACGAGCTTTCGCGTGCGCTCCGGACTGCGCAGGATCGTCTGGTCGACGACGATTGCGGTGTCATCATCGAGCGGTGGCGGCCGCGCCGGCAGGTCGCGCCAGTCTTCCGATGGCAGGCCCGTCCCGATCGAGACGGCCCACCTCTGGAGCACCCGGTCAGTAGTGGCCAGCTCCGCCGGGAGCGTTGACGCGCGCCAGATCATGCGATGCCGACCTCCAGGTTAGCAGATCAGGAATTGCACTCCCTCAGGAACCGGAGCTTGCGGCGCGACGGATCGAGGTGGTGGTAGATCGATTGCGGCGTCACGCCGAGCTGAGCCGCGATGTCCTTCACGCTGCCGATCTCGCGCAGACGATTGAGCAGCGTCCGGCGCTCGTCATTCCACGCGCGCAGCTTTGCGCGCTGGTCCGCCGTGAGCCTCCACGATTTCTTCATGGGCACCGTCATCGAATCGCGCACCGAATGAGCATCACCAGTATCACCACGCCGAGTGCGATCGCGATCACTCGACGGCGAGGTCGAAAGGGGCGGCAGGTACCCGCCCGATCACGAAATGCGTGGCGCTCGACCACGGCGATTCAACGCCGCGCGCCGTAACAAGGCGCATGCGGAGCGTGTATTCGCCTTCTTTGAGATCCATATCCGCGATCGGAGTCTCGTAATCGCCGTCTTGGTCCCAGCCAACCGGGATCGAGAAGACATGCTCGCCGTTGAGTTCGATTTCCCAGCGCCCGAAATCCTCCGGCGCAATCGGCGTTCCGTCCGCATATTTGCCGTCGTGGCGCCACTTGAGAGTCGTCGGATTGATCTTTGCTGCCATCGTCAGTCCTCCCAACTCACCTTTCCGCCGAACCGCCTGACCTGCTCCTCCAGCTCCCGCCGCACGCTCTCGCGTGAGGGATGACCGGTCCACAGCCACCACCACCAGGCACGCAGAGCATTGAGCAGACGAGTGAGACTCGGATGCCGTCTGTCACCCAGTCGATGCCGACTCATAGGGCTCGATCCTCACGATAGTGCGCGGCTCGCCGATGTGCTGCTCGACCGTGAGCACGATGTGTCGGTCGTCGGCGAGCAGACCGTGATCCTTGAGGCCGTCGATGAGCGCCTTGCAGCCGCCGATGGCGTTGTCGGGATCGAGAATCCGGCGACCGTAGCGCGTGATGTGCACCCGTGCGCGTGGCAGTAGGGGTGCACCGTAGATGCGCGCGTCGAGTTTCGCCGCAAGCACCAGCGCCGACCAGCGCTTGCGGTGCCTGCGATACCTCGACCAGTGCCGGCCGTGTAGCCGATTGAGAGACGGCGTGCATTCCGGGATCACCAGCTCGATCATCGCCATCGCGGTCAGGCGCCGAAGATGAGCCTGACGAGCAGGATCACGAGGCCCCAGCACAGCACGCCCCCGCCGAACAGCACGAGCGCACACACCTGCGGCGACACGCGCTCGTTGCGCATCTGCTCCTCGACGCGGCGGGATTCGGTGGGCTCGATGGTGTCGATGCTCTCGGTTTCGTGCATAGCTGAGCTCTCCACAGTAGAGCAGGTCATTACGCGGCAGCGCCTTCGACGCCGGCATCGATGCCGAGGATGATCATGACGTGCCGTACCCCTCTGCGGTCTGCCGCACCCGTTGACTCAACGGCAACGGCGCGGAACTGGTCGCGGATTTCGCGTCGAGCGGCTCGAATGCCTGCGCGTAGGTCATGGGCTTGCCTGACTTGCCGCGGCCGAGCACGACTCTCGCGCCTTCTTCGCGCGCGATTCGCACGCTGAGAAAACGGCGTCGCGATCGAATCCAGCGCTCACGTACTCGCGTATGTCCCGATCGCGGAAGTCGCCTTGCCATCCGTTGTAATAGGGCCCGTGACTCGTCTTGTGCCTCACGACGTAGTAGCCCGCATACTCCCCATCCTCGAAATGCAGCGTCATCACGTCGTAGCTTGCGCGTCGCCAGTTCATTTGA